>CEPW01180087.1_pt1 | contig 11808 bp, 15 predicted proteins | sample 356211 | NCBI WGS metagenome assembly CEPW01 (sample SAMEA2620021, study PRJEB7988) | marine metagenome | biome: marine biome (ENVO:00000447); feature: deep chlorophyll maximum layer (ENVO:xxxxxxxx); material: "saline water (ENVO:00002010), including plankton (ENVO:xxxxxxxx)" | depth 25 m
TTTAAAGAAGTAATCAAAAGATGGAAACCAGACGCAGATGAATTTAAAAAACAGTCTTCACACAGAGCAATGGACGATATCAAAGACTCAGTGAACGAGCTTAGGTTCTACAGGGAAAAATTTTTTAAAAATTAAATAAAGATGCCAAAAAAACTATTCGTAAAAACCCATGGCTGCCAGATGAATGAATATGATTCTGCAAAAATGATTGATCTTTTGAAAGCGGAAGAAGATTTTGAACTTGCAGAATCAGAAGATGATGCTGATTTGCTTATTCTTAATACATGTTCCATAAGAGAAAAAGCCCAAGAAAGAGTTTTTCATCAAATAGGCAGATGGAGAAAAATTAAAGATGAGAAACCAGATCTTAAAATTGCAATTGGTGGGTGTGTTGCATCTCAAGAAGGCGATAAGATCATAAAAAGAGCACCAGCAGTAGATATAGTTTTTGGTCCTCAATCACTACACAATCTTCCAAAACTATATAACGATAAAAACTCAACAAAAAAACCTCAAGTAGATATTTCTTTTCCTAAATTAGAGAAATTTGATCATATTCCCATGCCTGATAAAGGTGAGGCTTCATCTTTTGTTTCGATTGTGGAGGGGTGCAACAAATATTGTTCTTTTTGTGTAGTTCCGAAAACAAGAGGGCACGAAGTCTCAAGAAGTGTTGAAGATATTTTAAGAGAGGTTTCAATTTTAGCTGAAAAAGGAACAAAAGAAATTCATTTTCTTGGACAAAATGTTAATAACTTCAAAGGATTATATAAAGGTGAGAAATCTTCCCTAGCCAAGCTTATAGAATTAACAGCTAAAATAGAGAATATTGAAAGAATAAGGTTCACAACAAGTCATCCCCATGAATTTAAAGATGATCTTGTGGAGGCATATGCAAAAGTGCCTGAATTAGTGAGCCATGTGCACCTTCCTGTCCAAAGTGGTTCTGATCGAATATTAAAATTGATGAGACGAAGATATACAGCAGAAAAATACTTAATCCTTATTGATAAATTAAAAAAAGTTAGGCCTGAGATGAAGTTTTCATCTGATTTTATAGTCGGTTTTCCTGGCGAAACAAAACAAGACTTTGAAGATACTATGAATATTATCAATGAAGTAAAGTTTGATGAGTCATATAGCTTTATATATAGCGCGAGACCAGACACACCAGCGGCTGTTATGGAAGATGATGTATCACAAGAAGAAAAAAAACAAAGACTCAATATCTTGCAAGAGAGATTAAATCAGTTAGCCTTCGGTTATAGCAGAAAACTGGTTGGAACCACACAAAACTGTTTAGTTACTGGAATTTCAAAAAGAGACCCAGGCCAACTACAGGCCAGAACAATCTGCGATAGAGTAGTCAATTTTAGGTCAGATAGTATTGATTTAGTTGGACAATTGATTAATATTCGAATAAATGATGCACTACCAAACTGCCTTAGAGGAACTATAGAAAATTAAAAATCTTGTATAGTCATCAATTAAATTTCTCAAACCTTCCGCCAGAGCAGTTGATGCTTTTATGCGGCGAATTAAATAAAAATCTAAAACAAATTGAAAAGGCGCTTAAGATTAAAGTGATTCAAAATGGTACAGAGTTTAGTTTATCGGGCGATCAAGACGATGTAAAAATGGGCATTTCAGCACTTACAGACTTGAAACAAAAACTAGAAACCAACTCATCGATAACTCCAGATGTAGTGCATTTAAGCCTGCACACAGCAAAATTTTCAGATGCTGAAAAAATTGATGCCAATCAAGTACACATTAAAACACCAAGAGCATCGGTTACTGCTCGAGGTAAAAATCAAAAAGATTACCTGACAAACATAGCCAATTCAGACCTAACTTTTGGCATAGGTCCATCAGGAACAGGTAAGACTTTTCTTGCAGTAGCTCGTGCAGTAGATGATTTAATTAAAGAAAGAATTAGAAAGATAGTTTTAGTTAGGCCTGCAGTCGAAGCCGGCGAAAAACTTGGTTTTTTGCCTGGTGACTTGAGCTCAAAGATCGACCCTTACTTAAGACCGCTCTACGATGCTCTACACGATATGCTTGGCGCAGAAAGAGTTAATAGATTAGTTGAAAGAGATATTATTGAAATAGCGCCTCTTGCTTATATGAGGGGAAGAACATTGAGAGAAGCATTTATAATCATGGATGAGGGCCAGAATACTACCATTGAGCAAATGAAAATGTTCTTAACTAGGCTAGGATTTGGCTCAAAAGCTGTTGTAAATGGAGACCTAAGCCAAATAGATTTACCAAAGAGCACGAAGTCCGGATTAAAGCATGCCATAGAAGTTTTAAAAGACGTTGAATCGATTAAATTCACAAAATTCACTGCAAGAGATGTGGTAAGGCATTCGCTGGTGCAAGAAATAGTAGAGGCTTATGATAATTTCGAATAAGAAATTAAATGTAGAGTTTTTTGATCAACCAAATTACGTCACAGAGTCTAAAAAAAAATTTGAAAACCTTTTACTTGAATTCTTAGATTTTTTTTCTGTTGCAGAAATTAACTTAGAGATAAGTTTCTGTACTTCTAGTGAAATAAAAAAAATTAATAAAGAATTTAGAAGCAAAGACAAACCAACTAATGTTTTATCCTTTCCGGATGAAGAAATAAAGACAGTTTCAAACTCATGTAATGGCGAAATACTCATATGTAATGAGGTGCTCGAAAAAGAAGCCCAAGATCAAGATAAAGATCTTTTAGACCACTTTCAACATTTGGTAATTCACTCTATGCTGCACATACTTGGCTATGGGCATGATGAGACAAATGATGCTATATTAATGGAAAATAAAGAAGTTAAGTTTTTATCAAAAATTGGAATATCTGACCCATACAAATAATGCCTGACGAACCATCGCAATCGTTTCTATCATATTTAAAAAACCTTATTGGTATTGGCACCAACAAAGAAGAGCCATTAAAAAATATAGAACCCGAAGATGAGAGAATAGAAGAACTCATTGAAAATGTCTTAAACATAAGGGACTCAGTTGTTAAAGAAATAATGATTCCAAAAATTAATATTTCTTTTATTAAGGAAGACGATAACCTAGCTGAAATCTACGCTGTAGTTAACAACACAAAACACTCTAGGTATCCTGTTTTTGATAGTGAAAATAATAGAGCGATAGGAATTTTACACGTTAAGGATTTGATAGGTTCTGATGAAGAAGCTTTTAAACTTTCCGACATATTAAGAGAAGTAAAATACATACCAGAATCACAATCAGTTACATCTTTGCTTGAAGATTTTAAAAAAGACAGAGTTCATTTAGCTATAGTTTTAGATGAATACGGAATGATATCTGGACTAATTACAATTGAAGATATTTTAGAAGAAATTGTGGGTGAGATTGAAGATGAATTCTACGAAGAAAAAAATAATGAGATCATTAAAATAAATGATAAAGAATTTATTGTTTCATCTACTATTGAAAAAGAGAAATTTGAGGAATTCTTTTCACATGAACTTAATTGTCCAGATGTAGAGAGTCTTGGTGGCTTTGTTCTTAAGGAATTTGGCCATCTGCCAAAAGTTGGTGAGAAGATTGAGGTCGGAAATTTAGAAATGACTATTACATCTGCAGATCAACGAAAAATTAAAAAAATAACAGTACGCAAAGTTGATTAAATATTTTCTTGTAGGCTGGTTTTCAGCTTTTCTTTTTTGGGCCTTTTCAATTTCATGGCTCTTTGATGCAGTCAACTATTATGGAGCAGGCAATCTATTAAGTGGTTTTATTACGATTCTTTTAGTGAGTTACATTTCAATATATTTTGGAATTTTTACTATGGCTGTTAAATACTTTCAAAACTCTAGGTTTAGATTTCTTATATTGCCCTCTGTATTTTTTTTATTAGAGTGGCTTAGGTCTTGGATAATATCAGGATTCCCATGGTTAAATCTTGGTGCTATCAATGAATATTTATGGGGGGCATTGCCTCTTGTAGGAGCCGCTGGGACATCTTTCATTATTGTCCTTGTAATCGCCTTATTCTTTGAAAAAAATAATAAAGCTTTTGCTCGAACTCTTGCGATAGGTCTATGCCTTCTCATGGCTTTTGGCCCTGGTTTTACCCAAAAGGCTGGTCAAGAGCAACTGCAAATTTCTGTCATTCAGCCAATAGATACCAATTTGAACGAAATTATCAATATGACAAAAGAAGCAAATTCAGATTTGGTTGTTTGGCCCGAAGCAGTTGCTCTATACGATAAAACTATTATTGATAGGATAGGTGAAAAAAATGTTATTGGAGGTTTTTTTAGACAAGAGGGCGAGAACATATATACATCTGCAATAAATTTAGAAACACAACATTTTCACGACAAAAGGAATCTAGTACCATTTGGAGAGTTTCAACCATTTGGGAATCTGCTCTCATCTGTTAACGAATTTTTTAATATCCCTAATTCCAATTTAGATAGAGGAGCATCAACACAAAAAAAAGCAGATTGGTCAGCTCTTATTTGCTGGGAACTAGTTTTTAATAATACTTTTACGAAAAGGGTTAGAGGCACAGACTACATAATTCATATGAGTAATGACATGTGGTATGGAGATGGAATGTCTGAACAGCACTTAAAACATGCACGGATGAGGGCAGTTGAATCAAACAAATGGGTTGTTAGAGCTACAATAGATGGCATTTCTCAGATAATAAGCCCTAGAACAGAGGAGTCATCTAAGAAGCTGGATAAAAAAACAAAGGGATCGATAACACATACTATTACACTTAACAAAAAAGATACCTTTTATCTGAAATACGGAGATATGCCATTACTCATCTTATCAATTGTATTTCTGGCCATTGGTTTACTTAATAGAAGATATGAAAAGTAGATTTTTATTTATAATCCTATTGATGTGTTCTCTGCAAGCAAAACAAATAGAAATATCAATTACTGATCAAAAACTTTATCTCTATGACTCTGGAGAGCTTGTTAAAGAATACATTATTTCATCCTCTAAATATGGAGAAGGTTCTGAAGACGGTTCATTTAAGACCCCATTGGGAAAGCACAAAATAAGTAAGATGATAGGGGGAGATCAACCACATGGTATGCGTTTCATAGGCAGGATCCCTAGTGAAATATACCCTATTTACTCAGAGGAAAAGGTTTTTGTCACCGATGATGTGGTTCAATCCAGAATTATATGGCTTACAGGCCTGGAAGAGGGTATAAACAGTGGTTCCGGCATAGATTCATATGCAAGATATATCTATATTCACGGCACCCCAGAAGAATGGCTTTTAGGAGAAAAGGCTTCTAAAGGCTGCATTAGAATGTCAAATTCAGATGTTATTGAGCTTTTCAATCAGCTAGAAGGCAATGAAAGCGTTCAAATCAATAAATGAGACTTATTTATATAAATAATTAATATTTATTTATAAAAACTATTGATATTATAAAATAACTATTTATTATAGTAGGTATTAGTCAGTCTCTCCTCTCCCCCCATGACTGACAAGCTAGGGGCTTCGGCCCCAAGCACTTTGAGAGAAATTATGGATAAATTTGCTGATAACATAGAACTTTTAATACTTTTTACGATATTTGCCGTTTTATTGCTTGGCATTTCCTCAGTCTAGCCTCATATATATCTTAGGTAGAAATATGAAAAATTTTTTAATTACATCACTGCTCTTTTTTGGTCTGCACGCTTTTAGTTGTAATGATCTTTTAGATACAGATGTAAAAATTCTTAATGAAAAAGAATATAAGAATTTGTGCGAGTACAGCGATCACACAATACTAGTTGTAAATACTGCAAGCAAATGTGGTTTCACATATCAGTATGAACAATTGGAAGCATTGCAAAGAAGATTTAAAGACCAAAAATTTACTGTATTAGGGTTCCCTTCAAGAAATTTCATGGGCCAAGAGTATAGTGACGAAGAAAAAGTAAGTGAATTTTGTAAATCAACATTTGACGTCTCATTTCCACTCTTTTCTATTACAAATGTAAAAAATTCTACAAATCACCCTTTCTATAAAAAGCTATACAAACAAACTAGAGAGAGGCCATCTTGGAATTTTCATAAATATCTAATAACTTCTACTGGAGAAATTAAAAGTTTTTCACACAGAATAGATCCAGAAGATGCACAGATCGTTAATGCCATTCAAGAATCAATTAATCTGTAACCTGAATCGCTGCCAACCACCACTGTCGTAGGACTATCTACAGAGAAAATACCAACATCAACTACACCGTTAATAGAAAGAACTTCATGTTCAATTTTGAGAGGGTCTTCTATCATAAAGTTATGGATATCATAAAGGTGGTTGCCATTATCGCTTAAACCATCTCTTTTAATAATCTTATTGGAGTATTGCGCAAGAGATGAAATTGCTTCTTCAGACTCCTCAGATTCAATTTCTACTGGTAGAGGAAATTTCCCCAAGGTATTTACTAATTTTTCATCGTCGACTATACAAATAAACCTTTGTGCTTGTTTGGCTAGTTTCTTTTCATTAGTGTGAGCGCCCCCGCCGCCTTTAATTAGATTAAGATTATCATCTACCTCATCTGCACCATCTATATACACATCTAGCAAATTATTGGGCTTATATTCTGATACCTGAAAACCTAATTTAAGCAGTAGTTCACTGGTTCTATCTGAGCTTGAATACAGTGATTTGATTTTTTCTCCTAGTAAAGGTAAAAAATTTTCAGTAAAGCAATCAGTTGTGCTGCCAGTCCCTATCCCAACGCTCAGAGGACCATTTAACTGTTTTAAAATTTCAAATGCACCAGCTGCCGCATTGTTCTTTTTAGACATAAACTCCTTTGTCAGTAACTACTTTATTTAATCTTACATCATGCAATGATTGAAAATGCCTATTAGTCTTTAAGAAATCATAACTCAAGCCAATTAAGAGAGGACGATCGTCCTTTTCTCTAAAGCAGGAGAACGTTTTATCGTAAAAGCCACCACCATACCCAACTCTAAATAGTTCGTCATTGAATGCTATAAGAGGGACAAGAAATATATCAATCTCATTTAAGGGTAATGACTTTGAGTCAAGGGGTTCTTTTATACCATACTGGTTAGTTCTAAAATTTTTTGAGTGCTTATAAAAGACTAATTTTTCTCCCTTTATTTTTGGATAGTAATATTCTTTATCGTCTTTGATTTTGATAATGACTTCATTATTGATTGGATAGTAACAGCCAATTTTGGTAGCTTGCATATATTCATCTTGCTTAATTAAATTTTCATTTATAGCTGTAGATAAAGAGATTACGCTTTCGGCACAAAGATTATCTCTAAGTTGCTTAAATTCTTTTCTGATTTTAATTTTAGACATCTGAACCATTGCTTTCAGTCACCCTGAACCCTAAGGTCAGGTGGGCAACTCTTTTACCTAGTAAGGCCTCCTTTTTTAAGTAACGCACAGCTAAATAAAATCTGTTTCCCTAAATTTATATTATCGGTTCTAAAGTAAATTCTGAAAACCGATGATTCAGACACTTTAAATATAACTATTTGGAATAATTTTGTAACTATTGATTAAGAAATATTTCTACTTTTTTTATAAGCTCTGATAGCTGTTCATCTGACTCGGTATTTTCCTCAGTCTCCTTTGTTTTCAGCTTCTCATTTTCAATTGCTAACTGCAGAGCAGAATAAACTATTGCATCATCAAGTTGCTCTTCTGTATGTTCAATATTCTCAACAAGCTCTATTATCTTTTTTTCAGCTTTTTTAAATGGGACATAATCATTAAAGGGAATCATAAAAGAAAACTTTCTTTCTTTAATTAGCAGCTCCACTCTTTGCTCATTCATCCTAGAGATTTACCCCCATCTATATTTATATTTCTTCCTGTCATATAGGTATTTTTTGTTAATAAATAATCAATAATTGCAACTATATCGCCTTCATTTCCTATTCGTTTCATAGGAATACTAGCTAAAATTTCATTTTTCTTTTCTTCAGTAGGCTCATTAACATCCCATAAAATAGCTCCTGGACTTACTGAGTTTACTAACACTTCAGGAGCCAACTCTTTAGCTAATGATTTGGTAAAATTCATTAGCCCAGCTTTTGCAGCAGTATATATTGAGTAGTCTTTGAGGCCTTGTTCAGCATGTATGTCTACGATATTTATTATTTTCCCTTTATTCTTCTTGAGTTCATCAGAACAAATTTTTGAAATGAAGATTGGCTGGTAAAGATTAGATGTTGTTAATTTTATCCAATCATCATGCGATGATTCGCTTAGCTTTTTAGGATAAAAAGTAGAAGCATTATTTATTAATGCGGTTAGGCCTGGTATGTGTAATTTAAGTTCTTCATAAAAATTTTCAGATGATTTTTCATCGTCAAAATCACACTGAATTGTTTGGCATGAGTTAGGCCGTATCTTGTTTAAGGAATCCTGAATGCTTATTGCTTCTGTTTTTGAAGATCTGTAATGAAATAGAATATCCCAACCAATTGAATGGAAGTGATGGACTAAAGCTTTACCAATACGTTGTGCCCCACCTGTTATAAAAACTTTATTTTTCATATTTTTTTATTATTTCTTTTAACACTTCCATTTTAACAGACTGCGCATCTTTATTTTTATCTAATAAAAGCTCTCCAAAGTTATAATTAGCGTACTCCTTAATAATCGGAATGCATTCAATTTGAATTTCTTTAAAATACTTTAAAGTGAAGATGCTTTCCTCTAAATTATTTTTTGAAAAAGCACTAAAAAAATCTAGCTTATACTCAATATTGCCTTCTAATTTGTAACCATGAAACCTTTTCCACATTAATAGCTGTCTGGAGAAGCTATTGGGAACCTCAAGTTGTTTTGCAAACTTAAAGTCATTGACATCCGAGACATAACACCACTTAATTTCAGGCATATCGGATTCTATTTCTGGTATTTCGACTAGTTCCTCAAACCAAGGCTCTGTTAATTGAAAAGATCTAATTACATAAAGAAATTCTTCAAACTTATTATTAAGGCTTTTTTGAACTTCACCCCAAACCCTATCATTTGATAAGTGCCTCAGTTCACCAGATTCTGCAATTTTTCTTAGAACATCTTGTGTTGAGTCATGAATTTGAAATTCAGGCATTTGAGACTTAAATCTGGCAACCCTTAAAGCTCTCAAGGGGTCTTCATAAAATGCTTCTGATACATGTCTAAAAATTCTATTTTTAATATCAGCCTGACCATTAAAAGGGTCTATTAGTTCACCATTGCTAGATCTCGCAATTGCATTAATGGTTAAATCCCTTCTTTCTAAATCTTCTTCTATGGTTATATCTGGCGTAAAGATAAAATCAAAATTCTTATAGCCATGACCAGACTTAAGCTCCTTTCTAGCTAAGGCATATTCTTCATTTGTTTCTGGATGCAGAAATACTGGAAAGTCTTTTCCAACTTGTTTATAGCCAAGACTTAACATTTCTTCAATTGATGAGCCTACTACAAGCCAGTCATTATCTTTTGGCTTAAGGCCTAAAAGCTCATCTCTTACAGCGCCTCCAACCTTAAAAATCTTCATTTAATAGAATCCACAGTAACTATTGATTTATCCTCGATATTTATAGCCGCCAAAGAGCCGCCCCAAACACAACCCAAATCAATTCCTTTTATATTGTTATGGTTTGTAACTCCGTTAAGAGCTGCCCAATGTCCAAATATTATATTTTCAACTTCTTTGAGACACTTATGTTCGTAGGCAAACCATGGCTGAAATTTATTTGAGCCTGATTTTTTTACTTTTGTTTGTAGATCAAGCTTATTGTTCTTTGATAAGAAGCGCATTCTGGTAAATACATTTATTAAATACCTACGTCTATTTTTTTTATTTGTTGATTTAGAGATCGCTTTGCTACGATCACTGTACATGGTAGAAAAGAATTTTTCAGGATCATTTTTCAAGCTTTCAGTTAACTCTTCATTAGCACTAAGAACATTTTCTAATGACCATGTAGGCAAAATTCCAGCATGCACGATAAGAGATTTCTTATTGTTATTAGAGATAACTTTAGCAAAAGGAAACTGTGAGAAATAATCGATTATTTCAACTGCCTTATTTTTATTAATGATACGCATCATTGTGTCCTTTTTTTTATTATGTTTTTTTGCACCTATTAATATTGCCATAAGGTGCAAGTCATGATTTCCCAAGACACTTTTAACATTATTTTCAAGCACAAAATCAACTACTTTTTCCGATTCAGGCCCTCTGTTAACAAGATCACCGACACAAACGAACTTATTTTCTTTTTTTGGATCAATAAGCTTTATCAGGTTTTTGAATTCTTTATAACAGCCTTGAATATCGCCAATTATAAATTTAGATTTGGCTTTCATACTGCATTAGTATTTCAAAATAATCGTTAATCTCAAGCTCTTCAGCTCTGCTATTCACATCAAAGCTTAAATCTTCAGGATTTATATTGAGGTTCTTAATTGCATTAGATATTTTTTTTCTAGGATTAGCAAAACAAATAGATAAAACTTTTTTAAAGCTCTTATACCTTGAACGATGCTCACTAAATTGATTGTGAGGAGTAATTTTAATAACTGTTGAAACTACTTTTGGCACAGGATCAAAAGCTTCTGGTGGAATATCAAAAAGTGATTCAATATCGCAAAATAACTGGCTTTGTATCGATATTTTTGATGATTTTACACTTGCAATAAACCTATTTGCCAGTTCCTTTTGAATTAAAAAAATACAGTGTTTATAGTTTATGCAGGACTCTATAATATTTAAGATTATTTGCGATGATACGTTATAAGGTAAATTTCCCATGACAATTGCTTCATTAGGAATATGATCATTAAGGTTGATTGTTAAAAAATCTTGATTAACAACTTTTAAATTTTTATCAGAATATTTTTGCTTTAGAAATTCACTAAATCTTGTATCTATTTCAAATGCTTTAAGATTTTTGCATTTTTTTAGAATCAAGTCTGTCAGAGCACCATCGCCTGGACCTACTTCAATAACTTCACTATTTTCATCTATTTGTGAACTATTAATTATTTTATCTAGATAAAAAAAGTCTTTTAAAAAATTTTGCCCTAATGATTTTTTAAGCTGCATGATTCTTTAGGGAAATAAGCATAGCTTCTAACATGCTCTCATTATTTGCGGAATAAGAAGCAGCAATATTTTCGGCCGTACCATGATCTACAGAAACTCTTAAAAAAGGTAAGCCTAGTGTTATATTTACTGTTTTATTGAAATCCAGAGTTTTTATGACAGGCAATGCTTGATCATGATACATAGACAAAACAGCATCATGATTTCTAATTGCAAAGGCAGTATCTGCTGATAATGGCCCAATTGCGTTATAACCGTCAGCCAGCAACTCTTTTATGGCAGGTGAAATAATCAGCTGTTCTTCTTTACCAATGCTGCCAGATTCACCTGCATGAGGATTAAGACCAAGAACAGCAATTTTAGGATTTATATATCCAAAAATACTCTCAAGCCCGTCGTGCAATAAATGAAATTTATTTACGATAAGATCTTTTGTTATCGAGTTTGGTACTTTAGAAAGTGGTATATGTGTTGTTGCTATTCCTAAGTGTAATTCACTATTTGTAAGAAACATAAGAACTTCATCTACACCAAACTTATTTTTTAAATATTCAGTATGACCAGAAAAATTTTGAAGATGAGTGCTAATGATTTTTTTATTAATTGGCCCTGTAATAAGACAAGATTTATTTTCATTGGCTAGTTCAGCTGCTTTTGAAAGACATTTTAAGATATAACCAGCATTTTCTTCATTCGGTGAACCTAATTCATAAT
>CEPW01127212.1_pt1 | contig 11793 bp, 6 predicted proteins | sample 356211 | NCBI WGS metagenome assembly CEPW01 (sample SAMEA2620021, study PRJEB7988) | marine metagenome | biome: marine biome (ENVO:00000447); feature: deep chlorophyll maximum layer (ENVO:xxxxxxxx); material: "saline water (ENVO:00002010), including plankton (ENVO:xxxxxxxx)" | depth 25 m
GCGGCGCGGCGGCGCGCGCGCGCGTGTCGATGGTAGACTCGAAACGACGAGTCGTGACCCGTCATCGAGTCCCCCCCTTTTTCTTTCGAACGACGACCGAGGGCCGACGTCGGCGCGAGTCGTCGCGTCCGCACACGTCCGCGCGCGGGCGTTCGAGCGTCGAGCGCGCGTCCCGCGCGGAGACGGCGGACGAGGGCGTTCGTTTCCGACGGACGTCGACGTCGCGCGAGAGACGTCGACGTCGAGAGGCGAGGCGAACGCGTCGGGGTCGATTGATTTGATTGATTCCGTTCCGGGCGATTCGAGCGACGCGCGGAGGGGAGACGCGAAGGGGAGACGCGAACGCGCGGATCGTGATGGGTGTCGGCGTTAACGCGGCCGAGTTCGAACACTGGGTCACCGAGCGCGATAAGAAGGCGTTGGAGAAGGTTGGCGGGGTGGAGCGCGTGGCGGAAGCCGTGGGGAGCGATCTGAAGAAGGGTCTGTGCGCCGATGCGTGGAATTCTGCGGAGCGGAAGGAGTCGTACGGGGTGAATGAGTTCGAGTACCCGCCGCCGAAGTCGTTTCTCGAGCTGTGTAACGATGCTTTGGCGGACGTGACGGTGAGAATCTTGATCGCGGCAAGCATCGTGTCGCTCGCCATCGGCGCTGGGATGAAGAAACATCGCGACGAATACGGATATCTCGAGGGTATCGCCATCGTGATCGTCGTTATCGTAGTCGTTTTCTTGCAGGCAGGGATCGATTACGCGAAGGAGATGAAGTTCCGGCAGTTGAATTCGATCAAGGACAACTATCAAGTCAAGGTTGTTCGCGACGGGAGGAGCGTCGCAGTGCATGCGGGCGAGATCATGGTCGGTGATTTGGTTGAACTCGCGGCCGGTGATAAAGTGCCTGCCGATGGTCTCTTCGTCGAAGGCAGCAAGTTCAAGGCGAACGAAGCCGCGATGACGGGCGAGCCGATTGACATCGCAAAGTCGAGAGAAAAGGACCCTTGGGTTCTCTCCGGGACCTCCATCTCGGAGGGTTCCGGGAAGATGCTCGTCATCGCCGTCGGCTCGCGCTCTCAGTGGGGCGTCATTCTCAAGACTCTCATCGTCGAACCGAGCGATACGCCTCTTCAAGAGCGACTCGAGCGTCTCGTGTTGCTCATCGGTAACTTTGGCATTGGCGCCGCCGTCATTCTCTTTATCGTCAGTATGATTCGATGGATCGCTGAGAGCGCGAAAGCGAAGAGCTGGGACGGTATGCTCGTGCTCGACTTCTTGATTAATGCCGTGACTATCGTCGTGGTCGCCATTCCCGAGGGCTTGCCCTTGGCCATCACTTTGGGCTTGGCGTTTGCCATGCGTAAAATGATGGGCGATCAAAATCTCGTCCGTCGTTTGGAGGCTTGCGAAACCATGGGAAGCGCGACACAACTCAACGCCGATAAAACGGGGACTTTGACGCAAAACAGGATGACAGTCACGTCAACTTGGCTCGGTGGAAAGGTTTACGAGAAGATTCCTCCCGACGTGAGCTCCGCTTTCTCGGACATGCTCTGCCAATCCATGGCCGTGAACTCTGACGCGAACCTCAGCCCGAAGGAAAACGGAACGGTCGAGCACCTCGGCAGTAAAACCGAGTGCGCGTTGCTTCAACTCGTGGAGCAAATGCAACCGCCCTCGGGCGATAAGCAACGGTACATAGAGTTGCGTGAGGCGCATCCGGTGGCGCAGTTGTATCACTTCACGTCTGCTCGTAAGCGCATGTCGACAGCCATTAAAAACGGCTCGGGCACCCGTTTGCACGTCAAGGGTGCGTCTGAAATTGTCGTTAAATTATGTACTAAAATCATGGACTCGAGTGGGAAGGTCTCGACGCTCAACACGCAAACGTTGAAGAATGCTGAAGCCGCCATCGAGGCGTTTGCGCGCCGAGGCTTGCGTACGCTTTCCATCGCGTACACCGACATCAGCAAGGCACCGTCGGCGCTTGGTGACGTTGCTCCGGAACGAGATCTCACTCTGCTTGGAATCATGGGCATCAAGGATCCCATTCGACCCGAAACGGCTGAAGCCGTTCGCTTACTTCGCGGCGCCGGTGTGACGGTCCGTATGGTGACCGGGGACAACGCCATCACAGCGGAGGCTATCGCGAGAGAAGCCGGTATCCTCGAAGACGGAGATGATGGATTAGTCTTGGAAGGTCCAGTATTCCGAAAAATGAGCGATGACGAGAAGGAAGCGATTGCGATGAAGATTCGCGTCTTGGCGCGGTCCTCTCCTTCCGACAAATTGGTTTTGTGCAACTTGCAAAGAAAGCTCGGTGAAGTCGTCGCCGTTACTGGTGATGGCACTAACGATGCGCCGGCTCTCAAGGATGCGGACGTTGGTTTCGCTCTCGGCATCGCGGGTACAGAAATCGCAAAGGAAGCGTGCGATATTGTCATTCTTGACGATAACATCAAGTCGATGGCCAAGGCTGTGCTTTGGGGTCGCAACGTCTACCAGTCTATTCGCAAATTCTTGCAGTTTCAACTCGTCGTGAACGTGGTCGCGGTGAGCTTAAATCTCATCGCCGCCATCGGAGGCATCGATGAACTCCCACTCGCGGCGGTACCGCTCCTCTGGGTGAACATGATTATGGACTCTATGGGTGCGCTCGCGCTCGCCACGGAGCCTCCGTCTCCACAATTAATGAAGCGTAAGCCGTTCGGTAGAACTGCTCCACTCATCAACAAACCGATGTGGCGAAATATCATCGGAATCTCCGTGTACCAGTTGATCGTGTGCATCGTGTTCATGTTTAAGGGTAAGGATTTATTGGACATCAAGTGCCCGTACGTCGCCGCAACGGCAACGACGGCGGCGCACTACGACTGCCACCATCAAACGCTTGAATTGAATGGTTTCATCTTCAATACGTTCGTCATGATGCAAGTCTTCTCTGAAATCAACTGCCGTCGGATCAGCGATATCAATGTGTTCGCGAACATTCACAAATCCCCCATCTTCTGCGGCATCATCGTGCTCACCGTCGGCGTGCAAACCTTGTTCATCGAAGCCGTCGGCGCTACTGTCGTCGGTCCTGCCATCGGTTTCGTGGATCAGACCCCGAAACAGTGGCTCATCTCGATGATCCTCGGTGTTATCGTTCTCCCCGTCGGTACTTTAACGCGCTTCCTTCCGTTGCAGTGGTTCCCGGGCGTCACCGACGAAGAGAGCAACGCCGCGGCGATGAAGGAGGCGCACGAGAGGGTGGCGGAGGCTGAATCTCGTATGCAAACGCAACAAGAACAAGTCGCTGTCGATGTTACTCGAATCTCGCTGGATAAGAAGATTCACGGTATCGGCGAAGCGATCGTCGGATCGAGATTAAAGTCGAGACAGAGCAGGCTCTCCGACGTCTCCGACGTCTCGAGCACTCCTCGCAGAGAGAAATCCTTCAAGGTGTTCGCCCACGCGGTCATCGCCGCGAAACGCTTCCAGCAAGCTCCGAAATAGTTTAAACCACATTTCCTCTTTGGTCTTTGTTAAATTACTACGTGCATCTTCCATCCATCCATCAGCCAACCATCCGCGGCCCGCGGCCCCTCCGACGACGACGACGGAATTCCAATTCCACAGAGAGTTTTCGACGACAGAGCGCGCGGCGCCCGTCATGTCGGCGCAACGCGGCGATGGCCGGGCGCAGATCAAACGCATCATACTCGTCGCGTTCATCGCCATCATAGCCAGCGTCGAGTTCGGTCTCTACCCGTTCTCGTCGTCGGTTGACTTTAGGATTCGAGCGCCCACGTCGGTACCCACGGTGGCACCCACGGCGCACGCCGGGCGCGCGCGCGCGCCCGTGAGCGCTCGTTGGACACGGTCCACCGCATCCGCGTCCTCGCAGACGGGCGCCGAGTTCGGCGAGGCGTTCGGGTACTCGTGGGCCGTGGATTCGAGAGCGCTGTCCGACGGCGTCACCATGGTGAACGTTCGAGCGAAGAGAGTGGGCCCGATCGGATTGGTGTCGACGAGGATGTACACGTATTCTGTGAACACGCGCACGGGCGTGGCCGCGCAGTCGCTGATGACTCGAATCTCCATGGGGTGCGGGAAAGAGTTGCCCGCGCACACGGCGGCGGAGCAGTCGTTGATGTCGCTGACGCTTCCGACGCAGACTTTAGCGAAGATGCCGGGCGCGGTCGGGCAAAAGGGCACAATAGATTTAGTGATTCGAGTCAAGGTGTGGAATAATCCGTTTCACGTCATCTTCAAGGATGAGCTGTACGATTTGTTGACGATCATCGCGGGAGGGTCGTTCGCTTTGGTGTGCACGTGGCGAGTTTTAACGGAAGTGAGAGAGGAAAGCGAACGACGTCGAGCGGCGCGAAAGATGCGTTTCGTTCGACACGAAATATTGCACAAAGATGCCGCTGAGGACGTCGACCAAGGAGGATGGTTGCGTCTTGCATATTCTCTCAGTGGGGTGCCCCTATCGACGGCGTTGGATATGATTCGCGTCCCGTTATGGGCGCTAAACATCGTGGCCGACGCGCTGGCCGACATCATCGTCGAAACGAGCAGTCTGTGCTGGATCTTCCTGTATTTATTGATTTCTATGAAAGATGCACCGTCCACGGCGGGTGAATCGCCTCACGGCGTCGGTGAAGAGCACAGAGAGGAACCCGAAAAGTCTCAGAGAAAAACAAAGCACAAGCACACGCCGCCGAGAGTAGTGAAGCACAGGCGTCGGGTGCAACGGAGTGATTCGAGAGATCACAAACGCAGGGACTCGATAGACATTTCCTTACGTCGACTCGTCGTCGCTCAGGAGGACATCGACGCCGAACGTATGAGAGTGGCAAAGGAAGAGACGGAGGCTCGCGAACACGCCCAGGCGCAAATCCGCGCCAAAATGAAACGGGAAAGAATCGCCACCATGCGTCTTCGCGACCGTCGCGCGTTCGCATTTCGATCGAACGAACACTTCACTGGAGACTCGTTCTCAAACAAATCGAGTTTCGGCGGCGGCGGGAGCGACAAACCTCCCCACGGACCGCTCGCCGACGCGCACGGTCGAAAAGAGAGTTGGGAACTCCACAATCGCCAGAGATCGCTCATCCATCACATGCTTCACGAGATCGACGATCTGGACCTCCCAGAGGACTCCAAGAACACCGTACCGATCGAAGAGCCGCCATCTCCCAAGGTTGTCCTCACGAAATCGCCGAGTTTCTCTCGAATGTGGGACGCGCCGACGTTGTAAGCTGTACCAGTACCAAAAAAACTGTCGCCGCGCATCCATTCGTCATTCGTTCCCCGCCCGCAGTCAGGCGCCGAGATGCGACTTCGCGTGCGCACCGCGGACGGCGCGCAGAGCGTCGTCAACGTCGACGACGCGTGCACCGTCTCGGCGCTCAAACGCGCCATTCACGACAGCACGGGGATCGACGCGCGCGAACAGCGATGGCGAATAGGATTTCCGGCTCGGGTCGTTGACGTCGCCGACGACGATGCGTCGTGCGTCTCGCTGGGCGTGCAGAGCGGAGAGACGATCGCGGTGACGCGGGATGAGACGCGAGGGGCGACGACGGTGGACGCGCGCGCCGCGAAGGCGTCGGGGACGAGCACGTTCGCGGCCATGGCGGAGATGGACGAGGACGAAGCGTTCGCGCGAGCGTTGGCGCTGAGCATGGGCGACGATGCGACGACGTCTACGACGACTTTGTTCGCGCAGAAGGGTGGTGCGATGCGACTGGAGGACATGTTCGTCGTGCGACGAGTGATCGAGAGCGATAACAGTTGTTTGTTTAACGCCGTGGCGTACGCGGCGGAAAAGTCGCTCCGAGAGGCGACGAGACTGCGAAAAGTTATCGTCGACGCCATCCGAGCCGAACCGGCGACGTTCGACGCGGCTTTTCTCGGTAAGCCACCCTCGGAATACACCGAGTGGATATCCAGGCCAAACTCATGGGGCGGTCAGGTGGAGCTGTACATTCTCTCCAAGCACTACGGCGTGGAAATCGCCGCGTACGACATTCAAACCGAGCGATGCGACGTCTACGGCGAGGACCAAGGTCACCCCGATCGCATCATGGTGATATACGATGGGTTACACTACGACGCGCTCGTTTTGAATCCATCCTCGATCGGCGCCGACGCGTCGCTCGACGTCTCTCGCGTCCCGCCCGCCGCCGCCCTCGAGAAAATTCCCGCCTTTATCCGCGCGCAACACGACGCCAAATCCTTCACCGACACCGCCAACTTCACCCTTCGATGTCTCGTGTGTCAACGAGGTCTCGTCGGTCAGAGCGAGGCGGTGAAACACGCCAAGGAGACCGGACACGCCAACTTTGGAGAGTATTAAATGAAGAGAAATGAAATAAGAAAACACCGTACGAGGTGATACACGAGTGCCATTTCAAAATCGTACCCACCGCAATCCACCCTTCGTCGACACTCAGCGACGCGGCTTCTCGAGACGTCTCGCGCGGGATCGTCGACGCGTCCATCGCGCTCGGTCCTTTGCGTCTCGCGCGCGAGCGACGACGTCGAGCGCGACGATCGACGACGCGGCGACGCGAGACCGCGCGGCGAGACGACAGACGAGCTTTGAATCGTAATCTCGTGTGAGACGCTTCGTGACGCGAGACGAGGGCGAGACGGCGGTGGGCGGGCGACATGCACATCAAACAAGTCATCGTCGAAGGGTTCAAGACGTACCGCGAGCAGACGGTGGTGGATTTCGACGACGGGTTGAATTGCATCGTCGGGGCGAATGGTTCGGGCAAGTCGAATCTGTTTCACGCCATTCGATTCGTCTTGAGCGATGTCTTCGGTACCCTTCGCGCCGAAGAGCGACAGAGATTGTTACACGAGGGTGCGGGACACGCGGTGATGTCGGCGTACGTGGAGATCGTGTTCGATAACGCGGATGGTCGTTTGGCGGTGGAGCGGGAGGAGGTTCGACTGAGACGGAACATCGGTTTGAAAAAGGATGAGTATTACCTTGATAAGAAGCACGTGACGCGGGCAGAGGTGGTGAATCTTCTCGAGAGCGCCGGTTTCAGCCGCACGAATCCGTACTACGTGGTGCAGCAGGGTAAGATTATGAAGATGGCGACCATGCAAGACGAGGAGCGGTTAGACTTGCTCAAGGAAATCGGCGGTACGAGCGTCTTCGAAGCGAAGCGTAAAGAGTCTCTCAAGGGTCTCGATGAGACGAAATCGAAGCGTGAACAAGTGCAGGAGACTGTCGAATTCATCGAGGGGCGATTGGCCGAACTCGACGACGAGAAGGATGAGTTGCAAAAATACACCGACTTGGATAAGACAAGACGTTCTCTCGAGTATACAATTTATGAACAAGATTTGAGCGACACGAGAAACAAATTGGATGAAATAGAGCGTCAGCGCAGCACTGCGAATGAATCGAGCCGCGCAGACGATGATATGCTCGCCACGTTGAATGAAAACTTGAAGAGGCGCGAGAAGGAAGTCAAGGAGGGTACACGCGCGGCTGCGCAGCTCAAGAAGGAGCTCACCGTTTCGGAGCAAGAATTGCGCGAGATCGTCGCCAGGAGAACGACGGCTGAGCTCGACGTGAAAGACTTGCGCGAAACGATTCAGACGCACGAAGAAGCGTTGGCTGGAATCGCTGGTCAAAAGGTGGATGTTGAAAAGGCTACGGCGGAGACGGAGAAGAAGCTCGCCGACGTTCGCGAAAAGTACAACGCCGAAGTGTCCATCGAAGAAGACAAAGATCGCGAGATTGCGGAGATCGATCGCCGCGCGCAAAGTTTGTACCAAAAGCAAGGCCGCAGTGATCGTTTCAAGACCACGGCTGAGCGCGACGCCTGGTTGAAGGGACAAATCAAGGAAGCCGACCACACGCTGAAACAAAAGAAGAGTGAGGTGCACACGCTCGAAAATGATCTAAAGGAGATTCGCGCGACGCAATCGAACGACGAAACCGATCGTGCCGGCATGGAGGCTGAGCTCATCGCCGAGGAAGAGAAGCTCGCGGAGTTTGAGTCCAAGTACAAGAAGGCGATGTCCGAACGGAACGAGGCGCAAAACGAGCGCAAGGAACTTCAACGCAAGGATAACGAAGTCGACAACTCCCTGGCTTCGTGCGAAGAAGAGGTGAAAAAGCGTGACAAGCAACTCGAGTTCTCCATGCCGAGAGATTTACAGCGCGGTATGGCTGCCGTCCAACGTATCGTCAAGGAGCACAACATCGAAGGCGTGCACGGTCCGCTGATCGAGCTCATGCAGACGGATGAGCGCTTTCACAGCGCCATCGAGGCGAGCGCCGGGAATCAGCTGTTTCACATCGTCGTCGATCACGACGACACTGCGAGTCGCGTCATCGAGTACTTGAACAAGGAAAAGGGTGGACGCGTCACTTTTTTGCCGCTGAACCGCATGGCGCCGCCGAACATCACCTACCCAGAGGGAAGCGACGCGTTTCCGCTCGTCTCAAAGCTCAAGTACGAAGAAAAGTTTGACTCTGCGTTCAAGCAAGTGTTCGCTCGCGTGTTGATTTGCCGAAACATCGACGTCGCCGTCGCCAAGGCTGGTTCGTCGCACCTGAACTGCGTCACCATGGACGGCGACACCGTGAGCAGCAAGGGCACGATGAGCGGTGGATATCACGACACGACACGCAGTCGTATCGCCGCCATGACAGCCTTGCGCGAACTCAACATCAACCGCGAAGAGCTCAGAGCGACGAGCGCCGACGTCAAGAAATCGCTCCAAGCTGCCGAACAAAAGATGTCTACCGTTCTCGGCGATATCAGTCGTTTCGAGTCGCAGCGACGCCACGCCACGCAACATGTCGATCGTTTGAAGAGCGAACTTCGATTTTACGGCGACACGGGGTCTCGCGCGTCGTCGCTTCTCGAACAGACTGAAAAGAGCATCGCCGCCGCGCGCGTCGACATCGAACGTCTCGAGATGACCATCGCCGACATGAAGGGCGAGATCGGGTCGAGTTTGGACTCTACTCTGTCTCCCGAAGAGACGAGCGAGCTCGAAGGCATCACCGCGCGACTCACGTCGCTCAAACAAGAGAAGGATGAAATCGCCGCCCGACGACTCGACGTGTACACGCAGATGAGTGATTTACAGACTGCGTTGGATAACAACTTGCAGCGACGAGCGAAGCAAATCGCGCTCACGTCTGGAGAACTCGACATCAACAGCGTGCGCGCCGATTTGGCAAAGCTCGAAAGTCACCTCAAATCGGTGCAAAACGACGAAGCCATCGCGCGCAAGAGCTACGACGGCATCGCGGATAAGCTTCGAACGGCGCAATCAACCGTCGAGACGGCGACGAACGACATCAACAAACTTCGTCAGTCGCAAGAGGAGATGGGCGTGTCTTTCGGTGAACGCGAAAAGCAGATGGAGACGCTCATTTCAAAGAGTTCGACGCTCTCGCAAAAGCGTGAAGGATTGCAAAAGAAGATTCGCGAGCTCGGATCGCTTCCTTCCGACGCCTTTGAGCGTTACCGCGGCGAGTCCGCGGCGTCTCTGCGAAAGCTTCTCGACAAGGCGAACAAACAGCTCTCGAAACTCGGCAACGTGAACAAGAAGGCGCTTGACCAGTACCAACAGTTCACTGAGCAACGCGAAGAGCTCGAAAAACGCCGCACGGAAATCAACAAGGCGTACGATAGCATCACGCAACTCATCGATCACTTGGATCACAAGAAGGACGAAGCGATCGAGCGTACGTTCAAGCAGGTGAGCATGAACTTCAAGGATGTGTTCCACCGTCTCGTTCCGGGCGGTCGCGGTGAGCTCGTCATGCAGCGTAAACGCGCGGCGCCTCGCGACGCGGACGAAGATGAAGACGCGCCAGCTGCGCCGCCGGCGACGACATTCAGCGACAAGTACAGCGGTGTGAAAATCAAGGTGAGTTTCGGACAAGGCGAGACGATGCAAATGAAACAACTCTCCGGTGGTCAGAAAACCGTTGTCGCGGTCGCGCTCATCTTTGCGATTCAAAGGTGCGATCCGATGCCGTTTTATCTGTTCGACGAAATCGACGCGGCGCTCGATCCGCAGTACCGCACCGCCGTCGCGCATATGGTGAAGGCGCAGGCGAACAACAAGACGCAGTTCATCGCGACGACGTTCCGACCCGAAATTGTCAAAGAGGCGACGTGCATCCAGGGCGTGTCGCACTCCCACAAGGTGAGCACCGTGCAAAAGGTTCCCTTGGACGAGGCGCTCAACTTTGTCGGCGACGACACGCAGCAACAGATGACGCCGTCTGAACGCGGACCTCCGACGCCGTAATCTTAGAAGCACCGTAGAAGAAAGAAACGTAACTGTACGACTTAGATGAATCGAATGAATGGACAAGATGACCTAGGATTTTGATATATATGAACATATTCTCACATTTACGTTTTTTCGCGCGAAAGGCGAGCCTTGATTGGACACGCGTCGACGAGCGCCGACAAGTCTTCCTCCCATCCCAGCATCGAACACAACTCAGCCACGCCTTCGTCGCACCGACCGAGATACAGCGCGTCTCTGTAGTTTGTGTCCTCGTTGAAATCGAATCCAGTGCCGCGACCGAGGCCCGCGAGACGATACAGCCGAGAGACTTGCGAATCCGGTGCCTCGCCACAGCGTTCGAGATTCATCAACAGTCTCGGCACGTCTTCTTTCGGTCGCTCGATCAACCCCGCGAAAGGATGTACGACCAAAGATGTCCCGATGACGATGAGCAAGTCACACGATTCGAAATCATCCTGCGCGCACTCGAAGAATCGTCTCGGAAGATTTTCGCCGAAGAAGACGATGTCCGGCTTGATGTACTCGTCGCACGTGGCGCATCGCAACGGAGTTCCACCGGCGCGACACGCCTTTTCTACCTCATCCACGTCCGCGGCGTGTCCGTTCAAACACCTCGCGCCGTCGAAATTACCGTGCGCGGCGACCACCTTCTCCTTCGGGACCCCCGCCGCGCACTCTAAGCTATCTATGTTTTGCGTAAAGCACCGCAATAGCAGTCCCTTGTCGTGCAACAATTTGATGAAATGGTGCGTCGGGGTCGGCGCATACAATCCAGGATACAGATCCGCCGCGAGCTTATAAAACGGCCCGGGTTTCTGTCGAAAGTAATTCAACTCGAATATCGCCTGCGGGTACGGTAAATCGTATTCGCCGAGTCGCGCGTACAATCCCGACTCGCTGCGAAAATCCGGTATGCCCGCCGAGACGCTGATGCCCGCCCCGGTCATGACGACGATATTCTTCGCCGAACCCGAACGAATGTACTGCGCGACTCCTTTCAAATCGAACGATTCGAGCGCGCGTTCGATCGGCGCGCTCTCGACCGCATCCGTCGTCGTGCCGAGCTTTTGCGCCGCGAGTCTCGTCATCAACGCGAGCATATCGGGCGATTCGCGACCGAAACCGTACCCTTCGGACGAGGACGACTCGTCCTCCTCGTCCTCGTCCTCGCTCTCGTCCTCCTCGCTCTCGTCCTCCTCGCGCGCGCGCGACGTCTCTTCGCGCGCGCCGGCGGCGACGTCGCGTCCGGTTTCACTCCCATCATCATCGCCACCGACGAGAGACGCGCGCGGGGACGTCGAGCGCGTCTCTTCGCTTCGCGCCGTCTCGCTCGCGCGCGCCTCCGTCATGCCTTTCCGCGCGTCTCTCGCGCCCGCGCGCGCGTCAGCGGGCACCGACCGATGCGGTCGTCGCTCCGCGCGCGGCTCCCGAAGTCGCGTCGCGACGCATCCCTCGGACGGACGTCGTCACCATCTCGCGGGTTCGATGGACGCGAGGCGCGAGG
>CEPW01030214.1_pt1 | contig 11749 bp, 9 predicted proteins | sample 356211 | NCBI WGS metagenome assembly CEPW01 (sample SAMEA2620021, study PRJEB7988) | marine metagenome | biome: marine biome (ENVO:00000447); feature: deep chlorophyll maximum layer (ENVO:xxxxxxxx); material: "saline water (ENVO:00002010), including plankton (ENVO:xxxxxxxx)" | depth 25 m
GTTAATACTCGATTCAGAATACATCGAAGCTTGGTGTCAAATGCCTGGTGACAATCCAATTTACAAAACAATAAAATTAGGCAAAGTTGTAAATCGGCAATAAGTGAAACAATTCATACTTTGGCTGAAAGCCGTACTGTGTCAGTATCTAAAATTGTTCAATAAATTGTAAACCTTAGAATCCTAAGTTTTGTATTTCTTCTCGAATAGAGGGGGAATCCGTGACCCCACGTATCGCCGATAACCATGATTATCAGCCAAGATATCCCTATTAGAATTGTAAATAGGCTTTCAGTACACCGGTTTAATCAAAATATCAATAATTCTGCAATTTGGCCATACATAGACGGGTTGAAATGGTTGAGTCTTAGGAGGGGTACATGGCTGAGGTTGTTACAGGTTTCTGTATGAAGTGTAAACAGTCTAGAGCCATCCAAAATCCTGCTCGCACAACCATGTCTAATGGGAGAATACGAGTAAGTGGAAAATGTAGCTCGAAGGATTGTACGGGATCAATATCAAAAATCGTATCCTAGTCAGTATACCTCACGGAGAATCATTCATTTGGGAGTATAGAATCGCCGAGTTATTCTGGGCTCGTGGTCTAGGGGTTATGACGTCGCCTTGACATGGCGAAGATCGCAGGTTCAATTCCTGCCGAGCCCACCAGATGAAACATATCACCACGTATCATTTTACAAAGATATAAGAAAATCTAATCCGACCTTTCCCTTTATTCTTCTTCGCAAGAAATTGTATGTTGGGTATATTCGAGGTATTGTCAACATGTGTCCCAGCACACGGACAAAGATCTACACCTTCTACTTCAACAACTCTTAGATTAGATATCGATTTAGGAATTCTGTCCATAAATTTCGTATGACGCATTTGTTCATGTGATGTTATTTGCTCACGGTCCCATTCATGGACATTAACTGGGATTTGTTTGTTTAGAGTAGCATTAACCTGTGAAACCAATTCTTCAGGCTCAAAAACCGATTTATCTTCGAATAACAAGTCCACTCTAGAGTTGTCTGTAGATAATTGATTTCCAACGGTTTCTGCGCCCCAAATGTCTTCTGCTAATGCTGAGACAATATGTTGGGCAGTATGCATCTGGGCATGTAGATTTCGTCGTTCTTGATTTATTGAACAAATGACTTCATCGCCAACCTCAAACATATCTGGTTCTTCTAAAGGATGGAGTATCATCTCACCTGGTAAGACTTCACCAATTGGTGTTTCGATGTCTCCAGCAATCATAGTACCGGTATCTCCAGGCTGTCCGCCACCTCGTGGATAACAGTATGTTGATTCCAATAGAGCATTAGATTCCTGTAACCCGGTTATGATGGTCGTAAAGGGTTCAGGATTGGTCCCTGGATGATGATCCATATGCAATTTCTTTTGCATATTCTCACCCAAATATTTCCTGTAGGCTACCATCAAGTAGTTGGTTACTGAGAGCTGTACATTCTTTACTCATCACCGAATCTCCATCATATTGGTCAACATATTTTCTCACCCACAAATGAATTTCAGCAACACCTTCGCCTGGTTTATGTGGAATCCTATCGAGAGCTTCGGTCGCACAAATTAATTCGTTGGCCAAAACTTGGCCCAGTAACTCAGTTGATTGTAAACTTCGGAAAGCACCAGTTGCGCCCATAGAAACGTGGTCTTCCTTCCCCATACTCACTGGAACATTTGAGGTTGTAACTGGATTAGCCAATAAATGTAATTCCGCTATACATGCAGCTGCAACATACTGGATTATCATGTAACCACTTTCCAACCCCTCGTTCTTAGCTAAGAATGGAATTTGGTCACTCCATTTGGGATCCAAAACTTGGCTAATCCTCCTTTCCGAAATACTTGCCAATTCATGACATGCAATTGCTATGGAATCACTGGCTAATGCTAAGTTTTGGCCATGGAAATTACCTCCACTTATCACGTCAACATATTCTGCATCGACAAAAACCAAGGGATTGTCTGTGGCGCTATTAATTTCTATTTCTAACATCCTTCTAGTTTCTGTTAGCAGGTCTATAACAGGGCCATGTACTTGTGGGGCGCATCTAAAACAATAGGCGTCCTGAACTCTATCACAATCTACATGTGAAATCTTGATTTCTGAGCCTTTCAGTAACCCAGCAATTCGTGCAGCTGAGATTGATTGACCAATTTGTGGACGATTATCATGTATCCGTGGGTCAAAGGGGCTATGGGAGCCTTTGATGGCTTCTAGGGACGTTGCCGCGCTAGAATCGGCTGCAAAAACTAATTTCTCTAGGTTTAGTATAGTCAGAGCCAAGTACGCACACATTTGGCTAGTACCGTTAATCAATGACAGTCCTTCTTTAGCGGCTAATTCAGTGGGTTCCAAGCCAACGCTATGTAAAGCATCCAAACTAGACATAGTAACCCAGCCAGATTCCTTTCTGACCATGGATTCTCCTTCTCCAAGTATTGCTAATGACATATGGGAGAGTGGGGCTAAATCACCAGAAGCCCCCAGTGAGCCGATACGTGGTATAACTGGGGCTATACCGTTGTTTACCATACCTAGCAGTAATTCTACGATTTGTGGGCGTATTCCTGATACACCCTTTGCTAGAGAATTAGCACGAAAGACCATCATTAACAATACATGTTCAGGATCCATCAAATCACCAACGCCACAGGCATGGCTCTTGATTAGGTTGGTTTGCAGTTGTTCGAGATCATCTCCTGCTATCCTAACAGAGGACATTGCCCCGAATCCTGTATTTATACCATAGACAACTTCACCGGAGTCGATTATTTGCTCAACGCCTCTTCGAGATTGTTCCATCCGCCTACGTGCAGATTTAGTTAGTACAGCGGTATTGTAACCATTGGCTACGGAAATAGCCCCTTCAATGGTCAACGAGTGACCATCAATCTCGACGACTGTCACGCATCAGCGAACAAGGAATGTCAAATAGAGTCATCGAGTCTCTCGCTTAGGTTGGTTAGTATCTCTTCATCAACCAAATTAGGTATTGTAACGACTAATTTAGGGTCTAACTTACCTGCCTCTTCAACAGTATCAATTGCGCCAATATTACGAGCCCAAGACCTACGGGCAAGACCATTCATTACATCCCAGGAAATCATAGAATGGATACTATTTTCGGATTCTAAACTGCCATCAATATACATACCGAATCCCCCATTAATTACCTCACCCCAACCAACTCCTCCACCATTGTGGATACTGGTCCAAGTTGCTCCCCTGAAGGAGTCCCCCACGAAGTTATGAATAGCCATATCTGCTGTAAACATTGAACCATCTCGGATGTTTGCCGTTTCTCTGTAAGGGCTATCTGTACCTCCTACATCGTGGTGATCTCTACCAAGGACGATTGGGGCACTGATTTTTCCCTCCTTTATTGCCTGATTGAATGCTAGTGCTATTTGCAATCGGCCTTGTTCGTCTGCATACAAAATTCTAGCTTTACTACCTACAACCAAGTCATGATTTTCTGCTTCGTCAATCCAACGAATATTGTCTTGGTACTGTGTGGAAATTTCCGGCTTACAATCCTCCGCTAAAATCGATAATACTTCCGAAGCGATCTTATCAGAAATTCTCAAGTCTTCATCCGACCCAGATGTACACACCCAGCGGAATGGCCCGAATCCATAATCGAAACACATCGGCCCCATAATGTTCTCAACATACGAAGGATATCGAAATGACCCGTCGGATTCTAAAACTTCAGCACCAGCCCTGCTAGACTCTAGGAGAAACGCGTTTCCGTAATCCCAGAATATCGTACCACGGTCTGTTAATTGATTTACATAGTCCACGTGTTTTCTGAGGGTCTTTTGTACTTCACTTTTGAATCCATCAGGATCGTTGATAATCATCTCTCTACCTTCTTCAAAGGATATGCCAACAGGCATATATCCACCCAACCATGGATTGTGTAGACTTGTTTGATCGCTAGCTAAATCAGGAGTGATATTCTGGTCAACAAGATATTCGAGTAGGTCGACTATGTTGCCTAGATATCCTATGGATATCGCTTCTTTATCTTCGACTGCTTGTTTGGACCGTGAAATCACTTTTTCTAAGTCATCATATAATTCTGTTAACCAACCTTGCTGATGCCGTTTACTTGCAGCTATCGGGTCAATTTCGGCTATGATGCAAACCGCCCCTGCGATTACAGCCGCTTTAGCCTGTGCTCCAGACATACCCCCTAATCCAGATGTGACATACAATATTCCTCCAAGGTCCGATTGGTCCTGTAAGTCAAGATATTTTCTAGCTGCATTGAGTATAGTGATTGTAGTCCCGTGAACGATACCTTGGGGGCCAATATACATGTAAGACCCTGCCGTCATTTGACCGTATTGAGAAACTCCGAGGGCATTCATCCGTTCATAATCCATCTGAGTGGAATAGTTAGGAATTACCATACCATTAGTTACTATTGCAGTAGGTGAATCCTTTGAGGAAGGAAATAACCCCATTGGGTGGCCAGAATACATAACCAGGGTTTGATCCTCTTGCATATTGGTTAGATATTGCATAGTTAGGAGGTATTGAGCCCAGTTTTGGAAAACTGACCCGTTAGTACCGTATGTTACTAATTCATGTGGAAATTGTGCTACTCGGGGATCTAGATTGTTTTGGATCATTAACATCATGGCAGCTGCTTCTGGCGTATTGGCTTCATATTCTGCAATAGGCCTAGCATACATTTCGTAATCTGGTCTGAATCTATACATGTAGATGTGACCATAATTCTCTAGTTCTGAAAGAAATTCGTCAGCTAGCTCTTCGTGCCACTCTTTCGGGAAATATCTCAATGCGTTTGAAACGGCTAGAACTTTTTCAGATTCACTCAATACTTGCGGCCGGATAGGTGCGTGGGGGACGGATTCATCGAAGGGTTTCTTGGTTGGCAATACGTTTGGTAATCCTTGCCCGAAACTGACCATATATTCACCAACCTAGTCTATTAGTGTACAATTTAGTAATCTCACTCATTATATGGTTACATTCTGTAAGTAGATTTTGTGAAGCTGTTTGTAGGGCATCAATGTCGTCTCCTGATAGATGATCTATGTTAATTCGAACATTAAACTCGGCCATCTTACAAGCCGATAATCCTAACTCCGCTGCTGAAGCTAAATCTGTTAGTGCGTTTGCGTTGCAATCTTTCGCTAATTTACTTAATGTATGCATAAATTCTACACTAAATTTCATTGTTTCTAATGGTGCTTCGGCTGCTTCTATCGTAGCCTTTCTAATCGCTATTGATCTGGCATTAGAGCCCTCTTCATCCTTAGGTAATCTATACGCCGCCATAACACCATCAAAAGCGCTTGAATCATTGTTTGCCAATGTTATGCACTTGGCAATATTATCTTCGGATTGGTTAATTATACTACTAGCTAGTGAATGCCCATCAATCCATTTATCGTTCTTGACCGTAAGTCGAGAAACCATAACCGAAAGGGAATGGCCATGAGCCAATGTCAATGCCGCAACGGAACCTCCACCCGGGGTAGGCTTTGAGGAGGATATAGAATTCAATATCTCCAAATATCCTTCATTCATTTTTTTTCCTCTCTATAGCCCATTCGATAATATTTCCATAGGGGTCGAATGATTCTAACCTGTCTAACATCAAGCCCTCTATTGCGTTTCCAACAAGGGTATCGACATCTTGTATGTTTGTATTTGTATAGAAATTTCCTGCATCCATTATTGCTTGCAAAGGCACCAATCCGACCAATTCTCCGGCTACTGCCTCTAACCCCAATTTTGATGCCTCGAGCTTAATAGTCTCGGTAACGTCATGTAATCCTGTAACAGAATAATCTAACAAATTCATGGAAACTTGAGCGGTACTTTCATTGTACATCCACCCAGCGGCTTGTAATTTTTCGAACATTCCAGGTGTCCTTAGAGCGGTGCCGGTTTTGTCTCTGACAATCTCACCATTTTCGTCTTTTACAATCATTCCACTAGTACGTATCTTGGATGCAATTAGATTTGCTTTGGATTTATCCGCGGTGTTTAGATTCACATTGTATGCTATTAGGAAATTTCTTGCACCAGTGGCAGTAGCGCCCATTTTAGGTTGAAACTTAGCCGGTCCAAAATCAGGTTTCCAATCTGGAGAATCTAATTTCTTTTGTAATCCTTCATATTCTCCTTTGCGGATATCAGGTAAACGGACCCTTGAGGGATATTGCGCTGATTTAGCGTATAGAAAAACAGGTAAAGAATGGGCATCAGAGACAGATTTAGCATATCTATTGGATAATTCAATGCATTCTTCCATCGTTACTCCTTTGATTGGGATAAAAGGGACGACGTCAACTGCACCCATCCTAGCATGTTCACCTGAATGATGGCGCATATCGATTAGTTCCAAGGCTATCGAAGTACACTCTGTAACTGTCTGTAGTACTGATTCCGGATCACCTACCATAGTGACTACAGTTCGATTGAAATCTCGCCCCATATCGATATCTAACAGAGTAACAGATTTGTTATCCAATATAGGCTGAATAATTGAATCGATAATGGCCTTATCTTTGCCTTCGCTGAAATTTGGGACACACTCAACAAGGCGCAGTTCCATCGTCTTGTTGGTAAAATTACCATTGATGAGCCTTGTCATTAACCATACAGACCTTCATGATTATTTCTAAGGGGGTCTTTTCTATTTTCTTGGATAGTGGTTAGCGCTAGCGAAAAGTCGGATTCAGTTACTGATTCTTGCCCTTCAGAGATTGCCTTAATTCCGGCTTCCATGACCAAAGCCTTCAATTCAGCCCCACTAAATCCATCTGTTTTATTGGCGACCTGTTTCAAATTTACTGATTTATTCAAGGGCATATTTTGAGTCAAGATTTTGAGAATTTTGTTACGCGCTGAAATATCGGGTAAACCAATCTCAATGATTCTATCAAATCTACCCGGCCTAAGTAATGCCTTATCCAATAATTCTGGGCGGTTTGTTGCGGCTATAATTTTCACATTTTGGGTAGATTCAAAACCATCCATTTCTGATAGTAATTGCATTAATGTCCTCTGAACTTCCCTATCCCCTGATGTTGACGAATCCAATCTTTTAGAGCCGATAGAATCTATTTCGTCAATGAAGATAATTGCAGGTGCTTTTTCTTTAGCCAAATCAAATAATTCCCTGACTAACCTCCCGCCTTCCCCTATGTATTTTTGAGCTAATTCGGAACCTACTAAACCTAGAAATGTGGCTGATGTCGAATTTGCAATAGCCTTAGCGAGCATGGTCTTTCCAGTACCTGGTGGCCCGGTTAATAGAACACCTTTGGGAGGAATTAGTCCCATTAGTTCAAATGCCTCAGGTTTTTTCAAGGGTAATTCTATTGCCTGTTTTATAGAAAGAATTTCTTCCTCCATACCACCGATGTCGCTAAACGTTGTTTTTGGTTTTTCAACTATCTCGCTGGTTGAGACAAGTGGGTCCCATCCATCACTTAAGACTTCAATAATTGCCAATGTATCTTGATTCAACGAAACTCTGGCTCCGGGCCTAAGCAACTCACGATCTATCCTTGGATTAATAGAAACCTGAAAGATCGTTCCATTCGAACTTCGGACTATCGCCTCATTTTCTACTATATCTTGTATAAAACCAACAATAAATGGAGGTTCTTTCAATACTCTAATTTCATCATCCAAACGAGATACGCGTTTTTTTAGTTGATTAACCTCATTTTCGAGAAATAATTTTTCTGTGAGGAGTTCTTGGGAATTCCTAGTAAGATCATTTACTACTGCACGCAATTCTATTATGCTGTGATTGGAAGATTTTGTACCTCTATCGTCTACACTCGAATCAGAGGTCATATTTTGTGATAATATCCAATTCGTTTTGACCTTTGCGACGCAAAGGTATGATGACCTACGTTCCGTCCCATCAAATATGGGCACCTGTGAGTTGTGTGGCGCAGACAAGGTTTCTACCTACAAAACCACAACTTCCGGTGCTCGTGTAGACGCTTGCAATCGTTGTATAGATAGACTAGGATTATCAAAGCCTATGCCTGCAGTGAATACTAGGTCTTCGAGTCCACCACAATCAACTGGTAGAATTTCTGGCCCTAATATTATGCATAAATCAGACCGCGAATTGGCTCCTGATTTTCACAAAAGGATAAAACAAGCCAGAGAAGAAAAAGGATGGGACCAAAGAGAATTTGCTCGAAGGATGAATGAGAGGTTAAACATCGTTCAGCGAATCGAAAATGGCAATCGCCCCACGGACGCATTAATCAAGAAGATAGAGAAAGTTTTGGATGTAGAATTATTGATTGAATCTATGGCATCAAATACACGACAGACATCTACTCAAGGATCTAGGAATATGACCATCGGTGACGCATATGAAGACCTTTTCTCAGGGAGGGAATGAGTTGGATGATATTCCTTTACATGTGATTCATTTAAATCAAGACGATCCACGAAAATGTACTAGTCGGAAGTTAGCAAAACGTGGTGGCTGTATACTCCATACCAATCTGAAAAAGTCACCAAAAAGAGGGTTGTTGTTAGACCCCCTATCTGGGATTTTAGTCGGGCCCGATGATCAACAATCAATAGAACGCGGCTCTTCAATCGTCAGTTTAGATTGTTCGTGGAAAGAGATTGAGCCCTCCTTGAAATTATTATACAATTCAACTAATTTGGAGGGACGAACCCTACCTGTAGTATTGGCGGCTAACCCAGTATCTTGGGGTAAGCCTGGAAGATTATCTAATGCAGAAGCATTTGCTGTCTGTTTGACTATCTTTGATAGATGGGACCAAGCAAGGGAAATCATGGCCCCATTCAAATTCGGGGATGAATTCTTCAAGTTAAACGAGCTACCTTTAGAAGCATATTCCCAAGCTAAATCCAATACGGAGTTAGCAGAAGTTCAGTGGGAATTTTTCGATAAGCCAACCCAAGACTAACGTACACCAGAACCTGAATCTATATCTGAGTCAGTGGTTAACAGGGTCACATTTCCTTCAGAGTCTTCTGCGGCCAACATCATTCCTTCGGACATAATTCCTCGCAACTTTCTCGGTTTGAGATTGGCTACAAAGACGACCGATTTGCCAACTAATTCATCCACAGCATAGTGAGATTTCAGCCCTGCGCAAACTGTTCTCGTTGAATCCGGACCATCCTCTATGGTTACTACGTACAATTTGTCAGCGTTTGGATGATTTTCGACATTGATAATTTTGCCTGTTTTCATTTCCACTTTCATGAAATCTTCGAATTCGATATAAGGCCCCTCCTGAGTATCAGGGCTTGCTATGTCGGCTTCATTCTTGAGTATTTCATCTAGGTCGAGTTTCACAAACAATGCCTTAGGCTTATCTCCAGACCAGTTTAGAGGTTTGTCAAATTCCAAAGCCGAATCCCACAATTGATCCCCTGCTAGACCTGTTTCCCCAAGAGATTTCCACAATTTCTCCGCTTGGAACGGCATAAATGCAGCGGTTAATATTGCTAATGATTGGCATGCTCTCCAGCATGCAGATAGGGAACTGAGTGAATTTGACCTCTTTACTGAATCCTCGCTTTTCAGATAGGCCCATGGTTCAGCTTGTTGGAGATAGGAATTTCCAGATTGAGCGATATTCATAATATGTCTGAGTGCTTCTTTGAATCTTTGTCGTTCCATTGAATCCATAGCGGATTGGATACAGGTTCGAATATGTTCGTAAAATTCTTGATGCAACTCAGGATTGTCAAATTCAATTAATGGGTTTGAAGCCCCTGATTCTAATCGATTCGTCAGCGTCAATATTCTATGTACAAAGTTACCATAATTCCCAATTAATTCATTATTCACCCGTTCGACATAATCTTCCCATCTAAAATCGGTATCGTGACCTTCTGGCATGTTGATTGTTAGATAATATCGCAAAGAATCAGGATCGTATCTCTCTAGGAATGCAGGTAGCCAAACACCATGTTTTCTCGATTTAGAAAATTGCCCACCTTGTAGCATTAGATATTCGTTAGCAGCTACATTATCCTCTAGATGCAATAACTCATTGGAATCCCTTGAGCGATTCAATCCCATCAAAATTGCAGGCCAAATTATTGTGTGGAATGGGATGTTATCCTTGCCCATGAAATAAATATGTTTGAGCGATTGACCCGGTTTGTCTATCCACCAATTTTCCCATGCAGAATCTCCATCAGGATGTTCTGAAGCAAATCTTTCCGACCAAATTCTAGCACATGTGTAGTATCCTTGTACTGCTTCAAACCAAACATACACTCGTTTGTTGGTCCATTCTTTGTCTTTGATTGGAACATCTATACCCCATTCCAAATCTCTAGTTACTGCTCGTGGCCTAAGGCCCATATTTAGCCAATTTTTGGTCATTGCTCTAACATTGGGCTTCCATACATTATGACGAGCGGAGGAATGAATTTCTAATTCCGATTGGAACTCATTAAGTTGGTAGAATAAATGATCCGTATCTCGTATCTCGATCTTGGCATCGGGATTGGACTTAGACCTAGGATTCTTCAGTTCATTTGCCTCATAGGTAGAACCACAGGAATCACATTGGTCTCCACGAGCGTCTTCATTTCCACAAATTGGACAAGTTCCCAGAACATATCTATCAGGGAGGAATTTAACGACTCCTGATTCGGTGATTTCGCAATACTGTTGCATTGTTTGTTTTTGTAAAAGGCCTTCATTCAATAAATCTAGGAAAACTTCCTGCACTATCTCCTTGTGTCTTTTATCGGTTGTACGATTATACAAAGCGCCGCCGAACTCTACACCCCTAGAATCTATATTTGCATTCCATGAACAACCTAAATCTGCCAGTGCTTTGGAATTGATCTGATGAAATTCGTCAACTACAGCCTGCGGAGAAATGCCTTGTTCTTCTGCTGTAACAGTTATTGGGGTACCATGTTCATCGGACCCACTGCACATCAGAACTCTCCTACCTCTGGCCCTTTCGTATTTGTACTGTATATCGGCGGGTAGAGAATTGCCTGCAATGTGTCCAAGATGTAGGGGGCCGTTAGCATACGGCCAAGCCATGAATATGGTTGTGTACTCCATTAAGACCACCATGCAACGTCTCGAGGACGTTATCCTGTCGGACAGCATCATATTTATGTCTGCGTCGCTTCGAGTAGTTCCGGAGTACGTATTGCTGTGACCCACACTGTACCCTCGTTCTATCCGGATTCTAATCAGAATCCAGAGGTGAGAAGCCCTTGAATCCCTGGACACTATTAACACTCTACGCTATTCTTGCGATTGGAGTATCTTTCCTTTGTAGCATACTAGAAGCTGTCTTACTCTCTACTACGAGAGGTCACGTAGTAAGTATGACTGAATCCCATCCTAAAAGCAGTAAACTATGGATAGGATACAAAGACGACCCCGAAAAACCCCTTACTGCTATCCTTACTCTAAACACAATCGCCCACACAGTTGGCGCACTAGGAGTAGGTAGTCAGATCGCCAGAATTTACGCAAAAGATGCCGATTATGACTTGATTCATGGAGTTGCCTCGGCAATTCTAACATTAGGTGTGTTGTTATTTTCTGAGATTTTGCCAAAAACCATTGGTACGTTATATTGGAGAAAACTCACAGTTTCTTCGGGATATATGCTTAGAATCTTGATTATCTCGTCCTGGATAATTGTAAGACCTGTAGAGATAATTCGAGCAATG
>CEPW01104158.1_pt1 | contig 11748 bp, 7 predicted proteins | sample 356211 | NCBI WGS metagenome assembly CEPW01 (sample SAMEA2620021, study PRJEB7988) | marine metagenome | biome: marine biome (ENVO:00000447); feature: deep chlorophyll maximum layer (ENVO:xxxxxxxx); material: "saline water (ENVO:00002010), including plankton (ENVO:xxxxxxxx)" | depth 25 m
GGGGCATGCTAAAATCGCACTCGGTATCGGTTTTTTCATTGGTTTGAGGCATTTTTACCCACTCAAAGACGATCGACTCAATCCAAATTTTGATGGTGTATTAGGAAATAGGGGCTCAACGGGACAAAGAGCAGAAAAATAAGAGTGTGTACAAAAAGTACCATCGTTTCACCAAAACTCTGTTCTATATATAATAAGTGTGCTCTGTGCTTTGTGTTTTCATAGTTTTTCAATATCTTCTAAAATCGCTTTCAAATTATTATTCTCGACGATTTGTTGTTGTTGTTGTTGTTGTTGTTCGCTATCTTCTACCTCTACTTTTACCTCTTCTTCGCCAACGTACCAATCGCCATTTAAGTGTTGAGGTAAGGGTGGATTGAGCCTTTTCCATAATTATTTAAAAAAAGCAAGAGAGAAGAAAACTCACTTACCAGAATGTCCCGGGAGTTGTCAAGTCGTGGAATTTCGCTCGTTCATCGCCTTCTTCACCTAAACAATCGAAAACAGCATCCGCTCCCGTGAAGTCTTCATCCTCAGAGTATATTGACTTTGTTACGCAGCATCTCATACCAGCTGCTTTTGCCGCTTGTAAACCAATGTGTGTATCTTCGATGACTACGCATCGCGCAGGATCGACGCCTAAAGTTTTGGCGGCAAGTAAATACACATCGGGCGCTGGCTTTTTCTTCGGAACAATGTCTCCAGCAAAAACTGGCATTCTGTCGGCGTACTGTGGTAACATTGTATCCACAATACCTTGCACGGCGACTTCGTTTGAGGTGGAGCACACGGCGACTTTCGATCCAGCTTCTAAAGCTTCGCCGATTAACCTCGCGACGCCTGGTCGCAACGGTAACTCGCCAGCTTTCACCACTTCGAGAAACATTTCCGTTTTTCTCTTGTGAAACGCCGCGACGAGTTTCTTTCTCTCTTCCGGATCCGTCGTTGATTTCCACGGTTCCGAGTCTTTTGGCGCCACGTTATCAAAGTAATGCGTCATGCGCTCTTTACCTCCGCCAATTTTCAACAGTTCGCCGTATAATTCAACTCCCCACTCGTGGTCGAGCCCATTTTCTTTGAATGTTTTATTAAACGTGACTCTGTGTCCGTCTCTTTCTGTTTCGCAGAGCACGCCGTCGCAATCGAACAAAAGCGCTTCTGGATAATCAAAGTTTCTCAACGCATTCGTTTGAAGGTTTATCCTTTTCACACCACTTTTCGTCTTGTTGTTAATTTTTTTACCAACGAGGACAGATGATCGACTTCCTCCTCGTCGAAACGTCGGGGAAGTGCGTGAGAGTTTCGAAGACACGGCAATTGATGATGATGCCATCGTTCGTGCTTTTATTTCTGATGATGATTTGGATTATTTTTTACACTTCAGATATATATCTCGTACGAATGGACGAGATGCGATGACACGACACCGGACACGTCTCAAAAAGTAAAACGACGGCAACTTTTGCCAAAAAAAATAAAAAAAAATTCGAGGGCTGGAGCGGTTGAGTTCACACGCTTCCAAAAGTAAAAATGTCGATCCCGAGTTGAAAAAAAAACTCTTCACTTCTTCTTCCTCTTCGTGGTCCTTTCGATATATACGTAAAAACCAACTCGAGAGAGAGAAAAAGAGGAACAAACTCATGGGAAACGGCGTATCGGTGCAGTCGCATCTCGCCGGGGACGAAGTGCGTTCGTTGTTCGCCGCGCTCGCCAGTATCACACCAATATCCTTGCACGACGAAAGTGCTAAAAATGAAGATGCTGATGGTGAATCTTCTTCTTCTTCTTCTTCTAACGTGTGGGGAGCGCTGTGCGATTTCCCTGAAGCCTTGAGCGCGGCTGGAAACTTGGAAATAGAAAAATCTGTGCACGAATACGGCAAGCAAATGAGTCAGAACCATCGAACGTCGAATAACTTGGGAAGATTGATGATTTTCGTTTCGAGAGTTTTGGAAAATGTCAACTTTGAAACGCGAGAGGTACCGACGAAAGCTATCAACGCTGTCGTTTTACTCTCCGCTTTCGTGAAGTACTTTATAGAAGAAACGAACGTGGAAGAGTGCGCTTGGGCGTGCAATTACACGGGCGAGAACGCCACACATGGCGCCATGCATCAACTCGGCACGGCTTTGTTGATGGCCGTGTGTAAGAACAACGCCATTCAAGTGACGGATGCAACGTATCCATTACATCACGCGTGCGTTTCATTGCTCTTAGTCATGAGCGGCACGCAACTCACGCAACCGATGGTTGACGAGAAGACCAACCGACCGACAACCCACCCTTTCTTGGAAATGATACACGAAGTTGCGTCGTCGGCTAGCGCTGCTCGGGAGCAACACAAAAGTAAAACGTCAACATCAACATCATCAAAATCAGCAAACACTGGCGCATTCACGAACGAAGATGTCGTTTCGGCTTTGCTGAGAAACTTTATAGAGCAAAAACAACCAAAGGTGTGGTTGAAATCGTATGGCGTAAAACCTGGATCGAAAACGGCAAACGCGGAAGTAAACTATTCCGATTCGTCGTCATCTTTACAAACTAGTGCATCCGCCTCTGGTAAAGTGATGCTCACTTTATCACCCTTAGCGGACGTTTCCTCGCTACTTCTCCTTGTCCTCATCAATTTTAATAATCCTTCGAATCGATCGAAGGTGTCAAACTCGTTTCGATCTGCCTTGAGAAGCCTTCGAAATGTAAAAGAAGAAAATAAAGATGTTGAATCCGGCGGAGGAGGTATCGAAGAGGAAGAAGAGAATGGCAGAATTGGTTTGGCTGGTGTTTCAACCTCAGGGGGTAAACTAGTAGCAAAAGTATCTTTTTCAGAGTTATATGAAGCCTTCGGTCGTGCGTTGACGAACGATATTTCGGTTTTATTGTTCTATTCGTGCATTCTCGGCGCGTCCGATTTTTGTGAGTACTGTTTGAACAACGACAACGTCGAAGTAGTCGTCATGCCTCTTTTGGAAATGTTATACCAAGCATCGGCTCGAACGCAAAACCAAATCTATATGATGTTGATTGTTCTTTTAATCATGTCGCAAGGCGAAACGTTCAACGCGAACGTGCACAAAATACAAATACCACAGCAAATTTTTTGGTACAAAGAGAGAATATTGACCAAAACAACGCTTGGTAGTTTGATCATAATTGTGTTGACGCGAACTGTTCGTTTTAATATGGCTAAACTTCGCGACGTGTATTTACATACAAACTGCTTTGCTGCGCTGGCAAATATGGCACCGCATTTCCGGGACGTTTCAGCCTACGCGGCACAGAGACTCGTCTCTATTTTCGAATTGATTGCGAAAAAATATTTGAGATTTGCAGAGTTGCACACGGATGGGATGAATGCAAAAGAAGATGGAACAGAAATGCACGTTTATGCAGACTTTTTGCGCATACTTCTCGAACTTTTCAACGCCGCATTATCTCAAAATGTTTTAGTACACAACCCAGAGTTGATTTATGCGTTGTTGCATCGGGAAGAAAAGCTCAAAACGTTTGAGAAACACGCGAGGTTCAAGGAACTGTTAGAAAATATAAACGTCGTGTTGGCACACTTCAATGAAGAAATTGATAGAAAACAAGGAGAACGCGGGTTGAACTCTTTTAGCATTCCTGATTTGACCGCTATAATCACAACGGCGGCTAAAACGTATACAAAACCACCGCTCCACGATTTTCATGATTTGAAATTCGCGTACGAGGAGGAAGAGCGACCGGAAGATTTCTTCACGCCGTATGTTCAGAGTCTTTGTTTAGAATTTTCTGGCATCCTCTGGAATCCAAACTCCATCGCGTTATTGCCTACTACATAGCTAACTATTCTATTCTACATCACTATACTTTAAAAGAAATACAAACACATCTCTACTTAAAGACCAATAAATCGATTACTCTTTGCTTTCCTCTTTACATCTCGCTTTGAAATTTCTTTTGCTTTCCGTCGCGCGATAGCAATCGTTTTCATCGCCTCGTTATTTTTATTGTCATCGCTACTATTTTTGACAAAACCATCGGATCCAAAAACCATCTCGGATGGTAAAACTACTACGGGAAGCACGTCTTCTTCATTCCCTCGACCTTTTTTCCTTTCAAGTTCTGAAGCTGCGTTTCGAGCAGCATTGAGTTCTTTCTGGCCCCCTGTGCCTCCATTTTTAATTCTTTCTTCTGTTTTCCATCTACTGTCCGAATCAAACTTCCGTTTTCTGTGGTGCTTGCTTTCTACATCTTCTTCCCCTCCCCCCCTCACTACCTCATTCACGTTTATCCGTCGGACAGATTCTCCACTTTTAACGAGAACCATTCCATCACCTAACGGTTTCGAATTTTTGAGCAAGTTTTCTTTCAGTTTGTTTGTCGCATTTTTTCTTTCCAACTTCTTTTTTGTTTTCTCATCGGCGACGACTGAGGCGCGACCGAGTAATCGAGCAGCGCTGGCGATTTCCTTCGAGGAGTGGTCCACTCCTTTGCGTTGTGGATTGTGCAAGGAATCGTTCAAATACTTCTCCGTGTAGAAGACATTCTCGTGCGGGGCCATATTAAAATCTCAAATTTTTGTGCGGTTCGCAAAAAGGAAAGAGGGAAAAAATAAGAAGTATAACCGATAACGCTTCATTTCGCCTTTTCCACAAAAAAAAATGAAGAAAGCATTTTGATTCCAGACGTGTCTCACACAACAATATCAATATGGTGGAAATGTCTTCTCATCGAAAGAAAAACGATCGATATCTGGAAGTCGATTCCAATCGAGACTTGATGGGCATAGTGAGGGGTAAATGCAACCGATGCAATCAATGTCCAGAGTACCTTTCAAACGTGAAGTTGTATTCGAAAAAACAAACCGACTCATTAACACCACATCCATCAAACGATGTTGCAATCATGAATTGCGCTATATGCGGGTGCCCGAGTCACTATCACGAAGTAGATACTTATGGAAACCATTTGGAAAGAGGGACGGATTATTTTTATAGACGTGACTTTGATTTGGCGATCAAAGAATATTCTCTAGCCTCAAACTCGCCTAATTCTGCACTCCGAGTGAAAGCTTATTCAAACAGAGCGGCAATAAACTTAAAATTGGAGAATTTCAGCGCAGCACTATCTGATTGCGACCAAGCGTTACGAATAGACCCAGCAAATGTAAAAGTACTGAATAGAAAAGCACACGCGCTGTGCGCTTTGAGAAGGAAGGAGGATGGGATTAAAATATACAGACTTATTCTCAATAAACTCGATGCCGATAACGACGTCGCGCGTGAGGCTTTAAAAAACTTGAATATGCCTGAACAAGCAGAGAACAAGGTAGAGTCAAAGGAAACAGAGAGGTATGTCGCAACACCAGTACCAAGACCACAACCAATAAAAGCACCGGTAAAAATAAAGTTTAAAGACGCGTGGACGCAAACGCAAAAAACGGATGAACATAAAACTATTGGAATAAAGGAAGGGAAAGATGCGTGGACACAAACGTACATGCATACAAAATCGAACGAAGAACAAAGAAACGAAGACGTTGTAAAACAATCCATTGACTTTTTCGATGCGTTTCAATTCGAACAACTCGAAGAACAAGGAACAGAGAAAGAAGTGAGAAACAGAACGTGGGCCTTCAACGACAGCGACGACGATGACGTCGAAAATGAAAACGATGACGAAGGCAGCGGTGACGACGTTTCTAGCGACGATGCTACATTCATAAATGATCAATGTGATTTAGAGAGCGAAAGTTGGGCTATGAAGTGGGAGGAAGAGCAGAATGCACGAAAAACTGAGCGCGTAAAACCAGACATTCGGTCAAAAGGAAAAAATACACCCGATGATACCATTCCTAATTTCGCGAAAATATCGTTCGAGGAATTAATACAAGTGACCGCGGCGCCGATTTCTGTTTTAGGCGACGAAGACATAAACGGTGAGAAACGCGGCAAATGTCTCAATTGCAAGACATGCCCGCACTTTAAACGTGTTTCCAAAAGCACAAGTCTTTTATCGAAAGTTTCTGTGAACAAGGCGAGCTACGATATTTTTCTTGGAAAGCTTCTCTCTGCCAAGGACGGAGAGTGTTGTGCAAATTGCTCTTGTTCATATGAAGATCATGAAGACAAAGGTACGTTTAATCGGAGAGTTGCGCGTGAGAAAGCGAGTTTCGAGAGAGAGAATAAAGAACTTCGATTGAAGAAGAAGAAACGGTTAGAAATCATCCAAAGCGCAAAAAATCGCATGCGGGAAGCAAAGGAGAATAATATAACGTTAGAAAAAAGTCATATCTGTCTTCTTACCGGCATGAGGCGAAAACATTGCAACGAATGCGGGAAGTGTCAAGGATACTGTACGTTTAGCAACCCTTCATTTTTTACTGTTGATACTGAAATGCTATATTGCCATTTGTGTGGTTGTGAAGCAACTGCACACGAAGTCGATTGGGAGGCAGAAAAAGAAGAAAAGAGTAAACAAGAAAGAGAAAATAAATGGCGTTGGGAGCAATACGAAAGACAACAAAAACAAAAACAAACTTATCTTAGCGAAGAAGAAGACGATGCTCTGTTGAACACTCTCGAGCTGAGCAGACAAGAATTTCGAGGTAACATGGACGTGCTCAAGAAGCAATATAAGCGCAAAGCTCTCGCATGTCATCCGGACAAGAATACAAACGATCGTCGTGCTGGAGAAAAATTCGTTGCGTTGACAAAGGCGTACCGAAAACTGCTCGAAAAATATAGCCCCCAATAAGTTGATTTATTGAGAAAAGTAATGCTACAAAACTACTACATCCATGTTATACACCTACACGCTCTTTTTTTTGTTGCTAAAAAAAAGTTCACTCTCAATTACTACACGAAGGACTTGCCGTGATTGGATTGAAAATTCCAGCTGTCGAGGATCCCGAAGACGAACTAGACAAGCTCATCGGGTCACTTTTTATGTGGTCTCCAATAGTTTCAATTATATTCGTCAAAGAGATCAAACCGTCTAGAAAATTTCTATCCACCTCTCTAGATTCATTCTTCACAGCGTTGCAAAAATCAACGACAACCACGCGCACGTCGCTGTGAAGATCCGAGCTATCGTAACATAAAAGAATCGAAGATCCCAAAAAGTACACCGGGAACGGGTTTGTTTCTAGACTTTTCCTGATATCCTTCAACTTTTGAACGACATTTGCAATTCTCTCGCTATCCTGACCGAAAAACACGTCAAGACCACTCATAGTCGTCTCCAAGTTCAGCGCTTTTGCCCATTTTCTATTCCAATACCGTTCCGTTTTGCTTTCTTCCTCGTAAGTTAGCATGCCACAAACGCGAAAGCCTATCGAAGATGAAGTTGTTTCTAAGTCACCTCGGTGCCGTTTCTCTCTATATTCTGCATCGTGCGATGGATGCCACGTCCGTTCTCCAATTTTTATATCCACTACGTTTGCTTGCTTCATTTCTGCAGTCACGTCGCGTAATTTCAAGAATGGCATTGGTTTCGCCGCGTCATGAGACTCGTATAGTTCCGTTCTCGAAACAAACGTAGCTAAAAATGGTGAAAACTCTGGGACTCTTTCTTGCTCCGCTACTCTCCAGTTTTCGTAAAACTGTAACTCAGTCATTCCTTTTCGAGTATCGTCCGTAGGTTTATAAAAGTGTCCAAACGCATCGACACGACCGGTCCGAGCGTGCTTGTGCGAATTCCCAGCAACCTGTCTCGAGGCTTTCGGGTACACTATTCTCTTATTATTATTCACGCTATCTCCTTCTTCTTTTTCTTCATTCGTTAAGAGTATCGTCGTTGTTGTAGCTGTAGCTGTTGCTGTTTTTGTTGTTATGGTTTTTGTGGTAGTAGAGGTGGTAGTTTTTTCTAGTTGCAGGTGTTGTTCGATTCCCATTTTCCCGACGTGAACTTCAGATGAGTGTTGCGCGGCGGCGGAGACACTAACCTCGAACGCCGTGGTCGTTGCTGCTTCCATCGATGCGTTGATATTTCTTCTTCTTCTTCTTCTTCTTTCGCGTGTGTACAAGTAAAGCGGAAGAAGAGTGCATCGAGAAAAATTTGATCCAACCCTCTTGTTCAAAGCAGCAAATAATTCATAAAATCAAGCCCTTTGTCCTCTCCCCCCCCAAAATAAAATAATACAACGCGTCTCTCGGAAGACTCGACTATACCACAAACAAACAACAAACTTGGATAAAAATGAGAGCAATACTCTTCTCACCTGCTCATATACGAATGCATGTCATAAATAGCACATAGCCATCTTTCTAGAAAGGCAAGAAAATGAACCATCGCCTCCGTTATAAAGTTCTCTCCGACGAGGACGTTCATTTTTTCGTACGCGCGATTGGTGCAGAAAACGTCGCACAAACCGTTGTAAAGAAGGAAAAAAAGAAGAAGAAGAAGAATGAGGAGGAGACTTATACACCCGATGATAATAATGATGATGGTAATGGCGAGGACGAAATAATATTGAAAGATATGAACGCGGATTGGCAGAAAAAGTATTTCGGTAAGTCAAAGTGTGCGCTGTTTCCGCGCACGAGCGAAGAGGTTTCTACAATTTTACGATATTGTCACGAGAACCACATCGCCGTGTGCCCACAAGGAGGCAACACTGGTTTAGTTGGAGGAGCCGTGCCTGTTTTCGATGAAGTTATACTTTCGTTAAAACGTATGAATTCGGTTTTGAGTATCGATGATGTCACTGGGGTGTGCGTGTGCGAAGCTGGTGTCGTTTTAGAAGAACTAGACGATGCTTTGATGCGACGAGGTATGTGCATGCCCTTAGACTTGGGCGCAAAAGGTAAATGTCAAATCGGAGGCAATGTATCAACAAATGCCGGCGGTCTGCGTCTGATCAAGTACGGCTCTTTGCGAGGAACTGTTTTAGGCTTAGAAGTCGTCCTCGCGGATGGTACGGTGTTGAGTTCGTTACTGAGGGAGAATAGAAAAGATAATACGGGGTATGACTTGAAGCAGTTGTTTATCGGCGCGGAAGGGACACTTGGAGTAGTTACGAAAATTGCCATCATAGCGCCACGAGCGCCAGAGGCGCGAATCGTTACCATATTCGCTTGTAATACGTTTCAAAATGTTGTAGAACTAATGGTTGAGATGAAAAGGAGATTGGCAGAGAATTTATCAGCCGTTGAATTTTTCGATCGTGAAAGCCTCAAACTCACCGTCGAAACGTTACCTGGGGCGAAGGATCCATTCCCCTACGACGACGATGCGGGTTGTAATGAGGACATTTTGAGAACGAAAATACAATTCTACGTTGCAATGGAAACGACAGTAAACGAAAAGGCGATGGAGAGTAGACTGAGAGCGAATTTGCTAAATTTTGCGCGCTCAGTTGTCATCGGTGATACAAGTCATGGAAGGAGGAGTAGGGGAAATTTTGTACGCATTCTTCCGAAATTCCGCAACGACGACGTGAGAAAGAGGGGGAAAAAAATAGCGCAACGGTTTATGATATCCGTAAACAATAAGCATGCGAATGAGCTCTGGAATTTGCGCGAACGTATACCTGTGGCTTTGAAATACGCCGGTGCCGTGTATAAGTACGACGTTTCGTTACCAACAATTAAAATGTATGAGCTCGTGGAGAGAATGAGAGAACGCTTCGCTGTGAGAGGCATGGATGAAGAAGTCAAAGTTCTGGGATATGGTCATCTCGGTGATGGAAATTTACATCTCAACATATCTCGAAAAAAAGGTCCGTGTAAAGACACGCTAGCAGTGATCGAACCATTCGTCTACGACTATGTCACTGAGCATAAAGGAAGCGTTTCGGCTGAACACGGATTAGGGGCGATGAAGGTCCAAGAGCTTTGGCGAGGGAAAGATGCAGAAGAAGTTCGGCTCATGCAAAGAGTAAAGAACATGTTCGATCCGCGCGGTATTTTGAATCCGCATAAAATGATTCCATCTTCTCCTTCTCTGACTCCTTCAAAACTTTAGAAATATTTGAAAACATCGAATGTAACACGCGCATCCGTTTCGTTCGTTTTAACATCCTTTTCTTCAATTCTTTGTCGTTTTTACCTACAGTACTTTTGAATTTTGCCTTTTGAGAAAGAAGAAAGAAAAAAGAAGAAAAAGCGGTTGCCTTTTCCAGAAATCGCACGCAGAGACATCACACAACATGGACGATCTCGTTGATTTGTTAGACTCTGATGATGACATCACTCCGAAATCGAACGAGAGTTCAGTATGCGTGCAGCAGAGGAACGAGAAGATGTTCGACAAGCAAAACGAAGCGGAAGAAGAAAAGGAGAATAGCAAGCGTGCAGAAATCCTGATGAAGAAAAAAAATTCTTCTTCCTCGCTATCGAAAGTCATGGAAGAAGAAGAAGGAGAAGGAGAAGATAAAGAAAGTGACATTAATGCGAACGTTGATGACGAAGAGACTGTTTCGATGTTGAAAAGAGGCACATTGGTTGCCGATCCTCTCGACCCGAAAAATTGGGAAGCGTATTCTCCCAAATCTTCGGATGAAGGCGAGCGTAGAGATGCGTTTACATCTTTGAACGCGGACGACGAGTACTTTAGAAGGACGGGCGGGACCAAACCTCTGCCTCCACCGAAAGAAACTACGAGAGTTGTGGAAAATACCAGATTAGGTAAGGCAACACTGAAGCAAGAAGTTCTAGATAGCAGCAATTTTAGTAATAGTGAGAAGCATTCGGTGGCTACCACGGTGGTGGAGACGATTTCACAGCGCACAATTCGGTATCCAGAACAGGATATGATTGCTGCGCAAATGAACATTCCCAACCCGGGAGTTTCTTCGCCGCCTAGACCGTCGAGTTTAGAGAAGGGATGCATGAAGCCCACGACTTCATTTATGAAACTCAGCATAGAAGAAAATCCAACGCCTCAGACGATTCCTCCACCAATTTATGGTGACCAAGGCAATATAGGCGAAAAGCATGTCCTTGTCATGGTTGGCTTACCAGCGAGAGGTAAAACGCACATGGCGAAACGTTTGTGTCAGTATCTTCGATTCTTTCACGGCGCGAATACGAAAGTGTTCAACGTGGGGGAGTACAGACGCAAAGTATACGGCGCTGGGAAAATGACACACGTTCTTTTCGATTCTCAGCACGAGAAAGAGCGCGAGGTCTTAGCACGAGCGGCGATGAAGGATATGATTGATTTTCTCTTCCAAGAAGATTCAGTGTCGTATTTAGAGCAGCGAGGAGTAGATTCAGGGAGGGTAGCTATTTTCGACGCCACGAATTCGACGAAAGCGAGAAGGCAATGGCTTGTCGATCAAATGGGCCCTCTTCCAGTAAAATTACTTTTCGTCGAGAGCATCTGTAACGACGATGACATCATCACGAACAATATCTGGGAGGCGAAAGTGACCAACGCGGATTATGCAACAAATAAAGATAAGCAGGCTGTGTTTAATGATTTCCGACAACGAATTCGTGAATATGAGCGAAGGTACGAAACAATGGACGAAGATAATTTGAGTTTTATTAAACTGATTGATTGCGGAAAGCGCGTGGAAATCAATAGAATACACGGATATTTGCTCGGGCGAATTGTGCAGTTTCTCTCCAATCTCCATGCACACACGACTTCGATTTACTTAACGCGCCATGGCCAATCCGAGTATAACGCGAGTGGTAAAATAGGCGGTGATTCGTGCCTCACAGCCATGGGCGAAGCGTATGCCAAACGTCTTGGTGATTACGCGAATGAAGTGATTGGACGGGATCCCGAAACTAATAAACCCCAGCCGGTCCG
>CEPW01130606.1_pt1 | contig 11737 bp, 8 predicted proteins | sample 356211 | NCBI WGS metagenome assembly CEPW01 (sample SAMEA2620021, study PRJEB7988) | marine metagenome | biome: marine biome (ENVO:00000447); feature: deep chlorophyll maximum layer (ENVO:xxxxxxxx); material: "saline water (ENVO:00002010), including plankton (ENVO:xxxxxxxx)" | depth 25 m
AGAGAGAGAGAGAGAGAGAGAGAGAGAGAGAGAGAGAGAAAGAGACCGTGAACATTGGTCTTTTGAATGTTGTAAAACACAAACGCGCACTTTAGGCGAATCTATATCATCATGCAAATATTTCTACTCGGACGTCTTTTTCTTCTCGAAGGGGAACTTTCGAAAAAAAAAGGAAATCTCTCCATTCGCGTTCCATCGCAAAAGCACGCAAAGAGCGAACAATGGCATCACAACAACAACAACAACAGGCACAAAAAGCCTCTCAAAACATCACCTTACGTGGGAGCACGGAAATCGTGACCGAATTTTTCGGCTACGCCGTGAATTCCATCTTGTACCAGCGAGGTTTATACCCACCGTCGACGTTTGAGGTGAAGAAAAAATACGGTTTGGGCATGCTCGTGTCTTCGGACGAGGAAATCAAAACGTATTTAGTGTCGGTTTTAGATCAAATCAACGAGTGGTTGATTGAGAAAAAGTTGGAGAAGTTAGTTTTGGTGATTAGTTCGGTGAGAACGAGAGAAACGGCGGAGAGATGGGTGTTTGACATAGAAACAGATTCTGAGATTGTATTGGAAGATGAGGAAAACGAGGAGAACGTGAAACCATCTGCACAAGAGGAAGGACAAAAGAACAACAAAAAATATGAAAAATCAAAACAGGAAATCACAAACGAAATAGCGGCGATCATGCGTCAAATAGCGGCATCGGTGACATTTTTACCGTTATTAGAAGATGAATGTTCATTTGATTTAATCGTATATACGAATAAGGATTCAGAGACGCCGCAGGAGTGGGAAGAGAGCGACCCGAGATTTATCCGCAACGCCGAGACGGTCAAGTTACGAAGCTTTTCGACGAAAGTGCACTCAGTGGATGCAGCGGTGGCATACAAAGCGGAGAGTCCCTTAAATGTATGATAAGAAGAAAAAGAAAAAGAAAAAGAAGAAAAAGAATATTAAAGCTTGTGCTAACTGCTTCGTTCATGTAAAGAGTAAATATATAAAATGAACCCAAACATGCGTGTAAGTGAGACACACAACGAAAATAGGCAAGCAGAAAAGGAAGACATAGAGTTTTTGTTTTAATGGATTTGTTTATGTTATTTCAATTATCTTTAGAGAATATAGTTTTCGTGGCCAATAGGAATTGACATATGCTGCTGCTTATCTAGCGACTTGCACGGCACCAACTTCAGCAGCTAGCGCTTGCGGCGTTTGCGCCTCAGACGGCGGAACGATTTGCCAGAATTGCCCCTTCATGTTAGCCCAATCCGCTAAGACAGCCTTACCCTTCCGGGATCCCGTCTTTTTTACGTGTTCAGCGATCAAGTCTTTGCATTGCTTCTCGCCAGCTGCCGTGCAAATACGTTGCATGACGACAATCTCACCGTTTACCTTCGACTCAAACGTGTTGTCTTCGTCAAGAAAATAACCGATGCCGCCAGTCATACCAGCGCCAACGTTTCTACCAACTCTACCTAAGCAGACAACCACACCGCCAGTCATGTACTCGCAAGCGTGATCGCCGCATCCTTCGACGACAGTTTGCCCCAGGGAATTTCTCACGGCAAATCGTTCGCCAGCTCTACCATTAATGAAGATCTTACCACCCGTAGCGCCATACAAGCAGGTGTTACCAGCAATGGTGGAATCTTCAGCCTTGAATCCAGCATTCCGCGGCGGCATAATCGAGACGGTACCACCACTGATCGACTTGCAAACGTAATCGTTTGCTTCACCGACAAGCTGGACGTCCATACCGCCGACGACAAACGCACCGAAGGATTGACCACCAGCACCTTCTAACTTGATCGTCAATTTCCCCTTGAACCCATCGTCGCCGTACTTGGCAGCAATGTTACCAGCGATTCTCGCCATAGCGGCGCGATCTTCGTTGACAATCTTGGACGAAATTGTGTGCGTACCTTGATTCTCGATGCATCTCTTGACGCCGGCATTGGCGAGCAAAATGTCATCGAGCAATTCGCCGTCATCGTGAACTTTTTGGTTGATTCTCGCCTTGGACGAATCAGACTTTCCAGAGGAAGTAGTTAAGAGAGACAAGTCCAAGTGGTTCGTCTTCGGATCATTTTGTTCTTTTTGTTTGAGCAAATCGTTTCTGCCAATGACTTCGTCGAGAGACTTATAACCCATTTCAGCGAGAATGACGCGCACTTCTTCAGCAGCAAAGATGAAAAAGTTCACCAAGTCACTTGGCGCACCCGGGAATCTCGCTCTGAGTTCTTCTCTTTGGGTCGCAACGCCAACTGGGCAGTTGTTCGTGTGACAAATTCTCGCCATGACGCAACCCGTCGCAATCATAGCAACAGTACCAAAGCCAAATTCATCCGCACCCATCAACGCCCATTGCATGACATCAAGGCCAGATCGGCAACCACCATCCGCTCTCAAAACAACGCGCTCTCTCAAACCGTTCTCAACTAAAGTTCTGTGAGATTCAACGAGACCAAGCTCAACTGGACCACCGCAGTGCTTAATAGAAGACAACGGGGAAGCACCTGTACCACCGTCGCCACCCGAAATTTGGATAATATCGGCGTTCGCCTTCGCGACACCAGACGCTACCGTACCGATGCCAGCTTGGCCGACGAGTTTCACAGAAACTTTAGCTTCCGGATTGACCGCGTGCAAGTCATAAATAAGCTGCGCTAAATCCTCAATGGAGTAAATGTCGTGGTGCGGCGGCGGAGAAATCAACGGCACACCAGCCTTGGATTTTCTCAACCAGGCGATGTACGGAGAAACTTTTTTACCCGGCAACTGCCCGCCTTCACCAGGCTTAGCACCTTGTGCAACCTTGATTTCGTGTTGGTTTGAGGACATCAAAAACGAAGTCGTGACACCAAATCGACCAGAGGCGACTTGCTTGATGGCAGACGACGCGACATCACCGTTCTCCAAACCTTTCAAGTATGGGAACGATTCCGTGGAACCGTCCGCCTTGGCATCCGAAATCGGGATAAATCGCTTCGGATCTTCACCACCTTCACCAGAGTTTGACTTACCGCCGATTCTGTTCATGGCGACTGCTATGGCTTCGTGGGTCTCTTGAGAAATGGCGCCCAATGACATACCACCGGTGCAAAATCGAGAGGCAATGTCCGCCGCGGATTCAACCTCAGAAATATCAATCGGCTTACGGTCGGAAACAATGTCGAGACGATCTCTCAAGCAAGTAGCCGGACGCGTGTTGCGGTGTTCTTCATATAACTTGTAGGATTCGGCATCCGGGGCATCGCCGCCTAAACCAATAGCTTTGTGCAAAAGCTTGGACATTTCTTGGTTGTTACCGTGGTACTCACCATTTTTCTTGACTTGGTACATGCCAGAAATCTTGAGCTTGTCCATAGTTTCAGATTCACCCGGGAATGCAGAGTCAACAAACATTTTTGTCTCCTCGGCGAGTTCGTCTAAAGTCAAACCACCAATTCTGGAAACCGTGCCTTTGAAGGCAATGTCGATGAGTTCTGGGCCAATACCGTATGCCTCAAAGATTTGTGCGCCGTGGTACGAGGTAATGAGAGAGATACCCATCTTCGAAAGAATCTTCTTCAACCCCTTGTTGATGGCGTTCTTCAAGTTTCTTTGAACATCCTGCTGCGACATGAGCGGAAGTTTACCGGTGCCCATCTGTTTTTCAACCTTGGTGGAAGCTCTCCACTTTCTCGCAGTTTCCAAAGCCAACCACGGGCACACAGCCGAAGCACCGTAACCAATCAAAACAGCAAAGTGGTGCGTGGAAAATGCCGACGCAGACTCCACGACGATCGACGCCTTGGAGCGCAAACCAATCTTGATCAAATGGTGGTGAACAGCACCAACGGCCAAGAGAGACGGAATCGCTGGAGAATCTGGACCCTCGTCGGGCTTATCAGTGATGACGATACACTCGGAGCCTTTTTCGACAGCTTCGGCGCATTCTTGGCACAATTTGTCCAAACCAGCCTTCAAACCACCGGCACCGTTGGTATATCGCGCTTTGATCGTCGCCGTCTTCAAATGCGGGTGGTTTTGGATAACAGTCAAATCTGAATCAAACAAAAACGGACTCGACAAAGAAACAGCTGGCGCATCATCCGAGGAGACCTCCAACAAGTTACCCTTGGCGCCCAAAGTAGTCTCCAAAGACATCACCAAACCTTCTCTCAGCGGGTCAATTGCCGGGTTAGTAACTTGGGCAAACCTTTGCTTAAAGTAATCGTAGAGCAAGCGCGGTCTCGAAGAGATGACCGGCACAGGAGTGTCATCACCCATCGACCATGTTGGCTCGATGCCCTCTTGAGACATGGATTCAACAATCATGGAAACATCTTCGGAAGCGTAACCAGCTCTGGCTTGAGACTCGATGAAGGAAACGTCGTCCATCGTCGGTTCCGGCAACGGCGGGCATGATTTCAAGCGGTGAATGTTGTTCAACCACTTGCCATATGGGCGCGCCGAGGAAACTTCCTTGGAAATTTCTTCATTTTCTTTGAACGTGCCGTTTTCCAAGTCAACGCAGATCATCGTACCCGGACCCAAACGTCCTTTTTTGACGACGTTCCGCGCGTTGGACATGATGTCGTTCAAGACACCAACCTCGGACGCAACATAAATGTAATCGTCCGACGTTTGCCAGAATCTTGCAGGTCTCAAACCGTTTCTGTCCAAGCGGCAGCCAACCTTCTTACCGTCAGAGAAAACCAACAATGCTGGGCCATCCCAAGCTTCCATGATACCAGAGTAGTATTGGTAGAAGTTCTTCGCCTCCGGAACTGTCGCTTCCAAATCCGGGTGGTTTCTGAAAGCTTCCGGAACGAGCAACATCATCGTTTCTTCTGGCTCGCGGCCAGTTTTGACCAAGAGTTCCGCGACTCTGTCGAGGTTTGCCGAATCAGAAGCCGCCGGGTCACACAACGGACGGAATTCTTGCTCTCTACCTTCCCAGATAGCGTTGGTCATTTTCGCTTCGTTGGAAGCCATCCAGTTCAAATTACCTTGCAATGTGTTGATTTCACCATTGTGACCCAAAAATCGCATCGGTTGGGCTAACGGCCACTTCGGCGTGGTGTTCGTGGAGAACCGTCTGTGATAGATGGAGAACGACGAGACGTAGTCCTTGTCTTGCAAATCGAGGAAGAACTGTCCGACGACAGCAGATCTCAACATACCTTTGTACACGATGGTTCTGCAGGACATGGTACACACATACAAGTCTTCCAAGTCAGCCATATTCCCGGCGCGCGCTTTCTCGGCGTTCTTACGAGCAAAGTAAAGCTTGCGCTCTAACTCATCGCCAGTCACACCAGCACCATCGATCAAACATTGCTCTATCGTCGGTTGCGTGATCTTAGCCATCGGGCCGACGATTTCATTCTTCGTCGGCACTTCTCTCCAGCCGAGTACCTTCAAGCCTTCAGCTACGATAGCCTTCTCAATCTCCGCCTTCGCCTTGCTTCTTTTTCCCGCATCATTCGGTAAAAAGGTCATGGAAACAGCAGAAGTTTCTTCCGAAAAGCCGGAGATACCGTTCGCATCACACCACTTTGATAACAACTGCCACGGAATTTGCGTCATGATGCCAGCGCCGTCGCCGGAGTCATTATCTGCAGAGCACGCGCCTCTGTGTTCCATGCAACCCAAAGCGGCCAAGGAATCATCGACACATTTGTGGGTTCTTTCACCTCTCAACGAAGCGATCACCCCGACGCCGCACGCATCTCTTTCTTCCAAGATTTGATTTAAATCAACCGCCCCGCCTTGGTACGGTTCGTACTTGCCTCTGAGAGCGCCGAAATCTTTCGCCTTTTGGGCAAAAACCTTGGTCGATCTCAAAGCCACCTTGCGAGTGGGAGCCGCAGATCTCACGTTACTTCTGTTGGCGATGTTCTGTTTACGTTTAGAGGAATACAAAGCGACATTAATCGTCAGTATCAGCGAAAGAAATATTGATAATCTCGACTCCGCCGTCCGCTTTTACCCTTCAAAGAGGGAAGCTCGTTCTTACGCGAACACGTCGATTAGTAATACGAAATGCGCGATAAGCGGTATGACTCGCGATAGCAAAATCAATCAAACGCTCTCCAATCAAACGCGAAACTATCTCAATGATGTGATTTCTTACCTTACTGGAGCCCAAAAACTTCGTCTGCACCACCTGCGACATAGCCTGGGAAGCCATTTTCCGTCTGCGTCGCCTTTAATCAACACTAGGCGTAACTAAAGCGTCCACTTGGAGAAAAGAAAATTGCCCCTTTTTGATATCGGATTGAACTCGCTCTTCTTCGACCGGAACGATTCGTGGATGAAATTCTCTCGTCAAGAATTCCAGATCAACGTCGCTTCGCTTCGCTTTCACTCGACGGCGCGCGCGATTTGTTTTGTCTTTTTTGACCTCTCTCCTCCCTCTTTTTTCCTTTGTGTTTATTATTGGTCCTTTTGTCCTTTTTGCTTTTTTTAACCAACCCCGGTGTGCCACGAAAGCACTTTGAAGGAGAGATGTCGTCGTTTGGTCCTCCTCTTTTTTCTTTTTTTTTTTGAGTTTGAGCAAATGAGATGAGCCCACATTATCCATCACCTCTTACGTATTTCTTCGCCTTCTCTTTCTTCGAAGCAACACATTATCACATTTTTATTACATAGTTTACTAGTTTTGTGTGTTTTAATGAAACAACAAAAAACGAAAAAAAAAAAGAAAAAAATACGAGGGTGTGGGAAAAGGCGAGGTGTTTTAGGAGCGCGCACAATCAAAGAGACGACACAAAACACACGCTTTGGGCGGTGCGCGCATCAAACCTACCGACGATGCGTCAAAAGAGGGTCATCGCGGCGACGAGAGGAGACGAAGTGGTGAGAAGAACGCCGTTTCTGTGCCGGTGCGCGTTTTGGTTTTTCGTATCCGCGTCGCTCGTTTTCGTTGCCGCTGCTTCAAAAGAAAACGAGGCGACCGTTCGCGCGACGCCTTCTTCTTCCACCTCGACCGTGCTCCGCGCGGAGAAATGGCCGCTTGGTCACGGCGGCGTGAGAATCTTTTACTACGCTTCGAATGAAGAAGAGAGCGAAGGAGAGGATGCCGATGATAACGCCGTGGAACTCTCCATCGTCGCCGGCGACGACGAGCGAAAAGAAGAAAAGGAGGAGGAAAAAATATTCTTGAAGAGCACTAGAGTCATCATGACGCCTTCTTCTTCGTATCCCTTGGGCACAACAACGATTCTTTTAGCATCCAGCGATGGAGTAATCAGTCAAAAAATGGTCCGGCGAGTGGCGCGATTGATTTGGTCGAAAGATGTCCCCGCTTCGGAGAAGATAGCTGTCTTCGCACTGAGACTCACGCCAGAGCTGGTCGTTGACTACACGTCGAACAACAAAGAGCAACTTTTGCGGCGACTGAAAGAGTATACTCGTCTCGATCATTCGCCGATATTACCGAATAGTCCCTTTCGTTTCTTTTCGCTGAGAAGAGCTCTGGGGTCGATGCCTCCAGACGGTTTGAAAAATCGACTCCACCACAACATCGTCTTCATACTCGATAAAGACACTTCTGAAAATAAAATGTTCATGGAGAAAGCGAGAACACTCATCGAACTAGAATCATCATCAGCCGTCGTCATCAGTTCCCTGTTCGTCAATGGAGACGATAAGGAAGAAGAAGAAAAAGAAGAAGAGTTTGCTCAGTGGTTTGGAAAGTTTGTAAAAAGAAAACGCGAAGAGCAGACGTACGTCGCAGCGGCATGCGACGTTTCACATAAACAACTCGATCATCTTTTGTTCGGCAAAAAGAATACTAAATTGAAACTTTCGCCCGTTTCTGCTGTTAATACTAAAAATAACGTGGTGAGGGTGAGCTCTGAAAAGAGAAACAACTGTCGCGTAGAAGACGTCTTGAGAGCTACATATCCGTACTTCGATACCATAACGCTCAAAATGGATTTCATGCAACGTAACGAATTTGAAGGGAAAAGAAGTTTTCTAAAAGGAACTTATGATCAAAGAGTAGCTGCGAAACAGAAGTTTCCACTCACCGTTCGATTCGAAAATGCAAAGTATGGTGAAGTTTATGAGGAGCGAAAAGCTACTGCGAAATTTCATGGTACCTCCACATTCCGGGATTGCGAGCGGAGAAAATCGATGAAGATCAATCTCGACGGCACGAAGAAGATCAGATTGGGCTTAACTGCTGAAAGCGATAAGTTTCTGTTGATTTCTCTCTGTTATGATGATCGATACGTAAAGTCGTGGTTGATGTACTCTCTCTTGCGCCGTCTCGGGCTTTTCGAGGATCTCGAGTTCCGATATGTTCGTTTATTCGTGGAAACAAACGACGTCAGAGAGAGCGAAGGCTTGTACCTGCTAATTGAGAATCCAGTCGTAAAAAGAGAAGATGTTACAGCTCGATTGAGTGCAATCGTGCGAAGACGTTTAGACCCCGTTCGACAAACTCAGCCTGGACGTGGCGCCCCCGATGTAAAATTTCCAACACGGTCAGAGTTTGATCGTGCGATGAAAAGAAATGAGTACGACGACATTTCTCGAGTCGCAAAGACGTGCGATGATAAAAATTGTTATCGCGCTTTGAAGAAGCGCATGAATATAGACGCGTACACGAGATGGATTGCTTTCAACTCTCTCGTAAAAATGGGCGACTACGTGGATGAGATTTATTTCTATTCCTCTAACGAGAATCAGCAAACGCCGTATTGGGGCATACAAGCGTGGGATCCCGATGACATGATGCAAGAATGCCACCATGGTGGTAAAGATGCGTATATCGATCGATTTCGTATGCTTTATTGTCTTGAAGGAAGTATGGATGTCGTATTTTTGCGATCGAAAGATATGTATTCTCGTTTCGTGCAAACACTCGAAGAGCTTTTAAAAAATTCTGTGAGTGACCGAGTCGTCGTCTCTTCCGCCAAAGAACAGAAGAAAGAATTGAAAAATGTTCTCAATATCAATAATAACAGCAGTAATGACGATGTTTCGATTGGCATGTTAGAATTGAGACGAATGGCAAAGATACCTGATAACATGTCGGCTTTTAGAGAAATGTCAAATTCTTTGTTATATTATGTCGATCAGATTCGTTTGAGGAGACGCGAGCTTCTCCGCGTCGTAGGCGCATTTCATTCGTTCAACGATACAAGTGAAGATAATAATCTTTTGTGGAAACCTGTGCGCGTAGAACGGACGGCAGCGGGAGTGGAATGTTCGAATGAAAAGTCTCCTTTGAAACTGCGAGTGTCCGAAAGAGCATATGACCGAGACACGAGACAGGAAATCGTTTTCGAGTTCGACAACGTGTCCTCTGAATCAACTATTATTGAAATTCCAATCGATTTGAACGTGGTGTATACGTTTAACGAGACCTACTGGGAAAAGTATTTACCCGTCCCAGTTGAGAAAGAAACTAGAGCTCTTTGCTGGAAAAACGCTACGCTTCCCGGCGATATAATTAATATGAACGCGACCGATGGCGGTTTCTTGACAACACTTCCGAAGAAGAGTTGCATTGCAGGAGAAGCCGTAAATGTAACCGCTGACTTTACGAACGAAGCCGTCACGTTCACGATGACGACGGTAAACAAAACAAAAACCGATACCACAAATCGGGATAAAGTCATGATCTCCATCTATCATGGATTTTGGCATCCATTTTTCAAGGCATTTGCAGATGTAAAGTACGCTCGAATCATAAAGTGCTAGCAAGTAGTACATGCCGTCGCTCCTGTGTTGTTGTAAAGTACAAATACATAATGTGCACTGCAATTTTCTTCTCGTTATTATTCTAAGTCTCGGCGGGTTTGTTTTGTTGTCTGTACATGTCTTTCAAAGAGTACATGCCATTGTTCGGTCCGCGCCTGGCTAAATTGGCAATCTCCTGCACAGTCTCTCTCAAGTACATGGCCGGTTGCTTCGTTTCTTCTAATAACTGTTTTAAACTCCAAAACGTTCGTCTCTCGAACAGACCGAACAACTTGTCCGTCAACTGTGCTTTTTCCATTTTCTCTGCTTTTGGTTTCGTCACGCCACCGTCGGCTAATCGAACCAAATTTGATCGCTTTGGCAACGGAGCTATTCTCGCCGCGTCTGCTCCGACGACGGATTGGACAAATCTAGATTTCGATTGCGCTTTTTCTAGCCTGTTTTTCGAAACCCGAGCGTACGCCGCATCGGAGGCGTCTTTTGGTCGCATGTCTAATTTTTTGTGCACTTTCGCTTCGACGATGAACTCGTTGACATCCATCGCCGAAGTTGCCGCCGCGGTACCCTCGCGAGTTTCCGAAAACACGTGAATTTCTGGCGCTTCTATGTTTTCCGTCATGATGTATTTTACTGGTATTTCTTGCTCGTCGCCTTCATTGACGGCTGCATTTAGCGTCACCGCAAACGCTTCTTTGTTTTCTTTGTCGAAAGGATCGATCACCACTCTTACTTTCCCAAGCTCGTCGTTATCGTTCAATTCCGCGTCGATATCCATCCCATCTTCATCGTTCTCGTCGTCTACTTTACTCTTCTTATCGTTGAAACTTTTCCACGCGCTATCGACAAAGTTTGGCACTTTCACCAACCACGCTCGATGGTTCGCTCTTTGCGTATCTAACGCGCTTGGAAACAAATACGCTCTCAACGCCTCCGTAACCTCTTCCGGTAAATCTTTTTTATCGATATTTAGCTTTTGGCAGACTTGATATCTCCAGTGTTCGCGAAGTAAATACGGTGTCGCGTACGGTCTCCACTCCGGCGCGTTCTTATCCTTCTTCGATCGCGAATATTTCTTGGCTGTTTCTTCCAACTTTTCCGGGTTCAATTTGTGTATGCATTCGTTCAAAGCGTTGAGTTTGTTTATTTTCTGCAAATACCTCTGCATGGCGCTCAACACGAGCTCCGATCCGGGTGGAAACTCTTCCAAGTCCGCGGTCGATTTTCCCTGCGATTATTTATTCGAGAAGAAGAAGAACAGTTCGTCACTCCGTTTCTTTTTTGCACCATCGTGTGTCGGTTGAGAGACGACGACGACGATGATGATGATGATGATGATGCTCATGAAATGAAGATGAAGCCGGCGGTAACGCACAAAGAAAAAAAAAAGAGAGAAAGCGAAACGCACCTCCGCCCCAACGTCGTACTGCATCGCTCTTCCTCTGTGGTCGTCGTCGTCGTCGTCGTCGTCGTCGTTTCAACAGCGCGCAAAACGAATTTTGTACCAATGAAGAGGACTCGCCAAAACAGAAGAAAGTTCGAGAGAGAGAGACAAAGTCCGACACGCACGCAAAAAAAAATGAATTTTTGAAACAAATGACAAAAGCGAGTGAAAAAAGTGCAAAAAGAAAGGACTTCTTCTCGTTGGCTGCGTCAAAGTCGAAGGCAGAGACTTCGGCTTTTTTTTTGGGAGAGGGGAGGAAGGAACGAAAAAGCGTCGTCTGTGTCGTCTTTGGCAGAGGCACCTTTCTTCTCAAAGCTGTGTGTTTTTGGGATTAATTAGGGACCCGACCACCATCAGAAAAATCACCCGCCGCGCTTTCTACGTAGAAGAAACCTCTCGCGCGCCGCGCGGTGCGAAGTAAAACACGCCGCTCGGCGAGGGAGAGGCGAACGGGGCGCAATTGTATAACAGGAAACTCTCGTCATTTTTTTATCCATCCAGAGGAAGGCGCGAGAAAAAGAGAGAGAGAGAGAGAGAGGAGAGAAGAATTTTCCGACATTTCCGGTCTACCCTTTTGCAGTGGTCTCGG
>CEPW01018131.1_pt1 | contig 11706 bp, 12 predicted proteins | sample 356211 | NCBI WGS metagenome assembly CEPW01 (sample SAMEA2620021, study PRJEB7988) | marine metagenome | biome: marine biome (ENVO:00000447); feature: deep chlorophyll maximum layer (ENVO:xxxxxxxx); material: "saline water (ENVO:00002010), including plankton (ENVO:xxxxxxxx)" | depth 25 m
TAAAGAAAATCAAATAGTTTTTTTAGCTGACAAATTAGAGCCCTATAAAATCAATAAACGACCAGAACTTCAATATGTTCATGATCTTGCATTTCAAGATTTAGAAAATGCTGTATTAGCATTTTTTGAAATACAATTTGAATTTTTAAAAACCCAAAATATAGACATTCATCCTGAGTCAATAATTTATTATGATAAATTAAGGTGAGATTTTATTTATACTAATTGAAATTTTTGATTTTTTTATTTCTATTAAACAAAAACTCATAGGTACAACAAATTCTGAATAACCTTGTCCAGGATTTATAAAAGTTATTCCTTTGTATTCTTCTATATGAGCGTCATGAGTATGGCCAAATAATACAAAATCTAGTTTGTATTCTTCAAATTCTTCAAGCATTAAATCAAAATCTAACGGAGGAGGTCCTCCCCAATACGGGTGAATTATTCCAAAAACATAGTTCTCTATTTTAAATACAATTTTACCAGGTATATTTTTACGTATATTTGGAGGGTCTGAGTTTCCGTGAACAATTAAAGTATTTTTTGCATTTTCTTTTATTCCATTTATCACATCATTCGATATAATATCTCCGCAATGAATTACTAAGTCAGCAATCAATATTTGTTTTTTTATTTCATTGTCAATATCTGTGTAATAATTTTGGTGCGTATCAGAAATAACAAGTATTTTATTTATCTTAGAATTAAATGTTTCCAAACTGATTTCTTTAGCGTACATCAGCAATTAAATCATCATCAAAACCCAGATCTTTAAGTACTTCCTCTGTATGCTCACCAAGTTCTGGTGCAGGAGAATTTACAGATAAAGGAGTTTCAGACATATTCAACATAGGCCCAACCATCTTAATATTTCCTAATACAGAATGTTGGATTTCTGTTACTAAATTGTTTTCAATGACTTGTCTGTCATCTGTAAGTTCTTCCACAAATTTAACTTCTCCGGACGGAACTCCTGCTTTGTCAAAAATTTCTAACCACTGATTTACAGTTTTTTTCATCATTTTAGATTCAAATTTAGGTATAAGACTTTCATTAAATTTCAATGCTCTTTCAGAGTACGGGTCATATCCATCCTCAAATCTTATATCATATATATCCAAAGTATCAGCCATTTTTTTTCTTAAAGGATCACTGAGGCACCCAACTGCAAGTATTCCATTTTTCACCTGATAAGTTCTGTAATAATGATTATGTGCTGTTTTGTGTATCATTTTTTGATATTCATTTTGAATTTCAGAATATGTATTGCCGCTATTTTTCATTGTATTGATATTATGTTTGAATTCTTTTCTAATTTCTTTATCAAATATGTCTGATTCAAAAAATTTACCGTTCTGTAAACTTAGAGCAGAACCAAGCAAAGTAGTTTCAATCTTTTGTCCTAAGCCTGTTTTTTCTCTGTGAAATAATGCAGCACATATGCTCCATGCCATTCCTAATCCTGTTGTATAATCAGCCACTGCTGATGATTGTATAGGCTGAGGTACACCTTCTATAGTTTTGTTTTCTCCAGACATAAGTCCGCTGATTGCTTGTGCAATCAGATCATACCCAGGTCTATGACTATCGGGTCCAGATCTGCCAAATGCTGTGTTAGAGCAATAAATAATTTTGGGATTATAAGATTTAATATTTTCGTAATCTAAGTTTAATTTTTTTGGTACGTCTGGTCTTGAATTGATAATCATAACATCAGATTCTTCTACCAATTTTTTTACAACTATTGTGGATTTTGGATTTTTCAAATCAAGAGTAATGCCTTTTTTTCCTCTATTAAGAGCGAAAAATGAGCGCCCAAATCCAGGAACTCCAGGAATTATCTCTAGTGCATACCTCCATGGATCCCCAGTAGGAGGCTCTATTTTAATTATCTCGGCCCCCATATCACTTAGCATAGATCCTGCAAAAGGAGCAGCAATTATTTGACTGAATTCTATTATTTTTATCCCTGATAAAGGTCCACTCATTAATCTAGCCTTGTTATTACTGTGTATACATTTTAATATGAGATGATATTAAGGTTTTACAGACAAAATTTCAAGTTATAAAACATATGAGGGAAAAAATGAAAGATAATAAAACTGTAATAATTACAGGAGGAGGAACGGGAATAGGAAAAGGAATTGCATTAAAACTTGCCAAAAATGATTATAATCTCATTCTTGCAAGTAGAAATGTTTCTAATCTAGAAAAAGTTAAGAATGAATGCCTTAAATTTATTAATGCTGATCAAATTTTGACTGTAAAAACTGATGTGACGGATATTGAAAGTGTAAAAAATTTATTTAATATGACTATTAAAAAATTTGGACGATTAGACGTGTTAGTAAACAATGCAGGGGTATTTGATGGTGGTCCACTAGATGAATTGGATATATCTACATGGGACAAGGTATTAAACATCAATCTTAGAGGAGCATTTCTGTGTTTAAAAGAAGCATTTATAATTATGAAGCCTAAGAAATCAGGTAAAATAATAAACATAGGAAGTATTTCTGGCCAGGTTCCCAGAATGCATTCCACTCCGTATACTACATCTAAATTTGCTTTGTCAGGATTAACAAGAGCGGCAGCTCTTGAGGGGCGAGAACATAATATAACTGTGTCAATTATTCATCCTGGAAATGTTTTAACTGAATTAAGACAAATAAGAAAAGAAGATAAAGACTCTGAGCCTATGATGGATTCCGAAAATATAGCGGAATTAGTTTACCTATCTATTAAATTACCTGACAATGTGAATTTATTAGAAAGTGTTATGTTACCAATTGAACAATTATATGTTGGAAGAGGGTAGTGTTATTTCGTTGATAGCCTGACTCCCGACTCAAATAGCTGAGATTGTATTTTTTTTGCAGATGGGTCATCAAATTTGGAAAAGCTCACTATTATACATTTACCATTTTGTAGCCATAAGAAAATAGTAGAATGCTCTTTAAGCCTAAAAATACTTTTTGGCACTAAGTATGCTCCGTATATTAGTGGAACAATACCAATTAAGAAAAAGATACTTTGTAATGTTTGATGGTTATTGAGAAAAGGGATTAATGATATTAATACTAGTATAACTAATCCGGCAAATATATATTTCAAACCTTCTTTGATACGACTTTTTTCACCATTATTCATTATTGTTTCGTAACTGTTTATATCATCAAAATAAGCAGATTTTTTTTGTTTAAAAGTATTATTTTTTGTTGTTTTACCTGTAATAACTCTCAAATTTGTTATTTTACATATTTCTGTGTCTACAATAATATTTTCGTTGTCTAATAATTTCATTATAAAATTTATAAATTTTTATTAATGTCTTAATTGTAATATAAACTTTAATGCTCTGTAATATATAATCGAACAATAATGAATGATAAATTACATATCACAATTGATGGTCCAGCTGCTTCCGGCAAAAGTGCAACGGCCAAAAAATTATCTCAAGATATTTCTATTCCATATATTGATACTGGAATAATGTATAGAGGTTTGACTTATTTTATGATTAGATATGTGGAAAATTTTGAAAATCGTGATGTTATTGAAAACTTTGATTTTGCATCTAATATAAGAATGGATTTAGATGATTCCAATATTTTGTATATTAATGATGAAAACATTTCTGGTAATTTATACTCAAAAGAAGTCACTGATATTGTGTCATTTTTTTCTAGTATTAATTCTGTTAGAAAATATTTGGTTAACGAACAAAAAAACATTGCTTTTGATAAAGATTTAATTATGATAGGTAGAGATATCGGGACAGTTGTTTTGCCAAAAGCTAAATACAAGTTTTTTTTAGATTCAAATATTGAAACTAGAACTAAAAGAAGAATGGATCAAAAAAAAATAAATATTAATGATCAAGATGAAATTGATAAAAATTTTGATAGCATTAAAAACCGAGATTTAATCGATAAATCAAGAGATTTATCTCCCTTAAAACCTGCTCAAGATGCTATTATCATATACAATGATCACATAGATCTGAATGCAACAGTTGATTTAATGAAGAATATAATTTTGGATTAAATATGAATTTAAATAAGATATGTAATTATTTTCAATTAAAATTACTAGAAAATTTATCTGAATTTAAAATCGAAGGGCAAGGTAATATTCCTTTAAATGGACCATTAATTTATATTGCAAATCATCAAGCATTTATTGATCCAAGTATAATTAGCGTGATTTCACCTAGAAAAGTTAATTTTTTAGCAAAAAAAGAAGCTTTTAAATTTTATCCTATTGCAGCTTTACTTAAAATGTATGGAGCTCATCCAATTAATAGATTTGGTTTGGACCTGACTTTTTTTCGATGGGCATTAAAAATTTTAGGAAATGATGAAGCATTATGCTTGTTTCCCGAAGGTACTAGAACAAATGGAGTTATGAAAAAAGGATTACCTGGTATTGTGCACTTAGCTATAAGATCAGGAGCAAATATCATACCTATTGGCATTCAAGGAACAAATCAAAGTAGAGGCATTAAAGGTGTACTGGCACCAAGTGGTGAAATCAGTATAAAGATTGGGAAACCATTTAAATTTGAAAAATCTAATTCAGCACTTAATCGTGATGAAATTGATGAAATATTAGATAAGATAATGAAAAAAATCGCTGAATTATTACCTTCAGACATGAGAGGTATTTATAAATGATTAATAATTATTTAACAATTCATTATTAAAATAGTCGAATGTGTGGAATAGTAGGAAATATAAATAAATCTCTAGTAAAAAACAATTTGATCGAAGGATTGAAAAAATTAGAATATCGTGGATATGACAGTGTAGGAATTGCTTTAGTTAATAATAATAAAGCAATTGATATTCTTAAAAGTGAAGGTAAAATTGACGATTTTTTGTCTAAATATAAAGATAATAAATCTGATGGTCAAATAGGAATAGGTCACACAAGATGGGCTACTCATGGAATACCTTCTGATAATAATGCTCACCCCATATTTGACTATTACAAAACTCTTGCGGTAGTTCACAATGGAATAATTGAAAATTATTTGGAGATAAAAACTTATCTTCAGTCTAAAGGTTATGAATTTGTAACTGATACTGACACCGAATGCATAGCAAATTTAATATCGAGTTATATAAAAGATGGTTATTCTATTACCAAGGCTATTGATTTTACTATAGAAAAAATAACTGGTCATGCAGCAGTTTTAATATTATCAGAAGATCACCCTTCTACAATTTATGGATTTAAAAAAGGTTTTGCAGGATCATTGCTTATTGGAAAAAGTGATGAGCAAATTGCTATAGCAAGTGATTTCCAAACTTTAATTTCAAATTCGAAAGAATATATGGTTTTAGAAGATGGCGAAAGAGTTGTAGCTACAAAAGATGGTATATTGATTTCAAATGGAAAATCTAATGTTAGAAAAAAATGGTTACCAATTAACGAAGATGAAGAAATAGTATCAAAGAATAATTATCAATTTTTTATGGAAAAAGAAATTCATGAACAATCTGATGTATTTTTAAAAAATTTTCAGGGTCGTGTCGATTTCAATAAAAAAACTGTAAATTTTGCTAATGAATTTAATAATCTCGATCTAGCAACCATCAAACGAATACATTTGATTGGCATGGGATCAAGCTATTATGCATGTATGCTAGCTTCTTATTGGTTAGAAAAAATTTCAAAAATCCCTGTACAGTGTAGTAATTCGTCTGAATTTAGATATCGCAACCCTGTAATTGAAAATAATACCCTAATAGTGCCTGTTTCTCAGTCAGGAGAAACTGCTGATACATTGTCAGCATCAAACTTAGCAAGAGAACTAAAAGTAGACCAAATTTGTATCACTAACACAACTAATTCTGAATTAGAAAGAATAACCAAAAATTCTATCATGATGAGAGCAAGTTCTGAAATTGGAGTAGCATCAACTAAAACTTTTATGGCAACTATTGAGATATTTTTCATTATTGCATTGTACTTATCTCAGATAAATCATGTTAATGAAGATCTTTCTGATATATTTGATGAACTAAAAATTATTCCTTCTTACATTGATAATATTTTAAAAAACTCTGACAAGATAATTAAATTATCAAATAAATATTCTTCTAATAATAATTTTTTATTTTTAGGAAGAGGACAAAATTATCCTATTGCTATGGAAGGCGCTCTTAAATTAAAAGAATTGAGCTATGTCCACGCTGAAGGATATCCGGCAGGAGAAATGAAACATGGTCCCATATCCTTAATAGATTCAAATATGCCTGTCATAAACATAGTCACTGACGGTCCTTATTTGAATAAAATGATATCAAATATAAGAGAAATCCAATCACGTAAGGGTAAAATTATAGTGTTAACGAATTGCCCTGAAAAACTAGATTCCTCTTGGTACGACGATATTATTACTTTTGATAAAACAGATGATATCTTGTCACCTTTCTTATCTACTGTGTGTGTTCAATTGTTTGCAATGTATCTTGCAATTTCTAGGAATTTAGATATTGATCGTCCAAGAAATTTAGCTAAATCAGTCACTGTGGAATAATTGGTTGACGAATTAAATGGGATAGTATTAAGAAAAACCTACATAGTCCTACATATTGTTAACAGTAGGTGATTTTTTTTGAAATTTTTATAATAAAAACCAGATTGTATTTTACTTGTACACTTTTTGTTATTAATGTAGAATCCATTCAGTTAATTTGTCATAGGATTTTAAATATTAATAAGAATAATCAAGAAAAAAATCGACAATCAATTCTTCCAAAAGCTTTTGAATCAAAAAATTATTTTTTATATTTTTTAGGTAGCCTTGCTTCTGTAAATGGTTTTCAGATATTTATGTTTACAGAAAGTTGGATCACCCATGAATTAAATGAATCTCCTGAAGCTTTGGGTTTACTTGGTTTGTTTACAGCATTGCCAACTATAATTTTAAATCTATTTGGAGGTGCGTTGGCTGATAGGTTCAATAAGAAATTATTGATCACTGTTTGTCAAATATTTACATTTTTTGGCGTAGGATTATTTGCATTCTTATATCAGATAGATTTTATGAAATATTGGCATATTTACATTTTTGCAGCAGCAGGTGGGGCAATTAATGCTTTTGAGTTACCTGCAAGAATGTCTTACTATCCACTTTTGATTAACAAAGATGCAATGCCTAGCGCTGTCGCTATGAATTCAATGACTTGGCAGGGAACTAGAGTTATTGCACCAGCTATTGCAGGTTTATTAATAGCTTTATTTGGAGGAACAACCACACTTCTCATTTGTTGTGTTTGTTTCTTATTAATGATTTTTTTCTTAAATTTGACGCACGTAGATATTTCTAAATTACAACAGAAAGGCAACCCTCTACAAGATATAATTGATGGTTTGTTATTTATATATAAAAACAAACTTTTTCTTACTATTATTGGTTATTCATTTTTTATAGGTTTTTTTGGATGGGTTTATTTAACCATGATGCCTTATATGGCAGTACAAGTTTTGAAAGTTGACTCGTCTGGAACAGGTATATTAATGACATCTGCTGGAATGGGAGCAGTTATTCCAACTGTCATATTTGCTAGAGCTGGTATTAATGATAGAAGAATGGGAATTAGTGCTGGATCATTTTTTTCTGGTATTTCAATTTTACTGTTTGCATTTACAGCATATCAATTTCAAAGCTTTTATATAACTATGTTCTTTGTTTTTTTAATTGGTCTTTTTAGTTCTGTTTATATGTTGTCTGCTATTAGTACAATCCAACTAAATGTTCCTGATCAATTAAGGGGAAGAATAATGGGAATTTATACTATTACATATAGCATAATTTCTTTGGGAGGATTATATTCTGGTCTTGTAGGAGGTTTTTTAGACAGATTATTAGCAACAGATCATATCGGTGTCCCTATATCTATTGGATTAGGAGGGATTATTGTAATTATAGGTTCAATTTGTATATACCTATTTAATGAGTCATTAAAGAAAGAAATTTAAATTTTATTTTTTATATTTAATTCTTTATTTATTTTATCAAACCATTCAATGACTTCTAAATGAACTGGTATACCTTTTTCAATTCTTTCAGATTGTGTACTGTATTCTGTTAATCCCGGATAAATAACTTTTTTATTTTTTAGTGCTTTACTATTTTCAAACATGTCTAACCATTCATCCATAGTAGTAATGTAATCATCATAATCCATGAAAGCTTTAATATTGTAGGCTGTAACCATATGCCCAAAATTTGGTCTACCAGGATTGACTCCGTATCCTCCGCCAGTTAGTATTCCTCCTAGAATATCTACCATACCTGCAAGTCCATATCCCTTGTGAGATCCCATTTCTCTTGTGCTTCCTAATGGTAAAAGATAATTTTCTCCATTTTTTTTATAATCATCAGGGTCTAATTCTTCCATTAAGGGTGAGCCATCATTGTTTGTGATCCATCCAGGTAATAATTTTTTACCTAATCTTTTAGCTATGCTAATCTTATTAGCAGCCACACTACTCATTGCTGCATCAAAAACATAAGGTGGTTTGTTTTTTGTTGGCGCGGCTATTGCAATAGGATTTGTTCCCAACAATGGTTCTGTCCCAAATGTCGGGACAACTTGAGGAGGGCAAGAACTTACGCATACTCCAATCATGTCATGTTCTAAAGCTTTTAGAGCATGATATGAAGCCATGCCCAAATGTCTTGAATTGTTAATTGTAACTACCCCAATTCCTGAAGTTTTTGCTTTATTTATTGCTATATCCATTGCCTTTGGAGTAGTGATAATTCCCAACCCTCTGTCACCATCTAATGAACTAGAAGCAAGGTTATCTTTAATAATTGATAATTTAGCCTTTGGTTTTATTTCTTTATTTTTATATTGATCTACGTAAACTCTTAGCATGTTTGATATTCCATGGCTTTCAACTCCACGTAAATCTGCTAATATCAATGTGTCTGCTGCCAATTCTGAATCAGAGTCATTTTCGCCCATGGCTATGAAAATTTCTTTTACATTTTGCTTTAATAGCTTGTGATTGATTTTTTTTGATTCGTTTTCGTTTCCAATAAAGCTTTCTAACATAACTAAATTTATATATTTCTAATTACTTTAGTATACCATTACAAAAAACAATAAATTAATGATCAAAGTTTATTTTTTAAATGTTTTTACTTTAGACACGAATATGGTTCCAGTAATCAAAATTATAAAAACTATTATCCTTACATAAATTAGAGACTTAGGAATGGCGTAAAAAACTGCAATTGATCCAAATATCCACATTAACAAAAGAGCAACAATTTTTGCTCTCATTGGCATTCCATTTCCTGCCAAGTAATTTTTTATATAAATTCCAAGTATTTTATTATTTATAAGCCAGTTATAAAGCTTTTCTGAACTACGAATATAAAAGTATGCTGCAACTATCAGAAAAGGAGTGGTTGGCAACCCAGGAATAAATATGCCTATTACAGCTAATCCTACGAAAATACTTCCAGTAAATACAAATAGTAGTCTTATGAGTTTATTTTTGTTTACCTTTGAATTGTCATGTTTGTTCTGAGAGTTCATATTCTTTTTGTTTCAGATAATCAGCAAAAGCTTCGACCCAGTAGTCATTGTCGTTAAGGCTTGGAATTAATTTCACATACTCACCGCCATTTTTTTCAAAATCTTCATGATTTTCTACAGCTATTTCCTCTAGAGTTTCAAGGCAATCTGCAGTAAATGATGGGCAGGCTACTGATACTTTTTTCACCCCATCCTCTGCTAGCTCTTCAAGAACATCGATAATATTTGGTTGAATCCATTCTTCAGGACCAAATGTACTTTGGTAGCAAATTTTAAAAGGAATGTCGGGATCTATCATTTCTGCAATTTTCATTATTTGTTTTACAGAGTGAGATTTGTAACAATATGCATTAAATTCACTGATTTTCTCGCAACAATTTTCTACCTTTTGACAATGCATTCCTGAAGGATCTGCTTTTTTTAACTGTCTTACTGGCAACCCATGGAAACTGAAAAGTAAATATTCAGAGTTTTTATACTCTTCAGATTCTTTAATACTTTTTGCAAAAGAATTTAGGTAAAATTCTTCGGTTGCATAATGATCTATTTTTATAATTTCAGGATGATAGTTTTCTTCTTTAAGTATTCTTTCAACTTCCCTAAAAGTTGATCCCGAAGTTGCTTCTGCATATTGTGGAAACATAGATACTAAAAAAAGTTTTTCTGTATTTGCCTGTTTTAGTTTTTTTATCGCACTTTCAATAGAAGGATTTCCGTACCTCATTCCAATTTCAATATTACCATTTGTTAATTTTTTAAGTTTTTTGGTAAATTTTTCAGTGTTAACTAATAATGGAGAACCTTCTTCAGTCCATATACTAGAATAACCTTCTCTTATTCTGGCAGGTCTAAATGGGACAACAATTAGATTTACAATGAGCCATCTTATTACTGATGCAAGTTTGTTTTTTAATACATCTAAACCTTTGGAACTTTCTTCAGGTCTAATCGAAGGATAATCAAGCATATCGGGATCTGATAGAAATTGTTTTAAATATCTTCTTAATGCAGGGATAGTAGGTGCATCTGGAGTTCCGGTGTTTAGAATTAAGTATCCATTTTTCATAATATTAATACCTCACATTTATATTTATGATTATTTTAATCTGTAAACGATTATTCCCTTTATCATCCAGAGCACCGCTAGAGCAGTTAATATTATTCCACCTAATGCGTAACCAGGTTCGGAACTAACAGGATATATCAATAAAATTACAAACCCAATAACTCCAACAATCAAAAGTAGCTTAGATACAATATTGTTTAAGGGTTTAGTTTGAATCATTCCTAGTCCCAATAAGGCGTTTGCTAGAAGAAATATAACAGTGGCGATCTGGTGAGATGCAAGACCAATTGCATTTATTGTACCAGCGGTTATTGTAAGTGACATCATTGCCATTTGCAATCCAGTTATTGCTCCTGTCATTTGACCAACTAAAGCCATATTTTTAGATGCTGTTGCACCTGCTAGAGCAGATTGTGCTGCATTTAATTCATTTGTTGCACTTACCATTCCTGAAATAACACCGGCAAAGGCCAAATTTGCACCTGAAGTTATAGCCCAAAGTGTTACAGATATTATCGCTAGAACGAATCCCCATGTAGTTAATTTCTTTTTATCGTCTTTTTCCGAAAGCCTTAGTATTCCAATTAATCCAAGCGGAATTAACAAAGTACTTATTGTTAATAACATACTGAATATTCTCAGATTAACTTGATTTCCCATAGTAGCGTCGACTACTTTACTAGTTTCTGAGGGGTCAAATGAGAAATCAAACGGATTTGCAGCATTAACTGGTATCAGTGAATTGAATATTATAATAAGAGTAGATCCTAATATTAGAGAGATGGCAGTTGTAGTTAAACCCATAGATTTCATTTTTGATTCCTAAAAGAATAAGTTTATTTTAAAAAAATACCTCACGATTTAAAATTTTATCAGCGTGTAATTATTTAATTCAACATCAATTTCTATAGTATTAGATTTTTAGTGAGAATTTTCACAACTTTAAATAGTTTACTTGCACAATAAATTCAAATGATTAATAGTTAATATCGTATAATTTACAAAATTATGTTGACTTAAGCTATTAAGTTAATATATATTAACCAATGTTATTAACATATATTAATTTAA
>CEPW01000688.1_pt1 | contig 11691 bp, 9 predicted proteins | sample 356211 | NCBI WGS metagenome assembly CEPW01 (sample SAMEA2620021, study PRJEB7988) | marine metagenome | biome: marine biome (ENVO:00000447); feature: deep chlorophyll maximum layer (ENVO:xxxxxxxx); material: "saline water (ENVO:00002010), including plankton (ENVO:xxxxxxxx)" | depth 25 m
AATCTCATGAGGCTTATTTTTCATTAGTTGAATTAATCTACCTCTAACATCTGTGTTTAAGTCATCAATGACATCATCTTGTTTTCTTATTGTTTTAAATTTAGAACTTACTTCTTTAGGATCTTTTATAAGGAATGTATCTGTACTCATCCGTAATATTTCAATAGTTTTTATGCTCATCTTTGGAATGATAACTAAATCAGTTGGCAATGGTCTCACTCCTATTTTTATTGTTAGAACAGCAATACCTTCTGCATAGTCTCCTATTCTTTCTAATTCTTCAATTACATACATGCAGGAAACTATTTCTCTTAAGTCAGACGCTAAAGGAGCTTGTCTTCTTAATATACTCATACAAAGATCTTCTATATCACCGCACATTTTATCTATGACATCGTCACCTTTGATAACATCTTTTGCTAGATCCATATCTTGTTTAAGAAGAGAATTGATTGATTTCTCAATAGCTGACTCTACTGTTGATGCCATTATCTTAATTTCTGTTTCTAATCTTTCTAGTTCCTGATCAAATTCTACTCTAGCCATTATCCTATCCTTCCAGTGACATAATCTTCAGTTCTTTTATCTTTTGGGTTTCCAAATACAGAATCATTAGTACCGTATTCTATTAGTTCTCCTATTCGCTCTTGTCCTGCCATCATCACTGCTGCATAGTCACAAATTCTCGTTGCTTGTTGCATATTATGAGTGACTATTACTATAGTGACATTTGAAGATAAATCTTTTATCAGGTCCTCTAACTTAGATGTTGAAACTGGATCAAGAGCAGATGCAGGTTCATCCATCAAAATTATATCTGGATTTACTGCTAGGGCTCTTGCTATACACAATCTTTGTTGTTGCCCTCCAGAAAGCTCTAACCCGTTATCATTTAGCCTATCCTTAACCTCATCCCATAAAGCAGCTTTTTTTAATGATGTTTCTACTATACCTTCGATTTCATTTGATTTAAATCCGTTTATTTTAGGACCAAAAGCTACATTTTCGTATATGCTTTTTGGGAAAGGGTTAGGTTTTTGAAAAACCATTCCAATTTTAAATCTAATATATGTTGGATCTGACTTGTCAGAGTAAATAGATGTTTCATTATATTTGACATCACCTTCTACTTTTGCGCTAGGAATCAAGTCATTCATTCTATTAAAGCACCTTATTAATGTACTTTTACCACAACCAGAAGGACCTATAAGAGCGACTATTTTATTTCTAGGAATATTGAAAGACACCTTACTTACTGCTTTAGTTTTTCCATAGTAAACAGAAAGATCTTTAGTTGTTAATATTGATATGCTACTGTCTATTGAATCTATAAATTCATTGCTCATTTTTATAAAATCTGTATTTGTTTATTCTTATATATCTTAACACATCATAATTTATAATTGTTAAGACAATATTAATAGTCCTAGACATGGAAGATATATACAATTTAAATAAGTTTGAGATAACCCAGGTAATTGAGAAACAAAATTTTCCAAAATATCGTTCTGAACAGATATGGAGATATTTGTATAAAAATGAGGTTGAAAGTTTTGATGAAATGAAAAATATTTCAACAAAACTTATAGATTTATTAAAACAGAATTACGTTATAGGGAGTGTAAATGAGGTAAGAAGTATTGTATCCAAAGACAAATCTACCTATAAAAGTCTATTTTCTCTTAGAGATGGTCTAAATGTTGAATCTGTTTTAATGAATTATCCCTCAGATGATCATAGAAAACCAAGAAAAACAATTTGTATTTCTAGTCAAGTAGGGTGCGCTCTAGGGTGTACTTTTTGTGCCACAGGTCAACAAGGATTTACAAGAAATCTAACTTCTGGAGAAATTATTTCTCAAGTTTTGTATTATAAAAAGCTAGATAAAAATGGTTTTTTTGATGGAATATTAGATAAACCAGAAAGCTCTTATAAAGGTATAAAGAATATTGTATTTATGGGTATGGGAGAACCATTAGCTAATTATGAAAATACTATAAAAGCTATCAAGTTATTGAATGATGATAATGGTCCTAATTTTGGAGCTAGAAATATTACTGTTTCTACAGTTGGATTAGTCCCTCAAATTTTACGTTTAGCAGATGAAAAAATTCAGATAAACCTAGCTGTTTCAATTCATGCTCCAGATAATGAAACTAGATCTGAAACTGTTCCCATCAATAAAAGATATCCAATTGAAATGCTTATAGATGCTTGTAAAGAATATATAAGAAAAACAAATAGAAAGATTTTTTTTGAATATGTTTTATTAAATGGGCAAAATGACTCGCTAGAACATGCTACTAATCTAGGTAAATTATTGAGAAATTTACTATGCCATGTAAATTTGATTCCAGTAAACCCTACCCTTAAGTCAGATTTTATAAGATCAAATATTTCTGAAATTAAGAATTTTCAAAAAGAATTAATGTCTTTTGGTGTTCCTTCAACTCTTCGAATGGAGAAAGGGATTGAAGTAAGTGCAGGCTGTGGCCAGTTAGCAAACTCTAACTCATATTAGGAATCTATTGCTTCTGCTAAAACTTCAACAAGATATTTTGGTTTTTTATTAGATAAATCTCCTATCTGATCATGACAAGAAATTCCAGTAACAATTATTTCTTCTTCTTTTGAAGAATTATTTATAGCAGGTAAAAGTCTATCTTCTGCCATTTTTTTTGATATGTCATAGTGCTCTTTTTCCATTCCAAAAGAACCTGCCATGCCACAACATCCAGCATCAATTAAGTTTGCATTAAATTCATTTGGAAGATTTAATGATCCTAGTGAATTAGAGGTACCATCAAGAGCTCTTTCATGGCAGTGAACGAATAATAGAAGGTTTTTAGCTGTTGCATTCCAATTTATTTGTTGTTTTCCATCATCTTGAATTTGCATAAGAAGATCCTGAACAGTAAATGTATTTTCTGATATTTGCTTAGCTTTAGATTTATCTGTAGCTAGATCAGGAAATTCATCTTGCATTGAGGACATACAACTAGCTTCTACTCCTACAATCTTAATGCCCTGCTCAACATATTTATAAAGTAGGTCTGTGTTGAAATCTACATTCTTTTTTGCTTCATCAAGAAGCCCTTTAGAAATCATTGTACGACCACAGCATTTTCGATCTGCTATTTCAACTTCATAGCCAGCTGCTTCTAAAATTTTTACCGCAGACTTTCCTACTTCTGGATGAATGAAATTTATATGTGTGTCATGAAAAAATAAAATTTTCCCTCTAGATTTTGAAGTGTTAGCTTTTCTTTTTCTAAACCAAGACTCAAATGTATAAGAACTTATATTTGGTAATTCTCTATTTTTATGAATTCCTATAAATTTTTCATTAAAAATTTTTGTTATGGGAAGCTTGTTGAAGAAATTAAAAATATGAGCCTGAGGACCTGCAATTAGTTTATATAATTTAGGTACGCTCCCAACAAGTTTTGATCTAAGTGGTGTTTTATTCTTTTTGTAATAGTTATGAAGAAATTCATACTTTATTTTTGCCATATCTACATTAGCTGGACATTCAGATTTACAAGATTTACATTCTATACATAAATCAAGAACTTTTAACATCTTTTTACTGGTTAGCAAATCTTCTTTCAGAGCTCCAGATAAAACACCTCTTAGAGCATTAGCCCTACCTCTAGTAGAATGAACTTCTTCTCTTGTGGCCATATATGATGGACACATAGCTCCTGCATTTAGTTTTCTACACGCTCCTACACCAATACATTTTTCTATAGCACCTTCAAATCCACCTTCTTGAGTAAAATCTAAAACGGTATCTATAGTTTTTAGTTTATATGCTGTTCCATATCTCAAGTTATCTCCCATTTTAGGAGTGTCAAATATTTTTCCTGGATTCATAATTGTTTCTGGGTCAAAAGCTTGCTTCAAATCTCTAAATGAATCAATAATTTTTGGCCCATACATCTTTTCAGACCATACTCCTCTTACAATTCCATCTCCATGTTCACCACTCAAAGATCCGTCAAACTCTTTTACAAGGTCTGATATCTCGTCAGAAATTTTAATCATTCTGTCTATACCTTCTTGATTTTTAAGGTTAATAGTAGGTCTGATATGTAAACATCCTTCTGATGCGTGACCATAATATCCAGCCTCAGTTCCGTTATTTCTTACTATTTCATCAAATCTTTTTACATATTCTGGTAATTTTTCTGGAGAAACAGCTGTGTCTTCAACAAAAGGTATAGGTTTTTCGTCACCTGGAATATTCATCATTAATCCTAAACCAGCCTGTCTCATTGCCCAAACCTGCGCTATTTTTGAAGGTTCATAAAGTTTTGTAATAGCATATGAAAGATTCAACCTATTCATCTTTTGAGAAAGTTTTTCTATTTTACTCTTAACTTCACTTTGAGAATTACCATTCATTTCTACTACAAGAATATCTGTTGGATCCCCTTGTAAAAAGTCAAGATTTCTAGAAAACCCTAGAGACTGTTTTGCTTGAGTAATAATCATCTCTCCAATATGTTCAACAGCTGCAGGACCTTCATCCAAAGTTGCTACGGTTGCTTCCATTGATTCTACTAAATCTTTAAAGTGAAGAATTGCTAATCCAACAAATTTTGGAATTGGTTCTAAGTTTAATTTTGCCTTTGTTACTGCAGCTAAAGTTCCTTCAGATCCTACCATTATATTTACTAGGTTTATCTTGTTTGAATTTGGATGCACAAGATCTAGATTATATCCACCAACTCTTCTGTTAACTTTAGAATATTTATTTGATATTTCATCATAGTATTTTGATGACAAACTCATGACATCTCTGTATATTTTCCCCTCTAGATTAGAAAGAGAAATTTTATCCTCTAAAACTTTTCCAGATATTTCTTCGAAATAAGCTTTAGAGCTATCGGATAGTATTACTTCCATTTCTTTTACTTGATCTACAGTTTTTCCATAAATAACAGAGTGAGCTCCACAAGAATTGTTACCCATTGCTCCACCTACGTTTGCTCTAGATTTTGTAGAAGGGTCAGGGGTGAAATGAAGATTCGTATGCTTGAGTCTTTGATTTAAGTTATCAATGGTTATTCCAGGTTCAGTAATCACATAATTTTCTTCTGGATTAATTTCTAAAACATTATTCATGTATTTAGAAAAGTCCATAACAACTGCTGAGTTTACAGTTTGTCCAGATAAACTTGTGCCTCCTCCTCTAGGAAGTACAGCAGTGTTATTTCTATTACAAATATCAATTATTGCTGAAACATCATCTGGGTTTTTAGGTAAAGTTACTCCTATAGGAGTCATACTATAGATAGAACCATCAGTTGAGTACATTTGTTTATATACATCGTCGAAGTTAACTTCACCTTGTATACTTTTTTTCAATTCGTTCTCTAGATAAGAATAAACATCATCAGATTTCTTTTTCTTTGCTAGAGTCATAGAATTACTTTATTCCATCAATTGTGTAAACTTGCTCTCCAGCTGGAGTGCTAACAGTCACTTCATCTCCCAATCTTCTTCCAAGTATTGCTGCACCTACTGGCGAGACACTAGAAATTTTACCAACTAGAGGATTGGCTTCATTTGCTTCTACCAACTGATACTCATGGTTATTTTTACTTTGGTGATTAATTACAGATACTTTAGAACCAATGACAATTTGATCCCCTTGTGAACTGCTATCTATAATATTAGCTACTTTTAGAATAGCTTCAATTTCATATATTTTAGAATTTACCATTTCAATTTTTTCTCTTGCAGCATCAAGAGGAGCATTTTCTCTAATATCACCATCTGCAGCTGCTTTTCTAACTTCTTCAGCTAGTTTTGGCATTTCTGTTTTGTAGTCCTTAAGTTGTTTTTCGTAATCTTTGTAACCTGCTTCAGTAAGATTTATCTCTTCACCTTTTGTGGCTTCAAGTTTTTTAGTAATTTTTCCTACATTAGATTTTTTCATTCTGAGATGAGATGCAAGATTGCCGCTGGACAACTCATTATTCTTGAGGAAAGTTAGGAATTTTTTGATATATGCGACTTTTTGAGGGGCAGTATCGGTACTTGTTCTTTTTGCGAATTCATCTGAATAAGCACCAATTTCTGATGGAGTTATAGTTTTAATTTCTCTATCTGGGCCAATCCATCTAACCATTCTACCAATCTCTTGTTGAGCAACATTATTTAGTTTTCGTGGAGAATTTTGAACATAATATTGGAAGGCAGAAGTTAGGTCTGTAAGTACTAGATTATCTTCTACAGAATTTTCTTCTGAATTATTTATTTTAGTCAATTTAGCCCCCACAGTTAAATTTCGTATCATACTATTTTAAATCAAATTTTCGATTAATGTGTTCTAATAAGAGTTGTTTTTGTAAAGAAATAATTCATTTTAGAATTTTTTTTGGTAATATTAAATAATTCATAAAAGTAAAAAATAATATATAAAAAAAGAAATTATCCAGAGAAAATTTATAAGCAATGCCAAAAAGAACTTATCAACCTAAGAACAGAAGAAGATCAAGAGTCCATGGATTTAGGAGTCGAATGAGAACTCCAAGCGGAAGAAGAGTTTTGGCTAGAAGAAGAACTAAAGGCCGAGAAAGACTAACTGTATAAAACCAAATTTTGGAAATAAAAAGTCTAAATAAAAAGTCAGAATTTTCTTATCTAAGAAGATTCGGTACAAAAAATAAATTCAATTTTATAACTATTAGTACTACGAAGAACGAAAATAAAGATTTTAAGCTTGGATTTCAAATAAGTACTAAAACAGGAAATGCAGTTTTTAGAAACAGAATTAGACGGCAATTAAAAGATATCTTTTATCAAGTTTTCAAGAAATATGATAATGATCCTGAAAAAACAGGATTGTGGATTTTAGTAAATGTTAGTCCTAAAATTGAAAAATTTGATTTCTCTGAATATAAATCTTTTTTAGAAAAGATAGATTTATAGTGAAAAAAGTGAGAGTTAGTTCGGCTGATAATTTGCTGAGATATTCATTAGGTTATATTTTAGATTTCTATAAAATATGTGTATCTCCTTACATTAATAGTGAATGCTCATATGTTGAAACCTGTTCTTCATTTTCTAAAAGAATCATTTTGGAAAAAGGAGTTATTATTGGTTTATTTTTGACTTTTTTAAGATTGATTTCATGTACCCTAAGCCCACTAACCTTTCATTTAAAGAAAATAAGAAAGAATAAGATATTTTTACTTACTTTTCCGTTCATCTCAATTTTATTTGTTTCGTGTATGAGTTTTTCATATGAAGGAGGATGGTCTAATATTGTTTATTCTGAATCTGATGATTCTTACTTGGTAACGACTAGTAAAGGTAAATTACATAAATTTAAACTATCTGATGGATTTCCTAATGTTGAATGGACTTACCCTGAAGAATCGAAAAACACATCTTATTCTGATCCAATAATATTTGAAAAATCAGTTATAAGTTCAACTTTTAGCTGTAGAGGTAACTCGTGTGAGGGAGAAATTTTTCAATTAGATTTACAAAGTGGTGATCTTCAGTGGAAAATTAATACTAATACTAAAATAAGTTCAAAAATTGCTATTAATGGTAATGTTCTTGCATACGCTACTCTAAAAAAACAAACTGAAGTGTCTAATAACAAAGAAGCTGAAATTCATTTTATAGAATTGTCAGACAATACTTATGAATTTTTAGGAAAAATTACTTTAGAGGGTGAAATATGGACTGGAATATATTTATTCGATGAAAAATTTGTTATTTCTACTTTAGATGGATGGATTTATATTCTAGATGCTAACATCAGCCTGTCAGAAGAAATTACACTTGAAAATATAACAATAGATTCTAGGAAATTTCCATATTCAATAAATTCACCAATTGCATATTCAAATAATCGATTATTTTTCTCAGATGTTTCAGGAACATTTTATTCTGCCGATGTAAGTAATTTAAGTTCTAGCATCTCAAGCGATATAGGCAATTGGATGATTTCATCACCTATTTTTGAAGGTACAAAAATTTATGTATTTACAGTTAATGGTGATTTTTTAATTCTTGATTCTCAAAATCTAGAATTATTAGAAAGTTTTTCTACTGAAAAAATTATAGTTGGAGATCCAACTATAACCTCGTATGACAAAAATGAGTACATTCTTATTCCAACTGAAAAAAAGGGAATAGAAGTTATAAGTAATAAAGAGCTTGACTTTGCTGAAAGTCAAGGAAGCTACCCAACTGATAAAAAAATCTATAGTTCTCCTTTAGTCAACAAAAATAATCTATTGATTCATACACAAGATGGTCAGATTTTATTCTTTAGACTAAAGTCCAGAGATTTGTTTTATTGTCTAGATCTAAATGAAAGAAAGATTTGTGATTGATTATTAAATAATGAATATTTTTAGCCTTTTTTGGAACAACTTAATAATGAAACCCATGATTAATAGTTTATCTATTTTGTATGATCTCTTGGGAGATAATTTGGGTCTATCTATAATTTCTTTCACTATAATTATTAGATTTATATTAATTCCTCTTACAATAAGGCAGACTAAACAAATGAAGAGGATGCAAGAGATACAACCGCAACTCCAAGCTATACAAAATAAGTATAAAAATAAGACTGTTCAAAACAGACAAAAAATGCAACAAGAGACTATGGCTTTATACAGAGAAGCTGGAGTTAATCCTATTGGTTGTTTAGGGCCACTTATAATTCAAATGCCAATATGGATAGGATTATACAGAGCTATATTCAAAAGTGCTCCCTCCTCGCCCGAGGGTTACGTAGAACTTTCAAAGAATTTTTATTCATGGAATCAATCTATTGCAAAGGTTCCTTTCAACACAGAGTTTTTAGGAATTGATCTTGTTGATTTTGTACAATATGCACCTTCACCTTGGCAATTTGGATTGCCGATTATTGTTGGTCTTTCAATGTATATTCAACAAAAATTTACTATGTCTCCGACCACAGATCCTAGGCAACAACAGACACAACAAATGATGTTATGGATGATGCCTATAATGTTTGGAGTTTTTACATGGCAATTTCCTGCTGGTTTAGCAGTTTATATTCTTTTTTCAAATATTATTGGAATTTTAATTCAATATTTTATTGGAGGTAAGCAACCAATAATGCTTTTTGGAAAATTATATCTGGGAACAGATGAATCTAGAAAAAATTATCTAAATAAATTAGATGATCAAAGAAAAAGTAAAACAAATAATAAAGAAGAGGAGGAGACTGATGAACCCAAAAATATTCAAAGGGAGAACAGTAGAAGAAGCAACAGAAGAAGCTCTAAAAACTCTAAACGAAGATCTAGAAAATCTTGAAATAAAGATTATTGATACCGGACGTAATGGTATTTTAGGTTTAGGTGGGCACCCTGCCGAAATTGAAGTTTATGTATTGGGAGCTCCAAATACATCTGAAATTGATGAAAAACCTAAATCAAATCAGAAAAAAGTGAAGAAGGATACTAAGCCTAAAAGAACTACTTCATTAAAAAAGGAACCAAAAAAAACCAAACAAACTAAAAAAGATGAAAACATTCCTACTGAGAAAGATCCTGAAATTGAAGAAGTAGTAGGTAAAATCCTTAATAATCTAATAAACTCAACTGGTTTAGATGCAGATGTTTATGTAAGAGATCAAATGGAAGAAGGTTCAATTGTTTTTGAGCTTGAAGGTCAAGATTCAGGGTTATTAATTGGAAGAAGAGGAGAAACTCTTTCATCTTTAGAATATTTAGTAAGATTAATGGCTAGTAAGACTTTAGATAAAAGAGCAAATATAATGATTGATGTAGAAGATTACAAACTCAGAAGGAAGGAGAAACTAGAGAATATAGCAAAAAAAACTGCTGAAAAAGTATCTAAGACTGGTAAAAGAATTAGTCTAGAACCTATGTCAGCAGCAGATAGAAGAATTGTTCATATGACTCTTGCGGAATCTAAAAATGTTAGTACTCAGAGTAGAGGTGAAGGAATGCATCGAAAGGTTGTCATAAATCCTGTTAATGAGTAATGATTGATATTTTAGTCATTGGTAATCCGACGCTTGATTACATAGATGGTAAATTTTTTAGTCCTGGGGGACCAGTAACATATGTAAATAACTCTTTATTTCAAATGAATCAATCGTCTGTTACAACCATTACAAGTTTTGGGGAAGATTTTTCAGAGAAAAATCTAATGAATTCCAAAAATTTAATAAATTTGAGGAGTGAGTTTACAAATATATTCGATTTTCATCTTTCTTCTGATACTAGAAATATGCAAGTTTTATCTGGAGGTAATAGTATAAAACTTGAGAAGATAAAAATTGAAAATAGTCCGGAAATAATATTTATATCTCCAGTATTAAATGAAATTTCTATTAGTGATACTAAATTATTGATGAATCGTTTCCCTGCCTCATTTTTTGTGGGTATGCCTCAGGGTTGGATTAGAAAATTAGAAAATAAGAAAATTTTATTTGATTTCTCTAAAATTGAATATTTTCCCTATTTTGATCTACTTTTTTTTTCAGATGAGGAAATAAAAGAAAGCAACATTTCTATAGAAACCTTTATAGATTTATCAAAAATATTAGTGATAACCAAAGGTAATAAAGGAGCTGAGATTTACTTTGAAAATGAAATTATACGTATAGAACCTATCAAATCAAAACTCCTAAATACTATTGGAGCAGGAGATATTTTTGCATCAGTCTTTTCACTAGAATATTATAAATCTAAAAATATCGTCTTATCAGGGCAAATTGCTAATAATGTAGCTGCTAAAAGTATAGAATATTTAGGATTAGAATCAATCAACTCAGATGTTTTTAAAATATTTCAGAAATAAAGACTGAAATAACATATAAAAAAACTGAGAACTGAATAATCTTGTCGCTAAGAATTATAGATTCAGGACTTTCTCCTAGGGTACTATTTTTTGTTACAGCAAAGTATCTAATTATACCCATGCTAAAAAAAATTATAGTTAGTCCAAAAATTATATTTCTTTCCAAGCTAAGTATTTCTGAAATTGAATAAATTGAGTATGAAAATATATTTATTAATAATAAAGTAACTACTTTAGAATTTGAAATTTCTTTATAAAAAGAAACTATATTCTTATTTCTAAAATCTCCTGATTTTGATTCACTAATTCTTTTTATAAGAATTATGAATAGAGTTGAAAGAAAAGTTAGTATATATAGCCATATTGAAATGCTTAATGTTATCGAATAAGCTCCAGCAATCATTCTTATAATATAAAAAATAGTAATAGAAATACTGTCCAATATAATAAGATTTTTCAATTGATAACTATATAAAAAGCTAAGTGTTATGTAAGAAAAAAATAAGATTAGAATATAAAAATTTACTATCAATGAAAAAATAATCCCTAAGATCAAAAATATAGTAATAAAAATAAATATCTCTCTATTTGAAATTTCATTGTTTGCAATTGGCCTTAGTTTTTTAGAAGGATGTTTTTTGTCAAATTTTTTATCTATTAAATCATTAGCTTGATAACCAATTATCGAAGCAGAGCTTAAGGCTAAGAAGCATAAAAAAGAATTAGCTAGAATACTGGATAATTCATTAATACTCCATTGATCTAAAGTAAAAATCAGAGGAATAAAGATAACAAAATTTTTTAGTATTTGCTTTGGCCTTGCAGAAATGACAAATTTTTTCATAAATAAATTTT
>CEPW01006172.1_pt1 | contig 11687 bp, 8 predicted proteins | sample 356211 | NCBI WGS metagenome assembly CEPW01 (sample SAMEA2620021, study PRJEB7988) | marine metagenome | biome: marine biome (ENVO:00000447); feature: deep chlorophyll maximum layer (ENVO:xxxxxxxx); material: "saline water (ENVO:00002010), including plankton (ENVO:xxxxxxxx)" | depth 25 m
TCTCGCCCTTCCAGTCCTACGAGTTTTATTACTTCCTCAGCACGCGACTCTCTTTTGTCACGTTCAATACCTTGAACTTCTAGGGGAAAAGCAACATTTTGAAGGACGGTTCTATGTGGGAGTAAAGCAAAGTGCTGGAAGACCATTCCCATTTTATGTCTTCTAATTTCAATTAATTCTTTTTGAGTAGCTTTGATTAAATCTTTTCCTTCAAAAAAAACTTGTCCATGGGTTGGCTCAATTAACTTTGACATACAACGGAGTAAAGTCGATTTTCCTGAACCACTTAAACCCATAATGACTAATATTTCACCAGTCATAACATCAATATTAGCATCACGGACGGCAGGAATATATTTTTCAGATTTGATCAAATCTGTAGAGGGATTAAAGTTATTAGTTGCAAGAAACTTCTCAGGATTCTCGCCGTAAAGCTTCCAAATATTTTTACATGAGATTTTTATATTATCGTTCATAAATTAATGAAAAGAGTAACATATTTTAAAAAAAAACGAACCAGCAAGAAGCTGGTTCGTTTAATTTCTTTGTTTAAAACTAAGTAAATTAGTTAATTCTAAAGAGGATTAATTTACCCAGTTAGACCATTTAGACTCGTGTTCGTCTAGCCACTTTTGAGCAGCTGCTGGAACTTCTAAACCATCTGTATCAACATAGTTGGCCATTTTATCAATATCAGGGCCAGAAAAGTTCATCTGCTTTAACAGTTTATATCCAGCAGGATGGTTTTTACTAAAGTCTTTATTCACTGCAAGTTTCAAATATCCACTAGCAGGGTTACCACAGTCATACAGGGCATTTGGATTTACACCCCAAGATGCATCAGTTGTACATTTAGGATCATGTGTTGGAAACTCAACAAATTTTCCAGGGTACTTTGCACCAATAAAGTTTGGACTCCAGTTAAAGATTACTACAGGTTTATTTTGAGCAACACCTGCATCTAATTCAGCCCAGATTGCTCCAGCTGAACCTGCGTTTCTAACTTCAAAGTTCATGCCTAAAGCTTCAACTTTTTCAGCATCATGTTTTAACCAGTCAACTGGACCACCGATAAATACACCTTTGCCTCCAGAGTCAGCTCTTGCAAACTGATCTGAGCATGCATTTAATGCTTCCCATGAAGGTAAGCCAGGGCAAGTTTCTTCAACAAAATTTGGATACCACCAATCTTCTCTTGTAACAGCATCATGAGTTAAGATTTCTTCTACGTTTCCAGTAGCAAGAGACTTCTCGTAAGATGCACCGAATGCACCCTCCCAAATCTCATGGACTAAATCGATGTCTCCATCAGCCATTGATTGATAAACAGTCTGGCTATCCATTGGGATGTATTCAATTTCCTCGCCCACCATTTTTAACAACTCACCAACTACTTCAGCACCAACAAGTTGGCTTGACCAGTTGTGAGTAGGAATTTTAACAACTCCACTTTTATCTGCACTAGCTGTTCCAAGTGAAAGACCTGTAACAATTAAAAAAGCAGATAAAAAACTTATCATTTTTTTCATTATTTATTCTCCTAGGTTTGTAATATTTAATTAATCCTACAAATATTATACGCACATATTGATACTAATCTGAAATGAAAATTTAAAAAATCGTACTATCAACACCTACATGTTGATAAAAAAATATAAATCTATACTACCTGTAGATGCCAATCAATCTTTAGGCTTTTACTCTGCTTTTGGTTGGGTCATAAAAAGGGAACTGGATTATTTTAGCTTTTAATCTTCTTTGGTGACCGTCAAGTTTACCAACCTCAACCTCTGTTCCAAGTTCACAGGAGTGAACATCCATTCGACAAAGTGCAATATTTTTATTAAGTGTTGGCGAAATCATTCCACTTGTAATTATACCAACTTGTCCTTTTCCAATATGCACACAATCTCCATGACCACATTTTTCATTTCCTTCAATTTCTAGTCCTACAAGTTTTCTATGAGGGTTTTCTTTTCTTCTGATTAAAGCATCGCGGCCAATAAAGTTTGCTTCCTTGGATTTAAGGGGAACTGTAAATGAGATGCCTGCTTCAAAAGGATCGGTTTCATCACTAAACTCATTACCACCTAAAATTAATCCTGCTTCAATTCTTAACATATCTAAGGCATCAAAGCCCATTGGAACAATACCGTATTCTTGTCCAGCTTCCCAAATTGCATCCCACACCGCTGATGCATCTTTTGGATGACAATAAACTTCATATCCAAGCTCTCCTGTATATCCTGTACGAGATAACATCACTGGAATACCCAAATGATCATTTAGTCGACTGATATTAAAATGAAACCAATTTAACTCTTCAATTCCAGGACTTGCTGGTGTCGTCCACATTATTTTTGATAAAACTTTACGGCTATTTGGACCCTGAACTGAAAGATTATGTAATTGATCAGTAGATGATTTAACAGAAACTCTTAAATTTAATTTCAACCCTAATTCACGCAACCACTCTCCAGAATAGTCACTTCCACCAATCCATCTAAAATTTGTATCACCAAGTCTGAATAGTGTTCCATCATCAATCATTGTTCCATTTTCGTAACACATAGCCGAATAAACAACTTGGCCGATTGATAGTTTTTTAACATTTCTTGTTAATGCAGTGTTCATTAACTCTTCTGCATCAGGACCGATAACTTCAAACTTCTTTAAAGATGACAAGTCCATCATGACAACATTATCTCTACATGCAGTGTATTCTGCTATTGTGCCATAATTGTCATATTTTCTAGGAATCCAAACACCAGCAAATTCAACATAGTCTTTTGTTAACTTTGAAGTTCGATCATGAAACCCGGTTTGTTTGGTTAAATCTATATCTGCTTCCACGCTTTTACGATACCCTATTGCTTTTGAGAAAAAATTCTCCTTTGAATAAATTCTAACGCAAATATCTGTAGGGTTCCAGTCATTAGCAGCATCAATATCGCAAGGACATGCAGATGATAAGGAAACTAAATTCTTTTGAGCTTGAAAGAGAACATAATTTCCAGGCACAGACCAAGGGACATCAAAAAAGAAAACATTTGTTGCATCAAGACCCGTATTAAAAAAGAGATTTATTGCTTGCCATGCCCTTCTCTTTTCAACGCCATACGGATCCAAAACTTTGTTGAAGTTATCTGAACAGTTGGCATGACCAAAATATCCAACATCTTCATAATATTTTGAACTACATGCATTTCCAAATGTATCGTGTCTTCCACACGTGTCCTGTATTACCTCAACTAATGCGTCTTGGTCCTGATCAAAGTACTTAGAAAACAATCCTGGTACTGCATAATTCATTCCAATAATACTTCTTGTTACCATTGGATCAATTGATAATTCTTTTCCTTTTTCAAGCTTCAAAGAGTCAAAGACTTGAAAATCTGAACATTGTCTACCGTATAAATCTATTACTTGAATAAAATCTCCTGCTTCAACTTCATATGATATAGCTGTGCTATTATCGACAATAAACTCTTCTTTAATTTCAGCTAATGGTGGAGGTAAAAAATAATTAGTTTTGTTGTTAGTTTTATTCAATCTGTTGATCTTAACTTCTAAATCTGTTGGAGGGTTTTGACTGTCAACTGACATATCAACTCCTGGTGCAGCAATAATGATAAAGCCATCACTTTCACAGGTGAATTCTTCAACGGTACCTGCAACAGTTTCATGATCGAATAAATTTATAGAACGAGCTTTATGAAAATCGATATTTTTTTTGTTCAATTTTGATAATAAATAATCTTGGCCTGATCTATTTGATAAAACTTGTTTTGCATAGACGGCATCTCCATTACTTTTTAATCCAAGTACCTCGGGAGAGCATTTTCCTGTATGATCAAAAACAATAATTTCAGCTATTTGGCTTCCTTCAGTATTCTTGACTAAGATTTGATCGCCCTTAAAGAATTCGATCCCTGTTAGGCCCATGGCTTTAGCAACATACCGCTCTACTCCCGCGGGAAGTCCAATTATTCCAGCATCGTAAGGGCTTGTTTTCCTTACGTTAAAATTTTCTAAGTTAATATCCATTCTTTGTCGAAAGCATACATCATATTTGGATTGACAACTATCTCGAAGTAAGAAAAATGCTAATTATTAGATTTAAAATTTAGGATTATTTATGTCAATACCTGAAAAAGCTGATTACGTAATCATTGGTGCTGGAATTCATGGTCTGAGCACAGCATATCATTTAGCTGCAAAGTTAAAAGCTCAAGGCAAAGGTGATGGAAGCAAAATTCTGATCATTGAAAAAGATGCGATTGCATCGGGAGCAACTGGTGTTGCTTGTGGTGTGGTGAGAAATAATTATTTCCAACCGGCTATGAGAGAATTAATGGCACATTCAGTTGAAGTTTGGGAAACAGACCCAAAAGCTTATCACTATCATAGTGTTGGCTATATGCAGATTAGCCCAGAATGTATGGAAGAAGATGTTGCTTCAATATATGAACAACAAAAAAATATTGGTTATGACTCAGAGTTTATTCAAGGAAAGGAAGATTCTGAAAAATACATGAAGTCAATGTTTAATGACTGGCAGGCAAAAGGAATTACAAGTGTCCTTCATGAAAAAAGAGGTGGATATGCAAATAACACATCTGCAATGTACGGCTTGGCTGACAAAGCTGAGCACGAAGGAGTCAGGCTTCTCACAGGTGTGACTGTAAAAGGGTTTCAATATGGTTCAAACTCTGATGCTGTAACTGCAGTAGATACGGATAAAGGTTCAATTAAGTGTGATCAAGTTATTATTGGTGCAGGACCATGGGCTCAGTCATTCTGGAATATGCTGGAGCTTCCAAAAGAGGTAAATATAAAAAGCAATGGCACAGTTCATGAAAATATTCCAATGTGGCAATATTGGTTTTTAGTTGAGGGAGTTTTAAATGTTGATCCTAACTTCTTGAAAACTGAAGATGGCAATATGCCTCCTGTTATTCATGTAGATACTGATGCTCCTTTATATTCTGATGTCGACAAGTCACTCATCACTGATAAGCTTTGGGGCATCTATTATAAACCTGACTTTCATTTTGGTGGGATACAAGGTGGATCTTCGCCTTATAAAGTTGGCGAGCCGGGAGGTGCTGGAATAGAAGTTGATCCTTATGGCCCTTCTTCAAAGGATTTTGTGATCGACGATAATTTTGCCCATATGTGGACTTCGGCTTTGGCATTTTGTCATAAACGATTTGAAGGAAAATCTCATTTATTTAAAAAAGGTGCAACAGGTGGTCTTGGTTGTTTTACGCCTGATTCATTTCCTGTATTTGATCAGTTTAGAGAGAACGTTTATATGATCGCTGACTCAAATCATGGATATAAGATGTTGGGTGTTGGTAAGCTTGTTGCAGATGAAATCCTTGGTGAAAAAAGCAACTTATTAGAACCGTTTAGATTTTCAAGATATGAAGAGGGTAAATTACATCCTACTTCAAACAGTCCCTTCCCTTGGAGTTAAACAAAATCGTTCTATATAATTAAACTTTAAAGGTTATTAGTTTTGAAAAAGTATTCAGTATTCAGTCTGGTAAAAAATGCTCTCAATCATCATAAAGATTGGGAAGTTGCTTGGAGAGATCCTGAACCTAAAAAAGAATATGAAGCAGTAATCATTGGTGGTGGTGGGCATGGTTTAGCAACTGCCTTCTATTTAGCAAAATATTATGATTTAAAAAATATTGCCATTCTAGAAAAAGGATGGATTGGAGGAGGAAACGTTGGTAGAAATACAACAATTTTAAGATCCAATTACATGCATGATGCAAATAATTTGTTCTATGAACAAGGTATGCAAATGTGGAAAGATCTAAGTCAGGAATTAAACTACAACGTAATGTATTCACCGCGAGGGATTCTAAATCTTGCTCATTCAGATGCTCAACTAAACGCATATGCTAGAAGAGGAAACTCAATGAGGTTAAATGGAATCGATGCTGCACTTCTTGGAAGAGAAGAGGTAAGAAAAATGATTCCATTTGCTGACTTTACAGATAATGCTCGTTTTCCAATTTTTGGTGGACTGCTTCAACCAATTGGTGGAACTGCGAGGCACGATGCAGTTGCTTGGGGGTATGCGAGAGCGGCAGATGATATGGGAGTGGACATAATCCAACATTGTGAAGTTACTGGTTTTGATGTTGATAATGGCAAAGTCACAGGAGTTCAGACCTCAAAAGGAAATATTAAAACAAATAAAGTTGGTTTATGTGTTGCGGGTAGTACCTCTATTCTTGCAGAAAAATTAAATATGACTCTTCCTATTGAAGCGCACGTATTACAGGCGTGTGTATCTGAACCTGTAAAACCTTTACTTGATGGAGTGGTGACATTTGGCGCGGGTCATTTTTATTGCAGTCAATCTGACAAAGGTGAAATGGTTATGGGTGGAGATCTGGATGGTTACAACAGCTATGCTCAAAGAGGAAACTTGCCAACAATTCAACACGTCCTCACTGAAGGTGTTGCTCTTTTTCCAAATTTAAGTCGATTAAAAATACTACGAACATGGGGAGGGATCATGGATATGTCCATGGATGGATCACCTATAATTGATAAAACTCATATTGATGGCGTCTACTTAAACTGTGGTTGGTGCTACGGCGGCTTTAAAGCGACCCCTGTGTCAGGATTAACTTTTGCTCATACGATTGCCCGCAATGAACCACACGAGTTGAATGTTCCGTTTAAGTTAGATCGCTTCCACACTGGACATTTGATTGATGAAAAAGGGCTGGGAACAAAAACCTGGATTAGTTAACAATGTTAGAAATCAAGTGTCCATATTGCGGAAATAGATCTCAAAATGAATTTGCGTATGGTGGCGATGCCACTGTGAAAAGGCCTGAGCTTAACAGTGAGATTTCTGATCAAGATTGGGATCATTTTGTATATTATCGTAAAAATCCAAGAGGTAATCATTTAGAGTTATGGCATCATATCTCTGGATGCCGTCAGTGGTTTAAGGTTCTAAGAAACACAGCAACGCACGACATTATTCAAACGATGGAAATGAAAGAAAATCCTTAAAGTGTCACAGGAATTTAGAATATCATCAGGTGGACTTATTGATAGAAGTAAAGAAATTAGCTTTATTTTTAATGGAAAAAAATACACTGGATATAAAGGTGATACCTTAGCTTCAGCATTACTTGCAAATGGCGTACATCTTATCGGGAGAAGCTTTAAATATCATAGACCTCGAGGAATCATTGCAGCAGGTGTTGAAGATGCAAATGGAAAGGTACAATTATATAAAGACAGCATTACTGAACCAAATGTTAATGTTACTGAAGTAGAATTGGTAGAAGGCCTAAGAATAGAAAGTCAAAATTGCTGGCCATCAGTAAATTTTGATGTAGGAGGAATTAATAATTTCTTAAATCGTTTTTTTCCCGCTGGTTTTTATTACAAAACGTTTATGTGGCCTAAAAGTTTTTGGTACAATGTGTATGAACCTTTCATAAGAAAAGCCGCGGGAATGGGAAAAGCATCATTGGACCCTGACCCAGATCGATATGAGCACCAATACGAACATTGTGATGTTCTTGTTGTTGGTTCAGGACCATCAGGAATTTCAAGCGCATTATCAGCAGCAAAAAATGGAGCACGAGTTATACTTGCCGAAGATAAGGCTAGATTTGGAGGATCTTTACTTACCGATAATGTAACAATAGGAAATAAAAAAGGAGACGAATGGGTTGAAGACTCAATTAGTGAGTTAAAATCAATGCCGAATGTAATTGTAAAAAAACGATCTCAAGTTTTTGGATACTACGATCACAATATGCTTGTCATGTTTGAGCGGTGTAAAGATCATCTTAAAAACCCTGAACCATATACTCCTCGACAGAGGCTTTGGTACATAAGAGCTAAACATGTTTTGATATCTACAGGCTCAATTGAAAGACCTCTTATCTTTGCAAATAATGACAGGCCTGGCATCATGCTAGCAACTTCAGCTCGGGAATATTTAAAGGTTTACGGAGTTTTACCTGGAAGAAATCCAATTATTTTCACTAATAATGATACTGCCTATGAAACAGCCATTGAGTTTAAAGCAAATGGAATAGAGTCAATTGTTCTAGATACTAGAAAATCATCGAATGCCGGGGTAGTTCAAGAAGCTAAAGCTCTTGGAATAGACATAAAATTCAATCATGGAATTGCAAATACTAGCGGGTATAAAAAAGTTAAATCTGCTACTGTTGGCGAACTGAATGAATCAAAAAATGGCTATAAGAATTTAACAACAATACCGTGTGACTCTATTTTTGTATCTGGCAACTGGACGCCTACTGTACACCTTGCTTCTCAATCAGGAAATAAACTCAAATATGAAAGTGAGACAGATACATTTTTACCAAACCAATCAAGACAACAAGAAACTGTCATTGGTTCTGCAAATGGCTCTTTCACTTTGAAAGAAAGTTTGACTGATGGCTTTAGTAAGGGATACCAAATTTCAGATGAAATCACAAAGAATGGCATAGAAACATCTATCCCAATTTCAGATGAAAAAGATTTTGGCTCTCACGATAAGTTTTGGTGCATGCCACTTCCAAATAAGAAACACTACAAAAGATTTGTTGATTTTCAAAATGATGTTGCTGTTTCAGATATTCAATTAGCAGTCAGAGAAGGATTTAGATCAATTGAACATGTTAAACGCTATACCACTCTTGGAATGGCAACTGACCAAGGAAAAACTAGTAACTTAAATGGTCTACAACTAGTCTCTGATCTAGAAAAGAAAATTGTTCCAGAAGTTGGTCATACAACTTTTAGGCCACCTTATACATCAGTTACAATTGGAACTATTATTGGTCGCGAAGTTGGTAAAAATTATCGTGCGACAAGAAAATCACCGATGCATGAATGGCACGAAAAACATAATGCTGTATTTGTTGATGCAGGACTATGGTTGCGTCCAAGATTTTATAAACGTGGAAATGAAACTCTTCAAGAGGCTGCTAAAAGAGAAGCTTTAAATGTAAGACAAAATGTTGGTATATGTGATGTTACATCTCTTGGAAAAATTGATATCAAAGGAGCGGACTCTGCAGAGTTTCTCAATAGGGTATATACAAATGCCTTTTTAAAGCTACCAGTCGGCAAAGCGCGATATGGTGTGATGTTAAGAGAAGATGGTATGGTTTTTGATGATGGAACGACAACAAGATTAGCTGAAAATCATTTTCATATGACAACTACAACCGCGCAAGCTGCAAATGTTCTATCGCATCTTGAATATTATCTTCAAGTTGTCTGGCCTGAACTTGATGTAAATGTAGTATCAACTACTGAACAATGGGCTGGAGCTGCTATTGCTGGTCCAAAATCTAGAGAATTACTTCAAAGACTTTTTCCTGAAGAGGATATGAGCAATGAAGGGTTTCCATTCATGGGATTCAAAGAATTAGAATTTAAAAACACTATTGCGAGAGTTTTTCGTATCTCTTTTTCAGGGGAATTAGCCTATGAAATGAATGTAATGTCTGACTATGGAGAGGAAATGTGGAATGAAATTATAATTCAAGGAAAAGATCTTGGTATTCAGCCTTATGGCACTGAAGCTCTTTCAACACTTAGAATTGAAATGGGTCATGTTGCTGGTTCAGAGATTGATGGACGAACGATCGCTTATGATCTTTCACTTGAAGGAATGCTCAGCCAGAAAAAAGATTTTATTGGAAAGAGATCTCTTAGTAGAAAAGCATTTACAGAGGATAATAGAGAAAAAATTGTTGGAGTTGTTCCAATTGATAAAAAAACATCGATTCCTGAAGGCTCTTATTTGGTTGAAAATGCAAAAGCAGGCTTTCCAAATCCTAAACTGGGTCATGTATCTGCTTCTTGTTGGAGCGTTGAATATGATAATCCTTTTTCACTAGCAATTATTAAAGATGGTAAAAATAAAAAAGGTGAAAAGCTATTTGCCGTATCACCTCTCAAAAATAAGATAATCCCTGTTGAGATTGTGTCTCAACACTATGTAGATCCTGAGGGAAAAAGAGTACGTTCATGAGTAAAATTACTCCATTATCAAATTCACATGAATTAGGGCTTCATGGCAATTGTAAAGATAAGGATGAGGCTAACTTATTAGTTATAAGGGAGGTCACAAATATAAAAATTTATCAACTCTCTAAATTTAAAAAGAGTAATTTTGACATTAATAATTTTTCACTAGACGGTTATAAGCTTCCAAATGAATCAGGATTATCTACAGGCAATGAAAACTTAAGAATACTATGGCAAGCACCGAATGTTTGGATGATAATTTCTTATAATGAAAACATTATTCAAGAAATTGGGAAACAATGTTCAGATAGTGACTTTGCAATTACTGATCTATCTCATTCAAGGGCAATTCTTGAGGTTAAAGGAAAAGATGCACTCAATGTAATCAAAAAAGGGTCACCGCTCAATCTCAATAATTTTAGAAAGAATAATTGCGCAAACTCAGTTTATCACGGTATTACAGTATCTATCGACATGATAAATGATGACCCTATAACATTAAATATCATGGCTCTAAGAAGCTTTGCTGGATCTTTTCATCACGCTATAACTGATGCATCACTTGAATTTGGTTTTAACGCTATTTAAAATCAAAATAAATGAGATTTGAAAATATTATTTTAGATATACTCAGAGTACTTCCCAAGTCATTGCTTAAACTAATTGCGGGACCGCCCTTAATAATTGATGGGAATCAACTAGATCTAAATATTCAAGTGGTAGAAAAACTCTCTCAGAAAGAAACAAAACAAACTCGAATTACAACTCATGACTACAGAGAAGCAGCAAAAAGATTTGATTTAATAGGCTTACCTCGAGTCAAGAAAATTAAAATTGAAGATATAGAATTAAAAGGTCCAACTGAAATACTTAATGCCAGAATTTATTACCCCAAAGTGACATCTAATAAAGACGGTGCAGTACTTTTCTTTCATCAAGGTGGTCTAGTATTAATGAACCACTTGACTGATGACTACTTTTGTTCACTTCTTGCAGAGAAGTGTAATGCTAAAGTGATTTCACTTGATTACAGACTTTGCCCAGAAAATAAATTTCCTGCACCAATTGAAGATTGCTTATTTCTTTGGGATTATGTGCAAGAAAATAGTTCTAAATTAGGAATAAATCCTAATAAAATTGCTCTTACAGGTGATAGTGCCGGTGGAATGATATCAAGCACTATGAGTATTATTTTAAGGGACAGAGGGGGAATACAACCTATTGCGATGTGTATCGCCTATCCATGGGTTACATCCAGTTTTGATAATCAACCTTCATTACAAACTTGTGCAGATACATTTCCACTATCAAGAGAAACTGTAGAGTTTTTTAATAAGAGTGTTTTTCCAGATGGAAAAAACCTTGATCACCGATGGGCAAATCCATTGTATGAAAATGATTTAACAAACTTACCTCCAACAATAATTGCAACAGCTGGCTTTGACCCTATAAGAGATCAAGGAAATAGTTTTGCGGAGAAATTGATTAATCATAAAAATGAAGTAAAACACTATTTCTATTCTAACTTATCTCACAGTTTTTTAATTCTAGGACGTATAAGTAATGAGGCTAATAATGCATGTATTCAATTAGCAAACGAATTAGCTAAATATTTTAATCATAATTAGCTTATCTTTCCAAAT
>CEPW01117682.1_pt1 | contig 11686 bp, 13 predicted proteins | sample 356211 | NCBI WGS metagenome assembly CEPW01 (sample SAMEA2620021, study PRJEB7988) | marine metagenome | biome: marine biome (ENVO:00000447); feature: deep chlorophyll maximum layer (ENVO:xxxxxxxx); material: "saline water (ENVO:00002010), including plankton (ENVO:xxxxxxxx)" | depth 25 m
CTTTTGTGGTTCTACCATAAATTTTCATAAATGCGCCTGTGAGTTGTAAATCATTTAACATAAGTTGTAAGGCTTGAGGATGCGATACAATATCTGATAATTTATGACCTTTGTATGTTGTATTAGATAAGGCAGGGTGTTCTTGTGGATTTATTGTTTGTTTTAATTTACCACTAGAAAGGGCATTTCCCACTTCGGGGTGATTACCCATAGCCATCATAAGTTCTTCCATAGCCATTCTAGATGCGGCACTATCTTTACCCATACCTTGTGTTTTCTTTCTGTAAAATTCATCGGGTAAATCATGGGCTATACTATGGGAATTAATATCAGAAAATGCTTGGTCTACAGTCATACCTGCTTCTCTCATGGTATTCATCATACCTTGAGTTGCGGCATGGCCGCCACCACCTTTGAAATGGCCGGGTTTGTAACTATCTCCATTGTGAAAAATCTCTTGAGTTTGTGGATTCACACCGTAAGATAACAAAAAACGATGAATATATGGGTAATTCAAAAATTGGGTTTTTCTACCACTCAAAGCCTTATCATCGAAACCATATTCTTGTTGAACTATTTGTTTCAATTCTTTATAAAAAGGCACAGTAAGAGAATCAATAAAAGTGCCATACGGAGAACTTTCTTTGTGCCAATTTGTATGCGCTGTTTGTAATTTTTTTTCTCCATCATGCATGATGTGGTGTCTTCTTTCATCATCATTTTTTTGATAATCACCAACTGCTATTTTTCTCCATTCGGGAGAACCAATACTAGGTAAATGATTTTCTTCGGGTTGGGTTTTATTTTTTTCATCTATTGCTCTTTGTACTAATTTTTGAGCGGCATCGGGTGTTTCTATACCATTTTTTACTAGAAAATTATGAAGATGATGTATAACTCCATCAATACCATGATAGTGCTTACCGCCAAACTCATCTTCCCAATATAATGCTTTACTATCGAGTTCTTGACTAAATTTACCGGGAATTAAATGCCCTACTCCTTGCATTTCTGTTTCATGTTCATCATGTCCACCTGTATGAGCAAAAGGCGGTGCATCTATCTTAGTTCCCCCTACATCTGTAACACCGAAGGCTTCGGGCGGTGGGTGTCTTTGAACATGAAATTGTCCATTCCACATCATTAAATTTCCATCGCTTTTCCTAATAACAGGAGAAAACAATTGAATATAATTCATGGAGTTGGCCCACCTTTACTATCGGGGTGGACTCCAAAAGCCCTAGAATCATTGGTAGCATCTTCTGTCGCACCTTCGGGTCTTGATGTATTTCTGAAACTATTAGAGCGGTATTTTGGTTTTCCTTCACCTGCACCATCTGTGTCTTTATCACCCATTCCTTTACTTGTAGTATCTTTATTTTTCAAAGCCCTTCTCATTTGTCTAACTAAACTTCTTAATTCAACAATATCAGAATGGGTTGGCCTTGCCTTCAATATATCACTTACAGCGACTTTATCAGAACTCATTGCGAATTGTTGTCCGGGCCTTTGTTGCATACTAGGCATGGGTGGCGCACCAACAGCACCCATAGGTGCTTGGCCCATAGAAGGTAAACCCATTTTACCCATAGAAAGACCCGCAGAAGGCATACTAGGTTTCTTCAAATGCGGTAAACTAGGAGAATGACTCATTCTAGGAGAATGTATTCTCGGTTTTTGTTGCATACCGCCGGGTAATCTCCCACCACCTGTTTGCCCTGCATGGTACGCTCTTTGTCCGTATCTTCTTTGAGAAGACACAGGAACTCTAACTTGGCCGACTCTACGCCTTGCTTCTTGTTGGCCTTGATATTCTTTGTATTTACCGGGAAATTTAGACATAGGTTGTTTAACCGATACACCTCTATGTTCCATTTCTACCGCTTTATCGGCATCCATCATTCCGGTTAATCTTCCTCTCTTTACAGCCCTTCTTTGTGATTTGGCTCTACGACCTGTAGCCCCTTTTGGGCCTAATGAGCCGCCCGGTGGAGTTTTGAATTGACCTGTAGATGGTCGCCATTCTTTCCTTCCTTCTCTTACCCTTTGTTTTTCTCTTTCTTTTCCTGTTGCTTTTAACAAAGAATCCCACGCTAAAGTCATGGGATTACCACGAAGAAGTAAATTTCCTTCCGAGTCAAACATAGTATCGGACATTCTTTGCATTGCAGGTGATAAAGATTCACGGAAAGTAGGCTCTTGTGATTTAGGTGTAGGTTTTGGTTCTACATCGGGTAAATTCTGTGCTTGACTATAGTTACTAAAATTCCTTAAATCATTGAAAAATTGTTCCATTTCTATCGCTTCTAATAAATTCATATTAGGTGTATGAGAAAAGGTGGATAATTCTCGTTGTTTAGGTCTTAAATTTCTAGGAACTACTTCTCCTGTAGAAATACCTACACTACCCGGTATATCCCTACTTCTAGAGTGTTTAACAGGAACAAATTTCCTATTACCACCACCAATAGACTTAGTTTGACTAAGTGGTAAAAAATTACCCCATTGTTGTAATTCTTTAGGGTCTATGTTTTTAGCACCTTGACTTTGAAGTAATCTTTGTAAATGTGGTAACTCATTCCTTTGTGCTTGTGTTAATGTAGATTCCAAACCTAAAGTATTTCCTGCCCTAAGCCGCATTAATTTTTCTTTTTCAGAAAGGGGAACATCTGTTGAACCCATCGGAGTCATTGGTGAAAAATTTCTATGAGAACCTACACCTCTTGTTCCATATTTACCCATTTTTAATATTTGAATTATATCCATTGGTTCACCCATAGCGAACATATTACCTGCCGCCGCACCCGGCCCTTTTGCACCCATAGCAAGACTTGTTTCAAAACCAAGATTACCGGGTGGCCCTGTGCGAGCAGATAATTCTCTATCAGCATCTAACTTTTCAGAATCATCTTCCCTGTCTTCTTCATCGGGTGGTAAATCACTAGGTTTAATTTTGATATGTTTCGGCTTTCTTTTCTTTTCAGCCTCTTTTTCACGAAGTTTCTTTTCTCTTTTTTCATCACGAACTTCACTATCTTCTAAACCATAAGTATCTTCTTCGTGATTATTTCGATACATATGTGAAGATTCTGAGCGAGGATTATACATCCGAGTATCAGAACCACGACCCATCATGGTTGATGACTTCTTGAAAGGGTCGCCCTCAGTCATAGTCTAACCCCGCATATGCAATTATTTCAGCATTTAGTTTATCCGAAAGACGGTGGTAGAAATCTATAACAAAACTAGGACTAACAAAACATCTAGCCATAGTATCACAAAGATATTCAAAATTAGCCAACTCTTTTCGCAAATCCGCTCTAATATCAAAAACTATTTTTGGGTCATCAGTATCTTGTAAACTACTAGTTAAATCAACAATTTTAATTATACAATCTATATTATCAAGATTATTTTGATAACTTTCATAATGATGATGATTAAATCTTTGAATAACATTCACACAATAATCCAAAAATAATGGTAAGTCACTATCATGTAAACTTACTTCTGTGCTATAATGTCTATGACCCGGATGGGTTATTTGCATTAAATCTCCAATAGAAATCAAACAGTTTCATCTCCTTTTTCAAGTAAAGACTCTTTGATTCTTTTCCAAGTTTCGGGAGATTCTTTGGATAATTCAACTTTCAAAACATTGATTGTTTGATTAACTTGTGGTGTATCAGATTGAGTTCCCCATTGGTCGTTCATTTTCATCATATCTTTAATTGATTCACGAACTTCTTTGTGTAAACTAACAGCATCCCTAACAAAACCATCTTCATGTATACTAGTTTCATCAAGATAATCATTTAACCTTTGATTTAATCTTTCCACATTATTCCTTAGTGTGTCCATTTCTTGTCCAACTTGTATCGCCACTTCTGTAGCCGCAGATTGTTGAACTAAAGGTTGAAAATGATATTTCATGTGATGTAACAAAGTATTTTCACTAATTTCTAATTGTTCCGCTATTTCTTTAGAAAGAGAGCCATCTGAAAAATACATTGACTCTATTTCCGCTCTACTAGGATTTGTACAAATCTTACAAGTATGGTTAGAAGCCATATGGTATTCACCCATATGATTTCTAAAATGTCGGTCAGCCGTGTTTGCTCTCCAACCCATTTCTTTGTCTATTTGTTTAGGCGACATATCACCATTGAGCAACGCTTCTTCGTAGATGGCTCTTTCAGAAGATGTGCAAAAAGCGCATGAACGCTTCGTTATAGCATCCCCCATATAAGGATTGAAGAAATGTTCAATAGATAATACTATCGAGTAATTCTAGAGTATAATGCGGTGATAAACATGAAAGAAAGAAAAATCCCGATGATATAGACCGATGATTCTTGAGCATTTAATTCATCACCTTTAAACATCAATATCATTAAACCAACAAGAATAGCACTAATTAATTGCACCATAATCATATCAATGATTACACTTCTTTTAGGAGAGAAGAAATGCATTGAAACTTCTGCTACTGAACTAGGCACATATTCGGTTGGAGTAATTTTCGGTAGCATATTATCACCTAAAACCAAACAGACTTCTTGCAGTAGTTCCTGCGGCAGAACCTATGCTTTCCATCATCGTAGAATCGGATAAAGCACTAGTTAGGGCTGTTTGAAGAACACTTTGCTCAGATAAAGCAATGATGTTTGCTCTTTCTTGTAGAGCATTATTTACATTGTTTTGAGAAATATTTTGTAAATTATTTAGTTGTGCAATTATATTTTCAGCAGAAAGGGTTTGTAAATCACTCGGTAGAGATTGTAAATCTAAATTCATACTACCTTCATCATCAATCTTAAATGTGGAGTTTTTCAAAACATTGAGGATTGAAAAAGCCGCTATGTTAGAAACCATTTCTACAAATATAGGCATACTTTGGCTGATAAAGAATCTGTCTATTGGTTGAATGGTATTCAACATAGAAGCCAAAATTTGTGTTTCACTAGGTGGTGTAAGAGGCTGTTGCACATATTGTTGATTTATTCCTGCGCCCCCCAACATACCCGCCATAAATGGATTTGTATTAGTAGGCATTTGAGATGAAGTAGCCGCACCATTAGTGTAACCCCCGCCTAACAAAGAGTTGTTTTGCGTAGATTGTGTAGTTGTAATTCCCAAAGTCATTGAACCACTTCCTCGCCTTGCGGAGTAGGGGGTACTGTTTGAGTCTGTTGGTTAGAACCAACTATAGAAGGTGCATTATTAGGTGGATTAACTTGAGGGGTTTGATTCAACATCGCTGTGAAAGCAGGAGTAGGTTGTGATGCCTCTAACAACTCCTTCTGAAACATTCTCATATCAAACTGAATCATAGTAATATCATTGTTATTGGTTTCGGGATTAGGTATATGCCATATGTTAATACCCTTAGATTTTACAGAATCTTTTTCAATTTCTTCAAAAAATTGAGCATATTTTTCAACTAAAGTATGTTGTGGTTCTGATGGCCCTGTTATAGCAGTTACAGGCACAGTAACTAAACTAACACCCTTCTTCATTTTATCTCTAAACCTAGAAGGTCTAAGTTCATCTTCTCTTTCTTGTTCTGCTTCCCACTTACAAAGTAAATGATAAAGATGTAAATGTTCGGGGCAATAAGTTCCTTTCATCCTTCTACCGCTTGTTACTTTATCTTGAGCAAGGAAAGCCTCTACCTCTCCTGTAATTGGATTATTCCAATACATTTCCCAAAGAGAACGACCCGATTCTTCATCGGTAATTCTTTGGTATAGGTTATCTGTTTGAATTAATTCAGCACAATCACAACCATCCACGACACAAAGGTTTGTTTGTTTGTTATAGATATATTTTCTTCCAAACCATCTAGCAGGACTTAAAATATGTCTTTTAGCAGGGCTAAGAAGACGATATGCTTGTTTTATGTCTTGCTTTCTAGCCTTTCTAGCATCGGGATGTGTGCTAGGGTAAAAATTAACTTTTGGAACTTCTAAGTTTTTTTGTTCTGCTAAATCTATCATTTGCTTCTGTGCTGACGCTTGTTCCATCAATGCGGCATAATTGAATTGAGGATTTCCTTGTTGGGATAAAGCCATCAATGCGGCTTCATTTATTTGAGCCAAAGACGCATTAGGTTGCATCGGAGTATTTGTGATTTGGCGATACATATTATCGGGAATGTCCAATACCATCGTTCATCGCCCCGGCTTCACCTTGATATACAATTCGCCATTTTCTCCGCTTTCTAGCCGCCAAAACAGTTTTTCTCCCGCTTTCAAGTTAAATTGCTCTACTATCCAAACAGGCACAGTTGTTCTGATACTCTTAGAGCCGCCACCTGTATGAACCAATTTAGTAGTATTTCTCATATTTACACCTAACTTGTTAGTAATTCAACCATAGTGGCTTCGGTATTCCAACCAATTCTTGTAGCCATGAAAGAGCGTTTGGTAGGTACACCTGCTTTTTGTAATCTAATTAAATCATCACGAAAAGGGTCGAATATTTTGTGTTCACCTATTCTTCCTTGAGGCCAAAGTTTAGCCGCATCGTTATCAAAAAATCTGTCTGCTTTGTTAGCAACCAACATAATTACTTTAGGAGAATAATTTCTACCCTTCCACCAACTCTTAAGATTTCTATATCTATATTGTTTTTGAGTTATATTATCAACTAAGAATCTAAAACCTGCAATCTGTTCTAACCCTTCCGCCTCTCCTTTGAAGGCTCGGTCATCGAATAAATACACAATGGCTTCAACTTGGCGACTTACAGCATCATCCATCCACAAATTCCAAAATCGCTGTTGGCCGCCAATATCAGAAGAATGAACTAATCTTCTTTCACCTTCCCATTTTACTCTTTTTCTAGTAGGTCTAGGGAGTATGTATCGGGTGAGTAATTTACTATGTTCGGTTCTTTCGTCTTCGGGAATATCTTCCATTTCACCCGGTGTAGTCATGTATCTATCCAATGTTGTTTTACCAACCATACTAGTTCCATAAATTCCAACCTTTCTAGGTCGCCAAGAATTATACAGATGTTGCCCCCAAAGAGCCGCACCTACCAATACACTACCGGACATGGACATAACATCAACTCACCAAATCCGTAAGCCATACACCTAAATCATTCAGTTTACCATAGAACCATTCAACTGTCCAACCCCATAAGGTAAAATCAGAATATGACTCTAAGGCACTTACACCTAAAGCAGTAATAATTGCTATTATGATTGTTCTAACCCAACCAATTGTCCATTCGTAGGTGTTATCGAATGTGTTAGCAAGATGCATTGCCCGAAGCGTTTCTTCTACTGAATCATCTTTTGGTGTCTTGAATATTTTCCCCATGTTAAATCACTAATTTTTCTTGTATCTTAAATCCGGTGTTCCATCCTTCTTCAATCGAATGTTTGACTCTTTTTCCAAGTCATTGGCTAAAGCATTTAATTCTTCGGGAGTAGGAACATAATTATTGATAGCGTGGTTATATGCTTGTTCAGATGCACCATCTAAATTTCTAGGGGGTGTTATATTTTGTTGAGTTAAAGTATCTAACCCTAAACTCATGCTACCACCACTTTGAGGAACAGTTGGTGGTATATTGTTTGGATTTTGTTGAGATAGAAAATTTTCCAATGCTTGTGGGTTATTTTGAAAAACCGCTAAATCTTTCTGCAACTGCATTTCTTGAATCCTAAGTTCCAACTCCATTCTTCTTTGCTCATGGTCGCTTTGCATACCACGAAGGCGCATTTCGTATTCTCTTTGTCTGTTTTGTTGGTAGACTCTTTGTTGCATAGATTGTTCAAAGAACATCTTGAATATGTAAAAACCTAACATTTGTACAGCCAAAGCACCCATAGCATAAGTCATTCCATTCATCCAAGAGTCGCCACTTGCACCTGCGGGTAGCCAAACACCCGAATCAAAAACACCAACTGCTAATCCAACCATAGCAGATTGCGCCAATATCAAACCTGTTAATCTTAATTCCGAAGTATCAACTTCGCCATCTCTATTCCAATCCATAGTAATGACCTTGTAATAGACCGCACCATAGGACACTTTATGAAAGTTAGGACAATTGAGAGGATATTTTCAATGTTTCATTATTATCTATATATGAATAATAATATATTTATTTAGTATAGTAGTAATAAAGAAAAATTAGAATAATAGCCTAATCACCCATTTTGGGATAAAGGACATGAAAGCCTCTACAATCAAGGATTATCTACCTCTCACCGGAACAAGGTACTTTCTTGGAATTGGTTCGCTGAATCTAACTTCTTCTCTAACACGCCTATCTTCGGGGGTTTCTAAAACACCTTCTCTTATCCCATACACTTGGCCTAATTCGTTTCTATCTTGACCTCTCTCATTTGCGTAACGCTGTGCATCCTCTAAATTACTTGTAGCATATACTCCTGTTGGAAACTGAGAAACTATAGAAGGATTCAGTCTTGCCGATAATGTGTTATGATAATTAGGAGTTTGTGGAGTTAAGCCTTCACGATTGATTATAGAAGAAGGTCTTGCTGTTGTTCCGTGATACCACAGTACATCGCCGTATGGAGAAGGGAAATTACTATGATATTCACCTAGAGTGCTTTGCCGAGTACCTTGTTTCAACAAAACCCACACTTGGTCGAAAGGCTTCATGTCTTCACCCTTCACGGAGAGTACCTCTACCTTTAAAGTGCCTAGCCCGATTATCGTGTTCATTTTCTAGAGTTAGTTTTCCGCCTTTGGTGTGGCTTACATCTTTGCCGTTACCCGAACCGTAAATACCCCTGCGTCTGCGTTCACGATTCAGTTCAACTCTATACTTGACCCGTTCCGGGCTAGACTGATATTTTGTATCATATTCCAATTTGTGCTTTTTTGCTTCGGGCGACATTTTTCTCTTTTTCAACAATTGAAAAGCAATTTCCATTGGCTCGCTTCTCTCAAGGCTATCTTGCCATGTATCATCTTCTAATGTAGGTTGAGGGTTGTTATAGCGTTGGTAAAAATCATTATGTGGATTAGTAGTCGGGTCATCATCAACCCAATTTTCATATTCTTCTCCCATTTTATCTAACGCTATCTTATTGGGATGTTTAGGATGATTGTTATATGGATTCATAATTTTTAATTGTTCTTCTTGTGGTAAGTCATCCACTAAAGCAGAAGAATCTAGATAGTGTTGAATATAACTAAGGTATTCATCATAGGCTTCATCGGGATAAAGATGATGATTATTTTTACTAAACATAGAGGCATAAGTTTCCGTTTCATATTCACCACTTGCAGGGTCATTCCAATAAGTTGATGGTGCATTGATTAGAGTATCTATAATCTTCTTTTGCTTATCATGCATTTCGTCATAAGGTATTAGTCCACCCGGAATACCTGTATCAAAAGCCTCAGTTATGTAATCATCTTTATCTAAATATTTGAGTAATCGAAAAGCATTTTCCATTGGTTCTCCTTTAATTGTTCTTGGATAAACAAGCCCTTGTTCAATTAATTCGTCTAAACCCAATCTAGGAGTTTGTTGCCATTGATTCCATGCCGCATCATCAATATATCTCCCTACAGGAATATTAGGATTTTCTTGTAATCTTTCCAACCAATCCCAAGTTTTATCATCGCCTCTATTCAATCCCATAGCAATACTCAAAGGATGAGATGCACTTTGTGGTGTAGGCATACGAAACATTGTATTTGGGTCAAAACCACCATAGTGAAATCCTTCATGTGCGCCACCACCATCATCACCCGAATATTCCAAAATTTCATCTACTCTATCGCCCGATGGAAAAGGGTATTTATCTGCTTCTCGATTACTTCGATAATAATTAGGTGACTGTGTTATACCAACTAAAGTTGTAGGTCTTTGTTCCGAAAATGTAACATCGGGATTAAAAATAGTTCTCAAATCAGCAGGACTTACCCAACTCCCTTCTAATTCATATCCTTCTTCATATCCGGGCAAAGGAAGATAACCGGATAGTAACCTTTCTCGGTGTTTGTCTGTAACAGGTTTTCCTATGTCCTCATAATGTTGCATCGCATCGAGTATTTTTCTTCTTTGTTGTAGTAAATTTTCTTCCCAACTTCCACTCATACCCGTTTTACTACTTCTACCCTTATCGTGTCTATGGAATTTAGTAGGTCTAGCATAAGTTCCCAAACCTACATATTCACTAGGCATAAAACGAAGCGATTGAATTGGGGTTTCTTCATCCCAATCTCGCAATTGCTTCTTTATGCCTATGAACATTATATCACCCCAACCATCTTTACTATGGTTGGTTTACCACCAACACCTTGTTTTTTGGCTCGCTTTCTTTTTGTAGCCGCTTGTTTTTGCCCCGAACTCATTGAACCACTTGTTTTAGGGGTTTTACTACTAACTTTCACAGATGGTCTACATTTAGGATAACCCTTGCTAGATGTTTTCGCTTCGCTTCTTCCACAAGGTGGGTGTTTCCCATCTTTGTCTTTTCTTGATACATCAACCCACTTTTCTTTGAACCAACGGTTCAAATTTTTTACGATGAGTACATCATAACAAGTACATCTACTCATAACACCCCGACCATTTTTTTGATGTTTTTCTGTTTATCAATTAAAGCATAACAAGGACACTTAGGAGAAGAAGCGGAACAATTCATAACACCTTTAATCATACAAACACAAGGTGTTTTTTCAGTTCCCCCACAACAGCAGGATTTTCTCTTAAGTTTCATTTCTTTTTCTTCCCTCTAAATTTACCACGACAATACTGCACAGCCCAACCATTGGCGTAAGCAGATGGATAAACTTTGAATTTTTTCTTTGCCGCCGCTTTTCCTTCGGGGCAAAGTTTCTTCCAAACAGCATCCATTCCTACACAATGGCCGCACTCGCAACTCAACAATTCCACCTCTTTAGAGAAGCACCTTTTGGTGTGAGTTTACCATCTTTACTTGTTGGGCCTTTTACTCCCGTCATACGAGCGCAAAATGATTTTCGCCTTTTGGCTTTTTTACTACCCGGCTTGAGTTTTGAAGGCTTGGTAGTTACAGGTGGTTTTAGATTAGCACCTGTTTCTCTTTTTGCTTTAGCACGACCCTTAGCACTTAATCCACCCTTTCTATGATGTTTGTTTGGGTTATATCCATGAAATGGTTTAGATTTTTTTTTTAACACATCATACGCCATGTCGAATGCTTTTTTCATATCTTCATCGGGTTTGGAAGTATCTTCGGGTTTTTTAGGCATTTTCGGCCCAACTGCTATTACAATAGCAACACCACCCTTCTTCTTTTTCTTATCAACCATGTTACCTACTCCTTGTAACTCTAACTAAACCCGTTTGCCTTCGCATCTTCGGCCTAATACTTCCACGACTAAGATTCCTTTTATACATATTTCGGGTTTTCTTATTTTTACCCGCTCTAGCAAGCCTTTGAACTCTTGCTTGTGCTAATCTTTTTGGCCTACTTTGGATGTAAGATTTACTCTTTACAACCAATACAGGTTCTTCGGCCATATATTTCGGATTCTACAATATGTTTTTGATGTTGCGCTCATTGGGGTGTTTAATGCCCGCGCCCGCAGTTGCCGCCTTACTTCCACTTGCAGGAAAGTTGCTTGGGGGAACAGCATTGAGGGGTTTAGCAACGGCAGGTGCTAGACAAGGTGCGGCTGTGGCGGCAAAAGAAGGCGGTAAA
>CEPW01044731.1_pt1 | contig 11680 bp, 18 predicted proteins | sample 356211 | NCBI WGS metagenome assembly CEPW01 (sample SAMEA2620021, study PRJEB7988) | marine metagenome | biome: marine biome (ENVO:00000447); feature: deep chlorophyll maximum layer (ENVO:xxxxxxxx); material: "saline water (ENVO:00002010), including plankton (ENVO:xxxxxxxx)" | depth 25 m
ACTGAATACACAAGGCGCTATCTACCAGAAGCTTGCACGTACCGCTGGTAATTATCAATTAGCTGGTCAGGGTATTCAGGCTAATACTCGTTTAACTGAAGCAGCTTTAACGCAAAATCCATATGCAGGCTCTGTTATTTCCGCACCTAACATTACCTTCGGGAGGGGTTGATTATGGCGTATTCTTTTTCTGAACGTCGCGCAGCTCGCGGTTCTGGCTACTCTAGTTACACACCACCAATCCCTGGTACGCAAACAGGAAACGCAGGTGCTGTACAGCCAACTCCTCAACAACAATTCAGGAGTCTTTTGCGGCCTGAGTTGCAAGGTGATTTTGATCGCTTTGTTCTTCAAGGCGGCGATTTTAAAAAGTATGACATAAATGAAGCTTTAAATCGTTTTAATACTCAACGAACAGCTGATCAAACTTTTACAGCTAATCAACCAGAGCCAGAAGTAACCACTACTCCTGAAAAATATAATGCAGACCGAGATCTTAATAACTTAATAAGAGAGCTAATTAGTCCTGAGTCACAACAACAGCGGGCTCAATCTGCTTTTGATCTTCAAAAACAGTTAATGGACTACGGCCAAGAAAAAGGCAAGGAGTCCGCCAAGCTTGCTTTCCAATATGAAATGATGGGTCGTATCCCCGACACCATTGCGAATGCCCTGGCAGGCTCTGGGCAACTGATGAGAGAAGGTGCAAAGGATATCTCCAATACCGTAATGCGTGGTGTTGAAGCATTACCTAAGCCGAACATTCAAGCGCGTACTTATCAGAACCCTACCTTTAGGTATTTCCAATAGGGTGCAGTAAACTAAAGCCATGGCAGGAACTTCAACAATACCAATTTTTGGTTTAGCTGGCGGAGGCTATATTTCCTCAGCTGGCGAAATGGTATCTCCAGGCGGAAGTTTAGCTTCTTCAGATAGTTCAGGAGGCGCAAGTAAAGGAATGGATCCCTTAACAGCTGGCTTAGGTTTTGCCAATCTTGGTGCAAGTATTTTCGGCGGTATGGCCGCACGGAGAACCCAGGCCAATATTGCTAACGCTCAAATGGCAGCGGCAGCGGATCAACTGAAGAATCAAATTCAGATGACCCGCGATATGTCCAAATTCCGGGAGGCCAGTAATATTGGTAACCGGGTTTTTGGTGCAACAACTGGAGCTGATCTTGAGTTCGAACGCCAAAGGAAAGGAGCGCTTTTTGAACAGGGTCCTTTGCGTGGTTTGAAGCTGGCTGGGGATATGGCTGAACGAAAAGCTATTCTTGGACTCGCTGGCTCTGAAGAAGCTAAAGCATTATCTCGTCGTCAAAATAAAGAGCAGCTAAAACGAACCCTTGCAGAGAAACAGGGAAGTATGATGGGTATGTTCGGTCGGATTGCGCCGGTTGACGTAGACAGTTTATTTGTTTGAGGCATAAACCATGGGCGGCGGCACAAGCGTAAAGTACGAGGCACCGAAGATTGAAAAGGATGATAGTTTTGAAAAGTATCTGCAATATCAGATAGACCGCGATGAAAAGGCGGCAGAGCGTGCCGATGCCGAAACAAAGGCAGCTAAGGACGCAGAAGATGCCAGAAAAGCTGCAGGTGTATCTGGTTACGATGCTTATGCTTCTAACATCCAGAGCCAACTCGGCGCTGGTTTAATTAGTTTTAACGATGCACAGAGCAGATTAGAAGGTTATCGTTCTAAATATGATATGGTCCCTGGCAAAAAGGGACAAGAATTATCTGATTATTACGTTAATCAATTACTTCCCGGACGCCGTGAGACCGGCACAAAAGCTGCCTATGAAGAAGTTTTAGGACGCGCAGCAACTACAGACGAGCTGGCAAAAGCTAAAGAACGTTTTGGTACGGGTTACTACAGCAGTGTCAAAGATTTAAAAGACTCTCTGTATAAAGGCCAGGAGTACCAGAAGAAGTTTAATAAGAGCTACTTAGAGAATTATTACGATACGGAGTTCGGCAAACAAACGACTGACGCAAAGGGAGAGCGTACTGGAAAACGTACGTTCCAATTTGATAAGAGTTTGTTGCCCAAGTACAGCGGCAACCTTCAAGGACGCACAGGCATTACTACTCCAGATTTCAAGGATTCCTTTGTTGGAACTCCTGCAGAGATTAAAGAGCAATTACAGAAGGTCCGTGATACCCGTCAATATCTGTACAGCGCAGGTCTGACCAATCTGCAAGGTGAGATCAACAAAGAAACCACCAAGCTTAAGAACGAAGGTCAGAAGGAGCTTCAGAAGATTAAAGAACAAGGAGGCCTTTACAGATCCCTGGTTGGCAGCTTTAGTTTTTAAATATTCACTTGGTATAATTAATTCAGTTCCGACTCTTATAAGGAAATGACAACTCCTACAGGACAAGCCAATACCGACGATTATTTCGACATTCAAAAATTCGAGGATCTTCTGTCCCGTTTGGAAGCTTCTAAAGGCCGTCAACAGCGCCAGAAGTCTCTTGAAGGACGTCGTGACATCTTCGCCACCGGCCTGGCTGGCATGATGGGCAACTTCTGATAATTTCTTCTAGGATTTAATAAGTCATGACTAGCAGCGTACCCGCCGGACAAACCGATGCCGATGATTGGTTTGATCTAGATAAGTACAAGAAAGCTGCTGGCGTGGCTTACGAATTTTCCAAAAAGAAAATGGAGACTGCCGGTGAGCAAGAACGAGAAACCATCGGTAAAGGCGCAAGCGAAAGCCGTGAATCAGCGGCACAACAGCAGCGATTCCGCCAGGAAGACGAAAAGCGGGACTACGATCAGGCCCAACGAGCTTATCGATATTGAGTTATTCGACACTTGGGTCGATAACTTAGACGCCGCCACTCAGGAATCGTTTACTGCTTTTTGCTCAGATAACTATTCAGTTATTGAGATCTATTTGTATGCCAGATTTCTTGGCTACAAAGGCAGTATTCAGCCTTGTGATCTCTGGGTCAAAGACAACTACAAGAAACCGGATCACCGGAAGAAACTTCTGTACGAAATCGACGAGATGCAGGAGGACATCCGTAAACTGCGTGAAGACGTAGAAAACGGTGTTGTCAAACGTGATGCCGGTGTTGCACGTGTTGCTTCCATGCAGAAAGAACTTCGTGGTCACATTGACCAGGTAGAGAAGTTTACAAGCACCCGCGACAGAAAAGGGTTATTGATGGCAGGTGCAGACCGTGCTATCCGTGAACTGATGTTTATTTTTAAAGACGACCCAATCGAGATTCCGTTGGAAGAAGCAACGATGAGCGTATGGGCAAGAATGCAACTGGAAGAATAGGTCAATTAAAATAAGTTCATACGCAGAGCACTATAAGTGCGACAGTAATTAAAAATGGCTAAGAAGAAAATGCCGCCTCAGCTTCTTGAGTACTTCAAGAAGAAAGAAGCCAAAAAAGAAGACGGCTCTGAGATGAGCGACAAGGAGAAGCGTAAAGCCGCCTTGGAAAAAGCCCGTAAATATAAAGAGCAAAAAGGTAAAAAAGAAGATAAAAAGTAAAAATGGCTATCCAAAGTGAGCTTCTTTACCGTGAAGATTTACCCGTTAATCTTCGTATCAGTGGGTTAAGGGATAAAATCAAGACGCCTGAAGATTACAACCAGGTCTTGGATGCTTTGTTAAAGAACACCTCTGCTGATCTTGAATACACGGCAAGAGAAGCTGAGGCTCAAAGACAGGAATATTTAGCCTCTCCCATTGGTCAAAAATATCCAGATGCACCCCCATCCGCTAGTAGCATACAGTACCCTGAGGTTAGGGCTCAACGGGCTGCCGAATATAAAAATTACGTCACAAATCAATTAAAAGAAGCAGGTATTGATCGTCCACAGCCTTCTCCAAACAATCCGGCACGTAACCTCAAACCAGTTACTTCCCAACCGCCTCAAGTACCTTTAAAGCCTTCTTATAGTTCTATTGAGGTAGCCACTCCTAAAGAAACTAAATCCGATTCTCCACTTTTAGAGGATATTCCAGATCTTGGATTAGAGCAGATGCCTTCTCTGCTCCAAGATGATGCAAGGCCCGCCGATCCGGCATCAAAACTTACGCCACCTGAAAGTTACCTTTCAGATTACGTAGCTAATTTAGGCAAGGGGGAAACTCCTTCTGACGGGACACTGCTTGCCGGTCCCGGTTACATCGATGAAGACGATGCGTTCGATAACCCGTATTACACCAGCCCTGTACCTGATCTTGATGATGATTCTGATTTTCCTGATTTAGGGGATTTAGACCTAGCCCAGGCAAAAGATTCAGACTTAGACCAGGCACTCGAGTACACAGAATCAAACTTCCAAAAGCTGTTAAATCAGCAAGGTCAGCCAGGCCAGCAAGAAACTCTTATTGCATCTGCTCTTCCTTTAAATCTGTTAAATCCGTCAGGTCAGCAAGAAACTGCTCTTGCATCTGCTCCTCCTTTAATGCCCCCCGCACTTCAAGCTGCCGGTGCCAAGGACGACTCTTATCCCCCTGGTGCAAAAGATTTAGACCTAGCCCAGGTAACAGAAGCAAACTTCCAAAAGCTGTTAAATCAGCCAGGCCAGCAAGGTCAGCAAAGTCAGCAAGGCCAGCAAGAAACTGCTTTCGCACCTGCTCTTCCTTTCATACCACCTGCAGTTAAAGCTCTCGGCGCTGCTGCTGGCGCTACAGGGTTATTAGGCGCGTCTGGAGCCTTAGATAATTTAGGACAAAATCTTCAAGATCTGGTGACACCTAATGCAAATATTCAGGAAGCACAGCCTGCTGACAATGTCATGGGTATTTTTGGCTTAGGAAAACCAAAACCTGGCACCCCTTCAAAAGTGCGCTATCCAACCAAAAGCCCAGAAGACAAATTACTAGAGGATCTTGATAAAGCAGATGAAGCTTTGCGAAGACAGCCTAGAGACACTGTCCCCCAAGGGGCAGAAGGTAAAAAAAGATTTCCTATAGGTGATCAAGCTTCTGCTTTCCCAGGTCCTTTAAATCAGTTCCCCGGAAAAGATGATTTCGAACAAAGGATTGCTGCTTTCCGAAAAAGTTTAGGTGACAAAAAACCTGACTTCGAAGAAAAGATTGCTACTTTCCGTGAAAGTTTTAATAACGAAGAACCAAGGGTTACTACTTTCCGGGAAAGTTTTGGCACCAGAAATCCAGAGATGGAACAAAGGCTTGCTGCTCTCCGGCAAAGAAGAGATACCGCAAAACAAGATATCGAGGGAAGGAGAGATAGCATAAGACAAGATATCCAACAAAGGATTGCTTCTTTCCGGGACGGTTTACTTGCCCAAGCAAAAAGTGAAAGCCCTAAAACCCGACGCGGCCCCCGAGGCGAAAGAGCTACCTTCTCTCCTGTAGAAAGAAGACGTCCTGATGATAAACCTTTTGCACGGCAAGAGAGAAAACCAGCGAAGGAAGAGACACGTCAGACTTTTGATGTTCAGGAGAAACGTCTTGCTAGAGCATCTAGGGATGACTATCGAAGAAGACAAGCTGATCCTATTGACCCCATGAGAAGAGGCGCAATATTCGGCTAGTATTTAACAATACGTTGTTTTAAATACCGTGCCAAGTTATACCCATCTTGCTTACAGAAGGAATGCAAAGGCTGCGGCACGCAATCAACAAATCAAGAAGCCAAAGAACGCGGAACTTTTAAAAAAAGCCCGTGAAGACTTTGGCTTTTTCTGTGAGTATGTAGCAGATAAACCGCCTGCAGAACATCATCAGCATTGGCATCGTCACTTTGTCACGGACCAAGATAGTTCCTGTCTGATTAAGATTGCTGGCCCTAACGTTGATCTTCTTGCTCCACGAGGTTCTGCCAAATCAACGGTCTTAGGCCTTCTTACAGCCTGGGCCATAGGTATTCACACACACGAAAAATTACCTCTACAGATCCTGTATTTGTCCTATACCGTGGACATTGCAAGATCTAAGTCAGCAACAATTAAACGGATCATTGAAAGCAAGCGATACCAAGAAGTATTTCCATCTGTACGTCTTCTTAAAAACGTAACAAGTAACGAATACTGGTCGATTGACCATAAGTTTGCAGGTATCGATACCACAGGTGAAGAACAGTTCACACTTTGCGCCGCTGGATTGAAGGGTTCAGTGACATCAAAGCGTTCTCACTTGGTAATGATTGATGACGCTATTAAATCAGCAGCGGATATTGCCAACCCTGACATCAGGAAACAGATGCAGGAAAACTGGAATGCGGTTATTGCACCAACGATGTTTGAAGGTGCCCGGGCTATCTGCTTAGGAACGCGCTTCAGACATGACGACATCCACTCGACAACATTTAACGAACAAAACAACTGGAGTCAAATTGTTCTATCGGCCATTCTTAATGATCCTGAAACAGGAGATGAAAAGTCCTATTGGCCGGAGATGTGGTCTTTGGATTACCTAAAGGAAAAGAAACGACAGGCACCGATTGCATTCTCGTTTCAATACATGAATCAGGTCGTCAGACAGAACGAACTGTCATTGGCACCAGAACTAATTGTTAAGGCAGAGATCTCTACCGAGTTTGACACCTTGGGTGTAGGTGTGGACCTTTCAGCAGGAACTAAAGAGAAAAACGATTACACCGTCATGGTCTTAGGCGGACGCATTGGTGATCGCATTCACATCATTGATTACAGGCGAATCAGGGTTATGGGTAATCTTGAAAAGCTTGACGCAATGAAAGAACTTCTCAATGATTGGTCGATCATCGGCATTGATGAAAACAAAAACTACTACCCAACTTTCTCGACCTGTGATATTTGGTCTGAAGCTGTGCAGTACCAGGCGTCATTAGAAGCTGACTTCAAGCGGGTCTGCCTCAATAACGAGGGTCTCTACAACCTCATTTGGCATCCCGTAAAAGGTTTCCGTGCAGATAAGCTTGCACGGTTCCGTGGCATCATGGGAATGTTTGAAGACCGGAAGATCATTTTTAACCGTTACCGGAACTTCACAAATCTCTTCGAGGAACTCACGAATTTCGGCGTTAGTAGCCATGACGATTGTGTGGATGCGTTGGTTTGGCTTGTTAATGGTCTAGCTAGAAAAGGGCAGTTGCACCTCGATTACTAAGCGTAGAATTAAAAAAAAGATTGGTCCAGTGGGTCCAGAGTATATTGCTGCGTTTGCAACCTTGATTGTATCTGCCTTTACAGGCGGTGGCTGGGTTGCAAGCAAGATTATTGATCGGCAAAAAGAGCGGATCCAACAATCTTTCGACTACATCAGTTCACAAAAAAACAGGATCGACATGTTGGAAGATCAGGTCAATCGCATGCCGTTAGATTACGTGCTGAAGGTGGATTTTCTCAGAGAAATCCAGGACATGCACGAAAACTTTCGACAAATTAACAATAAGCTTGATAAGCTTATGGAAAAGATATTTGAGAAATGAGTTACATTTTGGAGATCGAAGAAGATCAGAACGGTGATCAGTACGTTACTTTCCCTGAAGACATCTTGGAAGAACTAGGTTGGTTAGAGGGCGATCTCCTCGAATGGAACATGAAAGGAGAAGGAATCACTCTTACCAAACTGAATAACCCATCGGGTTACGAAGTTATAGAAGAGTAAAATAAAAAGATCGAGCGGATAGATTATGTATTACGCAGGCCAGTCTGGTATTGCAGGAGCTGTAGGAAACCTGGCTGGAGTCAGCTTCCCTATTAACGAAAGTTCCAGAACTCGACAAATTCGTGGTATTCGTAATTTGCAAGAAGGTGCTGCAGGCGCAGAAAAAGAAGCCGCAGAACAGATGTTGCGTAGATTGGGCGGTCCACAACTGCCAACTGTGATGTCCCCTGGTTCCAGTAATCTGCCCGGTGCTGTAGGCAACATGCAAGGTGTCGCCAATGCAGGTCTATACGGCGGGCCTCAGTTCAACCAGCCGGGGAACGTAAGTCTTCCTAATGGTTTCGTCAACAAGATGGTTTCCTGATGGCACAAGACGACTCAAAATATACAAAGCCTGGTCTGCGCGAAAGTATTAAAAAGCGCATCACGGCTGGCTCCAAGGGCGGCAAACCTGGTCAGTGGTCTGCTCGAAAAGCCCAGATGGTTGCCGCCGAATATAAAAAGAAAGGCGGTGGTTATAAAGGCGGTGAAGGTAAGAAACAGAAAGACTTGAAGAAGTGGGGTAAGGAAAAGTGGATGACAAAAGACGAATATGAAAAACGTAAAAAAGCCCGTGGTGCAGCCAAAAAGTACAAGGACAGCAAAAAATGATTAACTTTCAGAATTTATTAAATAGCGCAAGCACCAAGGCTCAAGGCTTTGTCATGGCAGGTCAAGAAGCTCTACCTGCTCTTTTTGGAGGCTTGATTGGAAAAGACAGAGTGGATACATCTGTTGATCCACGAATGGGACAAGGTTTGATTGATGCCTACCGGAGGGCACAGAAACGTGGCTCTGACGTTGTTGAGTATAAAGACTATGATATGTCTACCCCAGGGGGGATCGGTGCTAAATATACTTTTGGCACAGTAGGAAAAGATAATCTTAGGTTTGATCAATCCGGTAACGTAGTGGGTATTCGGGGTGAAAGATATGATACAGATAAAACTCCGATGCAGGCATTGCAGGAAGGTAAAGCGCGTTTAGAAGGAGGTGATATTACCGCTGGTATTTATAAACCATTTGAAGCATTACTTTCTGCGGTGCAGGGCAGAGGACTGACCACGCATAATGTTGATTTTCAACAACCAGTTGCACCTAAACCCGCTACTCCTGTAAATTCTTCTGCACCAAGTCTGTCACCTACACCACCAGGAGCGTACACGGTCAAATCGGGAGATACTCTGTCAGCTATTGCAAGTCGTTTAGGCACGACAGTAGAAGAACTTGCACGTAAAAACCAGATTGGCAACGTTAATCAAATTCAAATCGGACAGCAAATACGGAGGTAATATTAATGCAATATAAACAGCAGCCTCTTGTAGATGACAATGAAATAGTGCAAGACGGTTATGGGGTGACCCAAGGGTTTATATCAAATGCAAACCCACAAGATTTCTTGGGTCAGTACATCGGGAAAGCAGGCAATACACGACCAGGGGGGATGTTAATCGGTGCAGACAAGTTTGAAAAGTACGTTATGGGGGAAAAATGAATTTACCTGAAAGCATCAAAAAACTACCAGCCCAGCTGAAGAAAAGCAGCAAACTCCATAGTGAGCAAGCTGAAACAGTACAAAAATTCTTAGACGACTACATCAAAAATAAAAAATGATTACACCGGTTTTGCTTGCATGGTCACTTAGTTGCTCTCAATATCACGGGGCAATTAAACGACTGTACGCAGACCCATTTTTTGCAAAGCCTGAGAATCGAGAAGAAAGACTTGACTTACACTATTTCTTTAAGAGTAAAACCTGGCCTGAGTGCCTAGAGCTAGAGGTTTGAAATGGCAGACAAAGCAATTCAAAAAGACGGTTCTACTAAACGCTACCTGCCTGAAAAGGCATGGGCGTCTTTATCCAAAAAAGAAAGAGAGGAAACCGATGCCAAAAAACGAGCCGGAAGCCGAAAGGGGAAACAGTTCGTTTCCAATACAGAAAAAGCAAAGAAAGCAGGGCGTGCAGCCCGCCGCTACAAAGATCAAAAGAAAAAGTAAAAAACTTGTAAAAAAAGCCATCAAGAATGCACATCTTTATAGCCGTGCTGAAATTCTCTACTTCAAGATGTGGCTTGAATTAAAGAAGCAGGCGAAGACTGCTAAGATCAATAAAGATAAATAGGAAAATAGTTGGATGGCTGTAGACGCGAAAGCCAGACTCAAAGAAATTATTGATTCCTATCTCGATAAGGATGGGGGTTCCCATATCGATACGGGTATCGTTGCGTCTCACCTAGCCCAGATGAAACTGTTCGGCATCCGACAGGGCGTCGAATTTTTTCCTGCGCAAGACAACTTTGGAAGTCAGCGCAAAGATTTTGTTGACCGTGTAATCAAATATAACCAGCTGGATACACGCCTGGATTCTGTCTGGGATTACTTCTTGTGTGATGGACAAGGGATGTTTTACATCCGTCCTACACAAAACAACTACCGTCTTTATTATTTCCGCCGTCACGAATATCGAAGTTTCTACAACATTGACGGTGAGCTAGATGAAGTGGTCATCATCTACAGCTATAAAGTCCGCCAAGGACTTGGTTACCAGCAGGATATTGAGTCTGACACGATTTCTGGTCCAGCAGGTATGGGTCGTGGTGGCGTCAAGCGTTATATTCGTCTGTCTATTAAACGTAAAACCATCGAGGAAACACACTCAGAAGGTGAAATTTCATTCGATACTAATTACCAAGCCATACAAGGCAAGACTAAAACATTTAAAAATTCACTTGGATTCATTCCTTGCGTTGAAATTTTTAACAACGCTAAAGGATTTTCTGCAGAAGGTGTCGGTGAATTTGATGCGTTAGCAAACCATATTTGTACGCATGATGACATGATCCGCACAATGCGGAAGAACGTAACCTTCTTTGGGAATCCTACGCTACTTTCTTCAAGGCCAAAAACTGATTTAATGGAATCAGGTGGAGATGCTGTTGTCCAGCGTCCATCTATTGCAGCTAGTTCAGGTTTTTCTGGCCCCGGTGCTTTAAGCCAATCTCGGTTTAAATCAGATCCCGTATCCCGTGGAGTAGATGGTCAGATCCGAGTACCGCGAGTAATCGCAAACTTGGAGCCGAATGACCGTGTTGGCTATATCGTTCCTGACGCGATTACCGGTGACCAAAACTCTTTTGCTCGACAGTATAGGGAAGAAATTCGTACTGCTCTTGGCGGTGTGGATGAGCTGTCGATTTCTGCTGGTGTTACTGCAACTGAGTACAAATCCCTATTTGGGCGCGTCGCCGCGACATCCAAGAAAAAGAGCAGTTCAATTTACACGTACGGAATCTGTCGTTGCCTTGAACTAATTATTTTCCAGGAAGAAAAGTTATTCCGTGAAAGTCTTGCTGCTGCTGCAGGCTTAGAAAAACCTCTTGAATTACCTGAGACGGCAGGTGCAGAAGATATTGCTGCCTATGAAGAGGCAATGGAGATGTTTGAAGAGCAAGTCAAACAGTTAATGATGGCTTGTCTTGAAACACAACAAATTCCTCCAGGTGTTTTTGGTTTAATTCCTGATGGCGATGTCACCATTCAATGGCGTTGGATGGGTCCTGTCTACGAAGATTCAACCCAAGATGTATTAAATAACTCCATTGTTGTACGAAATCTGCAAGAATTAGGTGTTGATAGCATTGAGGCACTGAAATACCTCTTCCCCTCAAAAACGGATGAGGAAAGGGCCGCGATGCTATCGGGGTTCCCATTCAGAATGGTGAACGAATTGCAGGGTGCTTACTCTCAATTTGCCCGCCTTGTGGGGGGAATGATGCAGACCCCTCACCCGCAATCACCGGATTTACCGATGGCTGCGGATCCCCGATTGGATTTAACCCCATATCTGTATCGCACCTTAGAAGCCTTACAAAAGGAGATGAGTTATGCAGGACGCTACCGTCCAATCGACCCCACAGACGAGCCAAGTACCGTCAGCCGTCGCTCCGAGCAGCTACGTGGCGGCAGCACCGGCGGCAGCTCCGGCACCGGCAGCGGCTCCAGTGGCTTATCAGGTGGGTACGAGCTACCCCCAAGCGGTACCTCAG
>CEPW01170475.1_pt1 | contig 11680 bp, 5 predicted proteins | sample 356211 | NCBI WGS metagenome assembly CEPW01 (sample SAMEA2620021, study PRJEB7988) | marine metagenome | biome: marine biome (ENVO:00000447); feature: deep chlorophyll maximum layer (ENVO:xxxxxxxx); material: "saline water (ENVO:00002010), including plankton (ENVO:xxxxxxxx)" | depth 25 m
GTTTTGTGCGTTCGAGTCGACATTGAAACGGGGCTGGAACGTTCGCGACGATGCTTTCGCGCAGAGCGGTGCGTTTGGTTTTACCAGCGCGGCACGACAAAGCCGAGCGGTGCTGAGTTGGAACTGCGCTCTCGCTCGAGCGGTTTCGTGGGATACCGTCCTTTACGCTGAGTGGCTCTTTTCCATCCGACGTTTCTTCTACATCACAACAGGCGAGAACGACAAAGCGAAAGTCAAAACGAAACCGACAGTCTCGAGCATACGCCACGACGTGCTTCTTCACAAGTTTAAACTCTTCGACCACGATTTACGTTACGGTCCAACCGCCGGGCTCACTCGGCGAGAGCGCTTGGAGTTAGCTATCGCGAACAAAATAGGACTCAATGAAAACGCCTTGACGGTGCAGAATGCGTTCGAAAGTAAAATCATCGATGAGAACGATCCCGTGTGGAAGTATTCCGTGTGGAAGAATAACCCAGGGTTACATGTAGACTTTTGAGTGCGCGAGCGTATTTGCATTTGAGAAAAAAAGAGAGAGTTGTACATAATTTTGAAAGTTTGTTACATCTATTCATGCTATCTCTAAAGTTTTCGCGACTAATTCGAGCGTAGATTCTTCGTTCTCTTTCCAGGCTTTAAACGTTTTAGCAATCGCTTTTCGATCCAGAGCAACGAGCGCGGCGTATTTTGCTTCGTTCCAAAATGGGTATTCTCCACTCAATACCGCGTCATCTAAACGACGCTGAATACCCAGGGTAGCTTCGTTTATCATTTCCTGTAAATGGGACAAATCGATTAACTCTTTATCTCCTTTCGTTTCATCTTTCTTATCTTTCTCGTTCAGAATAGTTTCCTTCATGTCCTCGCGAACGCGTTGGATGGATTTCGCGACGCGGTCGGGTTTCTCGAAAACGTCCCAAACATTCTCATCATCGATGCACTTCGCGAAAAGATTCGCGACTGTTCGCGAGTAAACTTCGATCATGAGATTTGTTAACGCGACCGCGCGAGTATCCGTAGCTTTGCTCGCCTTTTTCGTCGAGAAGACGTACTCGACGATATCATTTCGCCACGGGAAATCCACCAAGTCAGACGTATTGGCATCGTCAGCAGCAGCAGACGACGACGACGACGAACAAAATACTTCCGTAATCCAACGTCCTTTCAACAAATCCACTCTCGCAAAGAGTTCAAAAACATCTGCTAAGTAAATCAAATAATCGTCGTGAGACTTTTTGTCTCTTGATTCCCACTTTGAAATCTTCTCTAAAATTTTTCTCACGCTCGCAAACTCTTCGTCCACGTCTTTGAAGAGGACATTTTTCGCAATATCCGAGATGCTTTGGACTCGTTCCAGGAATTTATTCCTCTTTTCATCTTCGTCATTCACGTTAAATTGAGTAGAAACAACTCTTTCGTACGCGTTTTCTTTTATCGCCTCGAAGCGACTTTTGCATCTCTTTTCCACCTCTCTTTTCCTCGCGAGATTTACGTCCCGACCGAGTTCGTCCATTTTCACCTCCTCGCACCCGCTCGCTCGAATCACTGCGTTTAAGAGTTCACTTTCACGTAACGCTTCATTAGAAGTGTTGTTTTGCAAAGCGACGTTGGTTTCTGCGCCGACTTCAATCTTAAAATGCTCTCTCGTTTCTCTCCGTCTCTTCCCTCGCATTTTCACCGCCTCCAACATTTGCGCTTCCAACTCTTCAATCATTGGAAGTTTCTCCGCGAGCATTCCAGACAAGGCCCGGAAATAGACGCCAAGCTCTTGCGCTAACGCGTATCGCACTTTCGATTCCTCCAAGGTTGCCTCGTAGCTTTTCAATGTTTCCGAAGATCTCACAGACGCTTGATTCGATCTTTCAACGTTTTCTAAACACGCCTCGAGTTTCCTTTTCGCGTTTTGTGCCGCGTTTTGAAGTTTCGCCAAGGCAAGGTTCGAGCGCTCTTCCGCGGATTTGTTGCTACTGATATTATTTTTCGTTGCTCCTACAACTACCCTTTTGGATGGTGGTACATTTTTGTTCTCTTCCCCTTCTCCGTCGTCGTCGATGTCCATCATTATCTCCGATGCGTTCGTCTTCTTATTTTCGGCATTTCCAACATCGAGCGGAATGTAATTCTTCCCGCCGCTTGTTTGGTTCGCGCGTCGTCGTAATTTTGCTTCTAATATCGATCTGCTCGATGGCAATTCTTCCCCTTCTACGTCTTTCTCGTCATCGACATTCTCTACCACGTCATCATCGTTCGCTTCTCTCGAAAACGGGTTGTTCTCCGCCGCCGTCGTCGTCGCTTCCTCGTGTTCTTTCGGTCTGTTCAAAGCCACGCGTCGTTGCGCTTCTAACTCTTTCTTTAACGCATCCGCGTCGTATTTCCGGTTCTCGTCGTCGTCTGTGTCTCTTTCTTTCTCGTTCTCGTCGCCGCCAACCGCTAAAGCGCCGAGTCCTCTCTTCTTCTTCTTCCTCCTTTTCTTGCTCTCATCATCATCTTCTTCTTCTTCTTCTTCTTCGAACGAGAGCGCGACCGCGCTGGTGGCCTTCTTCTTTGTCTTCTTCTTCATCATTTTGTTCTTCTTCTTCTTGTCCGTCGTCGTCGTCGTCGTGCTCTTCTTCTCTTTCTCTTCTTCGCCTCCTTCTTCCTCCGACGTTTCCTCCGACGTCTTCTTCTTTCGCCGGCGATGATTTGGACGACGAGCATTGGATTTTGGCGTCGCCGCCCCGTCGTTTCCCCGCCGGGACGACCCATCGTCGCGCGCCGCGTCGTCGTCGTCCTTCTCACTCGACGCGATCGCGCGCCGCCTTGTTCTGGGGCCCATGACGACGCTCTCTTTCTCTCTCTCTCTCTCTTTCTCTCGCTTTTGTGACGTCTCCGCTTTTATTATGGCGACTCGAAAGTGCTCTGTTTTTTGTCTCTCTGTTTAGGGTTTCTCTCTCTCTCTGTTTACAATTAAATTGGAAAATTGGAACGAAAAGGTGTCAAAGAAGTTTCTCGCTCTGTCGCCTTTTGTGTACGTCTTTGTCGTCTCGACGAAAGGATGATGACGACGCGACGACGGTCGAGAAGAAGAAGAGGAGGAGGAGGAGGAGGCGCGCGGCGCTGTGTCCTCTCTGTTCTTCTCTCTTGCTGGACCCTTGTTTTTCTTGCGACAGTTAAGTCGTCGTCGTCGTCGTCGTCGTCCAACCACCTTTCTGAAGAGTCCACACAAGCGCAGAAGAAACTCGAGCGTTTCCTCGACCCGTCGGCGGTCGACGCGCTTTTCGCCGAACGCGCGAAGAAAAACCCGGCGTTCAAACTCCTCGTGTCCGTGTACGCGCCGTGGTGCGGCCACTGCAAAGCGCTCGAACGGGAATTGGTCGAAGCATTGACGACGCTGAGAGAGGACGACGGGATCGACGAGACGGTCGTGGACGCGGTGAAACTGAACGGAGACGGGACGAGGCACCAGACGAGAGAAGAGAAAGCGAAACAGTCGAAACGCGGAGGACAAACGATGACGGAAAAGGAAAGGAAAGCGTTCAAGAAGAAACACGGCGTGACCGGGTACCCGACGGTATTACTGCTCGAAAGCAAAAAGAAAGAGAGCCAAGACGCGAATACGAACGACGATGAAAACGAAGGCGGCGGTGGCGGCGGTGGCGGAGAAGACTCCCCGGCGTACGTGGTGAAAAAGTATGTAGGAAGTCGGAGTCGAGCGGCGCTTCTAAACTATCTCCGTCGCGTGAGCGCACCGGACGTGGCGGCGTTCAAAGACTGGCGAGAGGCGCGAGAATACGGGAAATTGAGAGCGACGGAATCGAACGCGATGTTTTTCCACGTGATGGTAAACGGAGGTCGTTTGAAAAGTAAGAAAGACTTCGATCTGGAAGCGAAGAAGAGGGAGAATTTACAGGCGTGGTTTGGAGAGAGCGACGCGGCGAAGACGATGGAGGAGGCGCGCTCGTTTTTAGACGCGTTTCACGCGAAACATTTTCCGTGGAAGGAAATCGAGAGGCCAGAGGAGAGTTTTTCGATCGTGTTAGCCGTGCACCCAAAAGTTCCAGGAGACGACGACGACGACGACGACAACAACAACGAAGACGACGTTTCATTATTGTCGGATGGGGAGAGTTCTAAGGCATTCACTACAGAATTTATGCTGTGTAAGGCGGAGGAGAGAAACGACAAAGACGACAAAAATGAAAATCCGTGCAACGTATCTGCTTTCGTGCGCACGAGAACTGTCGCCCCGTTAGCCAAACTCGATCAATCCGTCTTCAACAACATCTTCGATTTAGATAGCCCTTCGGTATTCTTGATCGAATCGGGAGGCGATGCCAAATTAGAAGCGTTCGCGAAAAACGCGTATAAACTCGCGTTCAAACACCGCGAAATCACGTTCGTTCGCGTCGACGGGGACGAGTTAGGCCCGTGGATTGATAAGGAAATGGCGTTCGGCCCTCTCGAATCCTCCTTCCCTTTATGTTTAGGATACCACAAAAAAACCCATCGAAGTTGGTACGACCGAAAATGGAAAACCAGAGGTAAAACCGTCGAAGAATCTCTCGCCGCCTTCGTCGACATGAATTTCGTGAGCATCAAACGACTCCCGAATTTCCTCCCGTCCATGCCTCTTTTAGGAAAAATGGACAACATCTATCAAAGAGCCAAGTTCAGGTTCTCCAATTCCTCCTCTCCGGTGCAACGATTAGCCTCGTACTGGTGGTTGCTCGTTTGCATGTTGATTTTACTCGTCCTGTGCTTCTCGTTCGCGTTACAATATAAGCGCGAGTGCGAGAGTACTAGGTTCGACACGTTCAGCGAAGACGATGGTTCCGCCAAGTCGAGCGGAGAAGAATTGGACGTCAAAGAATTGGACGACGAACCTAAGAAATTAAAGTAACGATTTTTAAGTATGGTCCGTACGTATTTTAGAGTAGTAGCGATTTTTGTCGTGCGTACAACGCGCGCGCGTGGTCATATAGTACTATGTAATATATTATGTTAAGCACTCATTTTCTCCTTCTCCATTCTCTCTTCCATTTTTAAAAATTTCACGTCAGAAAGAAGAAGACGCGCTCGGTGTTGTACTCTTTCGGGAGACGCAAAAGCGCGAAATATATGCCCCCCAAAACGCATCCTTCCGCCTCTCGATTCTCGTTGTTCTCGGGGGAAGCTCCGTCTCTCGTTGGATTGTGACGCGGCACGCGTTTGGAGACGCAGCCGACGCCGGAAAAGAACGCACGCGAGACGATTTTTGACGTCGCGATGACGATGAACGATGCGGGAGAGGAGCACACCGCGTCGATGGTTTTGAACGCGCTCATGAGGATGAGGATGAAGATGACGTCGTCGTCGCGAACGACGCATCCGTCGAGTCGTGCATGCGCGGCGCGGTCGTGTTCGTCGTCGAAATCGTCCGCGAGAAAATTAAACACGTTCGAGGAAAGGAGGAAGCTGTTGACGAATCGCGTGAAAACCATGGCGAACGCGGATGCGATTGAAGTTCGAGACGTTTTGAACGTGGTGCGAGGAGATGAGGACGAGGAGGACAAGGACGAGGACGAAGAAGAAGAAGAAGGAAAAAGAGAAGAGAACTGGTCGCGGAGAAAAGAGAACATGAAGGAAAAAATGTCCGCGTTGCTCAAACTGTTGTATTCGATGCAAGAATCACCGCGAGCGTGGGTGTTGGGAGAAAAATGCGTTGGAAGTTTCGCGGAAGCGATGTTGGAAAGTTTCGAGCGCGCGTGCGAAAAAATGCCGGAATATCAGAACGGGCCGAAAACCAAGAGAGAGGACGGCGAGGAGGAGAAGGAGTTCAGGATGTTGAAGTCTGACGACAAATGCGACGTTTTTGATTACTTGGAGCTGGTGAAGAGTATGGTAAAGAGCGTGAGGTTAGCGGCGCATCCGAACACGTTGTTGTTGATGTCCTCGGCGGCGTCGTATGGTGTTGGAGAGAAAGGTGTGGATATTATGGTTACTACTGCAGAGCACGCGCACGAAAATAGAGCGAAAGGCGACGTTGAAGGAAGTGTAAACCAGGACGAGGACGAGGACGAGGGGGAGGACGAGGACGAGGACTATGATAACGAAAGAAACAAAGCAAAGAATAAAACGGACGAAGAACTCGAAGAAGATGAGCGCGTCGAGCAATATCGGGCTGGGTATAGAAATTTGGAGAACAATCGGTGCGCTTCGAGTGCGAGGGCGTTTGAAGCTGTATTCGAGAATGTAGATTTACGAGCGATGGGCAGAAAAGGATTGGATCTCATCTCGAGGGAAGATATTACAACGCCGGAAATAGAGACGACTTTTCAAAGAGGAATACACGCGCTGATGGAAGAAATTAACGCGTGCATTCCAGAACGAATCGATAGTTTCGATTCGTTTGCGAACGGGTTGGATTCAAACAGAGTGTGGGCAAATGCGTGTGGATTTGCGCTTCGAAAGTGCATGGAGGCGTTGGACAGAGACGATCCGTTTCGCGCGAAAGAGTTTGACCTTCTCGAACGTAAAATGCGGGGTAGTATTGATAATAGATTAGTCGGATTGGCAGTCGTTGAAGGAATGTTCTTGAAAGATAAAGTCTCCAAACTCTGCGAAAAGACACCGTTTTTCTTGGATCCCTCGGAACAGATTATTCTCACGCACGATATTTTGAAATGCATAGCGAATACTAGAATAGTCATCGATGACGACAATGTAGACAATAATGACGACGAAGACGAGGAAGAAGAGATAGAAGAAAATTCTGATCACCACCAAAAGCGAAGCGATTGCGTAGTGAATGTTGGCATGGATGCGCTTCGCGTGCTTGCGGTGACGTTAGACTCTACGTCCGTGCGAGCAGTGTTAAAAACGTGGCTAGAGCCTCGATTGAAAAGTCAGAAGTTACACCTCGGAAGAGATGCAGAGAATGAAAACAACAATAAAGATGGAAAGAACAGGAACGATGACTTTTCATACTTCCTCGGGAAGAAGCAATTAGATGCAATGGCGTTTGCCACGATTCCAAAATCTAATCGTCTCTCCTCATCGGCTGGGTTTGCGCTCGTTCGAGCCTCTCTCGAACTTTCGAGCTTTCTGGAAGAACTTCCACAAAACGAATGCAATGCTGACCCCAGTGTGAACATAAACGTTAACAGTAATGGCAAGACGGTAGATGTGCACATTTCGGACGAGGTTGCGTATAACGCTTCGAGTTTGTTCGCGACCGCAGCGGCTCTGAGAATATGCGTCATCGATAGAAAAGCGTCTGAAGACGATTCGTTTCGTCGACTCCTCGCGCTCGTTGACGTCGAAGCGTGCCTAGATGCGAGGACGCGTCAAAGGGCTGACGTGGAGTTATGCAGAATCCCAGCCTCTAAATGGATTGCCACGTGTTCTCGATGTCTAAAAAATTCAGAGCCACTTTTGAACAAAATACAGAGCGGGAACTCTATAATAGACGAAGACGATGAGAACAACGATAGTTACAGCGAGCGCATGATTGCTGAACGTAGAGTCTCGATTACAAAGCGTGCCGCACAGGCTATCGCAAAAGCGGCGAGCAATGGATCTTCCTCGATGCCGCCTGATAAGATTGCGCAGATGTTAGTTACTTCGAAATGCTTGCGTTTATGTTCGGAAGTCGCGTCAAGCCTCGCCGGCGGTAAATTTATCAATACACCAGCGAGCGGTGCTAAATCCACGGCTCGAGTGAAAAACGACGAAGACGGCGATCATGAAATAAGCTTTTTGAGCTTACCGAAAGAGTCTCGCGCGGCTATGGTTGGAGCGTGCATATCGCTATTGAATTGCGCCTACCTTTTACCAGCAAGCACTTACGCAAGACGTACTATTTGGGATGCAATGTTTTCTTCTTCTTCGGGAAGCACGTTCGCCACAAAATGGGCTCTCGAACGCGCGAATGAATGGAACGATCTTCGCGCAATCAACCCGGCATTGCGATTCGCAGCGGCGCTCGACGACGATACTTCGTTAATGACTGGTCGTTCCACGTTGCTGAAAAACGTCGACGAGGAAGAGCAGCGACATCTTTCGATTCAAACCTCGAGGGACGTTGCCATCGCACACGTGGTCGCCGCAGCGTGGTCGAACGGTGTTGATGATGAAGCCTCCATGGATAGAGAAAACTACGCGGTAAAAGAAGATGACGTTTTACACGCCATCTCCGCCATCTCTCGAGACGCCGCGTTTGCGCGGTCGTCGTCCTCAAGCGCGCACACGAGCAATCAAGTGGCATCATTCCTTACCATTTTCGCCAATGAAGACGAAGACGAAGTCAGTAATAACGCCAGAGCAACCTTTGCGAGTCTTCGAGGAAGAGCCGAACTTGTGTCTCGCGGATTCTCTCACTTCAAGAAGAAAGCTTTCTCGTCGCAAAATTTGTTGTCCTTATACAAAACGGCGATACACTTTTGCTTAGCCTCAGCGGCTTCTGCGGATGCGTCGATACTTGACGAAGGCAAAGGTGGTAGAAATCTCGATGCAGCTGCTAGAACTATTATCAACGATCGTGGGGCGCTTTCCCCCGGCGCCGTTGTTCTGGTCGCCTCTGAAACTATCGAAGCCTTATCGGACGAAATTAATAGATGCGAACGCGGTGAACAACAACAGAATGAAAATCAAATGACCACCATTACGAATGCAGAAATGGCATGTTCGTTGTTTCTAGATGGTTTACGAGCCGTTCACGTCGTGTGTGAACTCGAAGTTCCCGGACCGGTAATGGCTGGGAGACTCGCGATGGCGTCCGCGTCCACTCTGTTAGCGTTATCGGTCGTCTTTGCAAAATATAGCAACCAGAACTTGCAAGATATTGCTAGACGAAAGAACATGCTCGAAATGTGTATTCAAGGTATTGACATGTTGATCGACTGCAAAGCTGTGTACGCGTCGCCGAGACGATGTAAAGCGCTACTCGACGCCGCAATCGCCGCAGCCAAACGCACTTCAGCGCTTTCCGCAGAAGAAATGATAGCGCAGGCGAATACGACAACAACTACCGTCGCTACTACGTCGTCTCCTGCCGTCGAAGGTGGGAATGCTATGGAGAAGAAAGAGGAGGATAAGAAGGAGAATATAGAAATTTCGCGAAGCTTTGATGCGAGACGACTCCGACGCAAACGTAGGATTAATCGAGGCGGACGCGTGAAAATGTCTGCATTTTCCAAGCGGCGTGAACAAGAATCGGCGAAGTACCGGTACGGTGGTGCCGTCGGGCGGAAACGCTCTCGAGACATTCGAAACTATGAAGTTGCTTCGGAATCAGATGGAACCGACGACGACGACGACGACTATTACGACGATGAAGAACAAGGGGGTGGTGGAGGGTATGGCGCAGCAGCAATCATGGAAGAGTTTGAACCGTCCGATATCGACGAATCCGACGACGACGAGTCGGACGATAACAACGATAATAACGACGGCGGTTTTGGCATGCGCGGAGGTGGCATCACCGGATGGGGCTAGTAGTAATATTTTGACGTAAAAAGAATTTCATACTACTAGGAACTACTACTATATACGAATACGAACAAAAACCTCGTAACTCGATACGAGAGTACTCGAAGAGTCTTAACAGTTTCGACTGACTACCTACTATTGTACCATAGAGTTTTTTACCTACATAACTAAAAAACTAAGAAGGCTAAAAAAAAGAACTACGTAACTTAACGTCTTCATCATCATTATTGTTTAGAGACCGTCGAGTTCGTACGAAAGCGTCGTTTTCATGGCTGAATCCTCCTCGCTTTTATCTCCCCCCTCCGATGACGAGTGTATCTCCACCTCTTCGTGTTGACCTTTGGGCTCGTACTTCTTCATCTGGAAACTTTTCGGATTAAACGCCACCTCGGCGATTTTGATCCCGCCGATATCGCCTTGACGCAAGTGTGGGTGACCCATCAAAGAGTACGCCACGATCGCGCGATCCCCGTCAGTAACAACAGTCGGGTAGTGTATGTACATCTTTAAACTCCCTTCTTCCAACTCGGTGATGGTTTTAAACCCAACGCCGCCGTCGCAGGAAATCGCGACTCTCAATCGACACCGGCCCTTATTAATCTTGTTCCTATCGGTGGCATCGTTATAGGCGACAACAATCTCTCTCGTATCTGGAAACGCCGTTGCATCCATTTTTGAATCCGGGTTTGGCACTGTCGTCGGGTTTGCTCCGGTCCATGTATCTCCACCGTCCCAAGAATACGCGGTGTACACTTTCCCTTTGCTCGTTCGAAAAAACAGTTGCAACGAATAATCTCTTCTCTCCACAACCGCGCCTTCAATCAACCACGTCCCGCCGACTCTAATCTTTCCCTTCGGTTGCCAGGTCTTTCCCTGGTCTTTGGAGACTAACACACCGTGATAACTGGGCGTTTTCGGTTGTCTGCACGCGTTCGATTCCGCTTTCTCTTTCCAATATGGCAAAATCCAATTTCCGGTTTGCGTGTGCACGGTGATTCTATTCGCTATCACTTTCGGCATCCCCGGTGAATCTTCTTCACTTTGCGCGTGCACTACCTGCGGTTCCGACCACGTTTTCCCTCCATCTCTCGTTTTCGTCACTTTTACATCCCCTCCTGGTGAAAATCTTGGAGGGATTTTCGACCCGCTCTTATTCGACCTCGCCGGCCTCAAACAGTTTTGCGACTCGGTGTAAAATAGCCATAACTCGTTCTTTTCTTTCGGCGGGTTGAAAAGTACAGGTGACCACACCGCTGTTTTCACGTTTTGCATGGACGGTACCCTCTTTGGTTTCGACCACGGTTGGTCGATATCCTCGGCGTAGGAAATCAGAATCGATTGACCTCTTATGCCTTCGATGCCGCTGCTCGATTGCCACGCCACCACGAAGCCTTTCTTTGTCGCATTCACATTCCACCTCCCAATGGTCGCCATGTGCGAATACTTCCTCCCATTGGCGGCTTCATCTCTCGCGACCCAAAACTTCCTCGGTTTAATCTGCTGGATTCGATTCTGTTCGTTTCTATTCAAACTTTTCATTCGTAATGCCACGTCTTCCTTTTCGCACGTCTCTCGTTTCTCCTTGTCTTTGAATTTAATCTTGACGGATTCCATCGGGATCGGTTCGTTGCTCTCTTCTTCCGTGTTCACTCTTTCTAAATCTCGATTCTCTTGTTCTAACGAGTCGTCTTCGATTATCGGGTTCCCGATGTCTACTTCATCTAAATCTTCTTTCCTTTCGCTCTCGTCCGAATCCTCCTCTTCCCCGTGAGAGTCCTCTCCTCCCAAGCGTTTCGCAATCTTCCCAAACACCTGTCTGTAATACGGCTCGACGACCTCTTCGATTGTCTCCGCGTATTCTTCCGTCTTCTCCAGAAAGGCAACCCCGCGGGCGTTCGATCCTCCTCCCGACGTACTCAACGACGACGACGACGACATCGTCCTCATCATCGCGTCGTCGTCGTCGTGTATTACGTCGTTTCTTCGCGTCTTTCGTTGCCCTCCGCGTTCATCATCATCAATTTCATCCCCGAGACCCCGCAAAAGGAGGAGGAGGACAAAAAACACGAGAAGAAGAAGGACGAAAAAGGGGAGTCGTCGTCTCGAGAACCGCCGCTTTTGTCGTCCTCCTCCTCCTCCTCTCGTCGTCGTCGTCGTCGTCGTCGCGTCGTCTTTCATCGAGACCTCCTCCTCCTCCTCCTCCTCCTCTTCGCGAAGACGACGACGACTCTAC
>CEPW01180430.1_pt1 | contig 11680 bp, 8 predicted proteins | sample 356211 | NCBI WGS metagenome assembly CEPW01 (sample SAMEA2620021, study PRJEB7988) | marine metagenome | biome: marine biome (ENVO:00000447); feature: deep chlorophyll maximum layer (ENVO:xxxxxxxx); material: "saline water (ENVO:00002010), including plankton (ENVO:xxxxxxxx)" | depth 25 m
ATCCGATGCTGTTGCATGTTGTACAAAGTATGGGTCACCAGTTTCAGTTCCATCTGAAGTCGCGTAATAAACTCTTACCGATGTACCAACAAATGTATACGGGCCTTCCTCAGATTGAATTCCGACACTATCTGAAGGAGCAGTTTCTATATCAAATGAATTAAGAGCATCGCCTGGGAAAATAGAATCAGGCCCTGCTTCTGCAATACTAATATCTTTGACTACTGTTTCTTGTACCAGAATTTCTTCAATGTCTGGATACTTGAAGAACATGTAAACATCTGTTTCAACTGTAAATCCAGCAGAGAAATCAATGTCCTGTTTAATTTGTAAGTCACCATATAATGCGAAACCAGCTGGGTGAGCAGCCCGTTTAACATACTCTTTCCATTCAGATGCTTGTAATTCTGATTGTATCTGATAAGCGAATGGTTGATAAACTAAGTTATCAAATAGTTTGTTTGCATCCGATAAGAACCCACCAGCGTCCCCAGCAACTCCACCGAGAACTGCATTATATCCTGTATTAAAATCAACTAAAGCAATCTGACCAGTAGGTGATTCCAGTTCTATCTGGAAATCTTGTCTGTTAAATCCTTGTCCTACCGCGAGAACTTCAAATGTAGCAGGATATCCAACCGCGTCTAGCGATGTAACCCTTACATAAGCATTATTAGATACGCCTGTTAGTGTGTAATCTTCTGCAAAATAATCTACAGCATAAACACCTAGAACTCCACCAGTTTCATTGATAACATAAGAATCACCAATCTTAAATCCACCAGCGGTTGTACTTGACCCATCTTTTATTGAATTAAATTTAGCAGTATTCAACACCCTAGTTACAATACCCTTCATGGCACTATAAACATCACCACTAGAAATATCTGGGAATACTTCTCCCGCTAAACTAACAAATGTAAGAGTTAATCCTGTTGATATTCTAAGGTCTGGTAAATTATTATATCCTGCTCCTTGTTGGTTATTTGTAAATAGAATTTGGTCTATGATGCCATTCGTGGTTCTAGTTTCTATTAGTGCTTCTGTAGTAATCGTATCAGAAGCATTTTTAGTTATGACAACCTGTGGGTTAGCAGCAAATCCAGTACCACCATCAATAATAAGAACTTTCTTTATTTTACCATTTGTAATACTGGCAACTTTTATTTTAACCCCTGTTCCTGTTCCACCAAACTCGGTAGCAGGAATTTCTATTATTTCATTTGGATAATAATCAGTACCATTGTCTGTCATCGTAACACTAGATACCGCGTTACCAGCGATAACTACTGTAAATGTTGCACCAGAACTACCAGAAGAATAATGTCCTGTAGCACTAGTTATTTCAATAAATCTAAACTTGACATTACCATCTGTTTCGTCACCCGACTCATGGTTCGGCCCAGTTCCAGTTCCATTAGTAAGTCCATCATTAATAGCAAGGTATATTTTGTTGTTTGCTTTTACATATGTTCCTTTGGTTATTGCTGTAGAATTATTATAATCAACATCAATATAAGAAGTAAAATCTGAATCAGTAATACTATATGTACCATCAACTACTGAGGGGTCTGGTGTGTTATAAGCACCGCCTCCACCTGTTCCTGTAATTGTACCTATATCCCCTGCTATTTCTGGTTGAAGCATTTCATCATTTGAAAGACTACCAGCGCCTGGGCCTGGCAAACTAAAAGTGTTGTCTATTCCAGATAGTACAAGTTCATATGCTTGGGGATTGGTGTAAGCAATCTTTTTAACTGATTGAACACTTGTTCTCTTTGTATAAGAGTTTGTAACTGAACCAACTGATTCATAGTAATGAAGGTCTACTTGTTGACCAACAAAATTCTGTGGGTCGTAATCTTCTGTATCCGCGTTTATATAAGTTTTTCTTTCGTAAACCTTAACAACATAATCTTGTTGCCATTTACTTGAAGATGGTCTAAGTACAAACTCCTGTGCATTGAATAGTTGTACTTCTTCATTATAAAGTATTCTGAACAAAAGTTTGATTGCTTCTGCACTACCTTTCGCAGTATAGAAGTCATTAATATTCTTTAAGACAAGACTTAATTTAGCAGTCTGACCTAAAGGTAAATCTTTTACATAGTCTTTATAAAACTCTTTGAGAAAATTATCATCTGTATTGATACTTCCATCATCATTAAAATCAACATCTAGTTTAGCAAGAAAATCTTGTAATACTTTGAGTGGGCCATGTTTAGAAGCATCGGTTGTATTAGTGAGTTCCATGAACTCAAAATACTTTTCAATGAATGTTTGAAAAAGAGCGTGGTCGTTTCTGATAAATTCTGGTAATTGTTGACCAACAATTTTTGAAATCTTAGGTTGTGAATATACATCTGCTTTCGCAATGATATCAATCTCTGCCGTTAGTGTTCCACCCTGTCCACCACTAATATGAGTAATAGTACCAACAACAGTTGATTCTGAACCAGTACCACCAAGAGCGGTAGATAAAAATGAAACCGTATCACCTTGTACATAATTACCACCACCATCAACTGGTGTTATAGAAGTTACATCACCATTACCATTGATAACAACAGTAAATGTACCAAACTGACCAACCCCACTCGTAGAGGTAGGTTCAACAGCAGTATATGTTCCAGCATCAAGACCAGTACTTGTAGTAGTACTAGTAACACCTGTAGCGCTACCCGCCACCTTTACTGAAGGTGTCAGAACATATCCATCACCGCCCTCAGTAATAGTAATCGCGGTTATATCACCAGACCCAGCAAAATCAATAGTAGCAGTTGCTGTAGCCTGTACAGGATTATCACCAGTAGGTGCATCTATTAAAAGATTAACAGGTGAGGTATATCCAGAACCAGCCGTGGTTATGGCAACGGTTTTAAGATACTCTAAATATGATGGTATTCGATTAGTCATCCTTTACCCTTGATATCATAGTAACAGCAACACCTTGTTTAACATTGTTGGTGGTATCTACTTGAGAATCATCAAGGGATAGGATTATATTTCTTGCTGGTAAAGCGGTAACAGCATAACTTTGTTCTTCGGTTGCACGAACCAAATCATCTGTGGAAATATTTTTTGCACTTTCGTGTGGTGTTATGTAAACCCTAACATCATTATTTCCTGTCCCACTTATAGCATCTATTCGCAAAGATGTTATATCCAATGCCCCTGTATCATAATCGATAGTCCCTACAGTTCCCCCTATAATTGTGTTTGTATCCTTTGTTTTTAAAATAAGGTCACCTTTCGCAAGGTTAAATCTTTGACCATTATATTGTTGTGAGGCAGTAAATGTCTCATCTGGTTTATCTGTAATATAAACTTCGTCTTGAGAACCGTTTATATTTACAGTAAAGTAATTCGTTCTAACAGAACTAGCTAATAGTTTGTTATTATATTTCAATTGATACCTAGTAGGAGTACCAAGAGTAGGTGCTAATTTTTTCATTAACCTCATTTCTATATTGTTTGCCAAAATAGAATCACTTGTTCCATCTAATTCTTTACTTAATTTTGAAAAGAAAAAGTTTTTCTTCAATTCGTTAACATTACTATCAAAGTGAGTTGTTATTTGATTTAATACTTTTGTCTTAATAGCGTCTGAACTTTCCGTAGTTAGTTTCGGGTCATAAGTTACAGCGATATTGAAACCTATGAATAAAGTTTCCGCGTCAACAAATTCAGTAACCAATGATACTGGAAGTTTTGGTTTTATAACATTGTTAGTAATTTCATTTTTTTCCGTGTCAGTTATAACAAATCCAGTTTGAGGTTGAAGTGATATGTAAACTTTTCCATAAACAGGAGGCACATTATCTTCGCCACCCCATACTGTTACGGATTTAATATTTGGGTTTGATTGTTTAATTGCTGTTTCATAGTCGGTAGATGTCACAACCCTACCTTTAGCAGAATTAAATCGCGGTGCATTGAAACGAATACTGTTTATATTTTCTAACTCAAATCCACCTGTGGCTGCAGAAACAGTTTTACCTGTAAGATTTTCAGCTGAACCTGTAATACTTGATGGTGGAGAGAATTTCCTAGCACCATTTCCTTTTGTGGCATTTCCTAGAATGTATTCGCATATGACAATGTTTCCTACATCTAATTGTTTACCAAGAACACCGTCACCAAAAACGACTTGGTAATATCCATCTGTTCTTTCTTCTAAGTAATATATTGAAGATGTAGATGAAACTCCAGTAATTTGTTCTGACAACGCGAATGGTGTAGCATTTAAGTTGGTACTAGAAGTCTGTACTCTTACTGATAAGGTAGTAGTATCAACATTATCGTTGGGTAATATTACTGGCCCAGACCTGTTCGTACTATTAATAACCTCAGAAGTGGTAACTCTTGTACCTTCCACTAAAGTTATATTAGTGAATCTAAAAGCAGACACACCATCAACAATTGATTTATCTACGGTATAATCTTTATCTGGTAAGAAGTTAAAATTTCTTCCATTTACATTGGATGTAAATACTTTGTCTTTTGTTAAAGTAAGACTCGTTGATACGAAAGCTGGGTCTGGTACTATTGTAAGGTCAATAACAGCCTTAGCAGAACGGGCAGACCTTGGTGTGTATCCCATTGTCTTCGCAATGGATACGACTGAATTCCTTTTGACAGCAGAATCAATAAATGCTTCATTGGATACCATGTGAGCAAGAACGGCATTATAATGTGTGTTATATGCGAGTAAATCTACAAGTTGCGAGATACCAGATGCTTCAAAGTCGTAGTCTGCAAACTCAGTTTGATTTTTTAAGTGTTCTTTTAGATTCGTTTTTATCGTATCGAAATCTAATTCTGTTACATTTTTAACTGCCATCTCTTCTCTCTTTTTTTATCTATTTACACGCCTACACTAACTGTTCCAGAAGCACCAGTTATTGTGCCTGGGCAAGAAACAGCTGCTCCTTGATAAGCAAAACCATTCCCACCAACTGTTACTGTAGCAGAACCTTGTGTTACAGTCATAGATGGATGAGCAACACAACTACCACCTGTCAAAATTGTATGGTCTTCAAGTTTAGAACCTACTACTGCGACAGGTATGCCTCCAATTGTTACACCAGATGCAAGAGTAGTGTTGTCTGCCAAATAAGTGGAATCATCAATTGCAACCGATGTATTACACCCATGTTCATTGGTAGTAAGATTTCCTATAACAGCAGCTGTTGGCATTATCTCAACCTCTCCAATACTATTCCTAGTTCTTGTAATTCCCTAACCCCTCTCACATGAAAGAATATTTTACATGAAAATGCATTTTCATTTTGATCTGGGTAGACCTCTACTTCTTCTACTACAACTCTTGGTTCAAAGTTTACAATCGCCCTTTTTATTTCTGTCGCAAGACTTGTACCAGTAGCCATATCAACTGGTTCAAACAATAGTCCTCTTATTGGAGAACCATATTGAGGTTTGAATGGTTTCTCATAATATTGAGTTAACAACAATGACTTTAACGACTGTTTAACCGCTTGAACATCTACTCTCCGAGCAATATCCTTTGTATTTGGGTTTTTTGTAAAACTCAAATCAAAATCTTTATATATTGTAGTAGGTTGTTTAAGCATGTGACTATTTATAATACTTTTTGCACTAAGACCCAAAGGCCTTTAAATCTTTATCTACTGTTGATTCTTTTGGTACAACTTCCAATCTTAAATTCTTGAGAAAATCCTTTAACCTTTTTATCGTGGGCGAAAACCCCTCATTTTTAATTTCTTCTAAGTCCACTTGTCCAGCATCTTGACTGAACTTCGCAGAAGTTACTTTAATTTTACCGTCTTTTGCCTTTTCAAAATTAGGCATCGCTTCACATAGACTTTCTAAATCTGTGCCAAGACTATCAAAGAATCCAGCGGGGTCTCTTAGGATTTCATTTATGGTATTGTTTTTATCACCATATTTGTCTTCCAACTCTTTAGCTTTAGCAGCAAACCTTTCCACTTGTGCAGCCAATGCCAACAAATCACCAAGTTCATCCGCGAATGGTATACCCTCTTTTAAAGACTCTATTAATCCCTGTAGGTCACCAAATTCCTCTTTAAACTTCTCCTCAAGTTCTTTAAAGTCCTTGATAAATTTTATCTTGTTTAACGCGACTCCTATATCATTGGCAAGTCCATCTGCAAACTCGTCTATTCCTTCACTTAGTGCTTTGCTAGCATTATCAATGGTATCCGCGATATCACCAAATGCTTTTCCTATTCCCTTACAACTCATCTCTTATCCTTTAATTTAGTGCAATCGTAACACCAGTAACCGTAACAGCACCAGCAGCAGACAATGATGCAGCTGCTCCAGCAGAAATGGCAACAGCTGCTCCAGCAGTAACAGTAGCAGCTCCACCAGCAGTCATTGAAGCTGCTCCACCAGCAGCAAGAGTAGCAGCTCCACCAGCGGTGTAAGAAACAGCACCAACGGTTGCGAGGTCAGTAATAGCACCAGCACCAATAATAGTTCTGTTTATTGCACCAATACCCGTAATGTTATCAGTTATAGTACCAACTGTAGCTGGGTAAGGCGCAACATTATTAATATTTCTAAGTATCGAACCTGGCCCGATAATATCATCACTAATAGATGCTGGAACCAAATAACCTAAAGCGCCTGGCAATATAATCGGTGCCATGGAAAATACATTATAGATTCCACCAAGTGGCCCGACTGCGAATGTGGATTTTCTGCCAGGCACTTGTGGTATAATTTGTGACTCTGCACTAGCATGAACAGTTCCAACTTGACCAATTCTTTCTACCATATCAACTCTAGCAGTTGTATTAACTCTATCAGACAGAATATTAATACTACTTCCAAACTTTGGAACTTTGGGTATATCTGTGGGTTGAGCTGCAAGGTCAATGTTCCTAAATGCACTAACTTTAAATGAACCACCTTGTACAATCTTAGGAGGCGCTGCCGAAGCACCATCTTTTATCATTTGCGTTACTGCTTTTGTGTCAATACCAAATTTAGGCATAACATTAAAATTAGCATCTCCAGTTGTAACACTTTCCAAACCACCTCTATTGAAGTTACGATGTGGGCCTTGGTGAGTAGTATTAGTATCTCCAGTTACCCTTAATTTGTAATTACTAAGTGATGCTTTCTTTTTGTCAGTAGCCCCAACTTGAACATTATAGTTTCCGACTGTGTGTATAGAAAATGTACTTTCCGTATCAACTAACTCGTGTCCTTGTATCTTGTTTAACCTATTACCCATTACAGTATTATATGAGTGTCCACTTATATGTTCGTATTTGTTTCCCTTGACATTAATATTATAATCACCCTCTACCATAAGGTCAAAGTTGCCCTTGACATACATGTATCTGTTACTTAAATCAATGACATAATCTTCACCAACAATTTTTTCTACTTTGGTTCCGTCTGGTTGAATTTCTCTAAATGTTCCAGCAGTATGATATTCGTGTATTCTTTCCGCGTCTGGTGTGTCATCAACCTCAAAGACATGTCCACTTTCTGTTTCCCTTACATGGTTATATGGATACTGGGATTTAGAAGTTTCGGAACCTTGTGGGTGCGGTTCTTCCCAATAAGTCGGTTCATATATGCCTGGCGATACTGGAACCTCTTCACCATCATTATCATGGTTGTATGGGAGTTCTTTGTTATTCCATCCAGATATTTTACTTGCAAATCCTCGCGGTATACCATTGTCATCTTCGCCAGCTCCTATTCTCGTTTCTCTTTTTCCCTTTAACGAATAGTGATTTTCTGACATATCACCCCTAGCAAGTCTAGAGGATGATGCTTCTCCAAGAACATTCTTACCTACATCAACTTCATCAACACCTTCCGCGAGAGCAGTAAGTTTATTGCCTTCCGCGTCTAATACACCACCAAGACCATCACTAACCATTCCCTTGACTTTATCCAGCAGTCCTTCATCTTCTGATATCTTTAATTCTTTTCTGCGTGGGAATTTTCCATTTGGGTCATAAAATCCTCTTTCTGCCAATGACTCTGGTGACTCTGGTGTATCTTTATCGTCTATTGTGGGTACATTATCTTCTACACCAAAAGAACCCATGATAACTGGTATCTGTCCATCTTCACCGTCAACAAAGAATCCGATTACAGTTGAACCTTCTACTAATCCAGTAGGCGATGAACCAACACCAGATATAGCAGCTGAGGTAACTGGTTGCATGGGAATCGCCCACGGTAAAGACTCTGTAGGTAATATATTCTTATCAAGTGTATGATAACCTATTATACGAACACGATATCTACCAAATTGTTCTGGGTCATTTCTATCTTCTACAACTCCTTGCCACCAAGAAAAATTGGGGTATCTAGTCATCATGATATATCTCCTACACTATCTCTTACCACTTCTAACTTCATTCTATGACTACTAGTCGCAACTGATATGTGGTGTCTAACAGATGTAATACTATAGATTCCAGAAATTCTCTCGTCAAACAAATCTTCTGGTTTGGGGTCTCGACCTTTCTCAGAAGTATTTGGAAAGTTTAAATAAACCAACATACCCAAGTCAATATCTGTTCGGCCTGGCACCTCGAAATCAATTTGTAGTCTTTTTAATTCTGCTAGTGCTGTATCTCTATAAGCAGTATCTAATATAAATCTCCAATCATAACCAAAGTTTTGGTCAGTCCACATTTGTGAAGAACCTATTTGTACATTCAATGAAGACCTTGGATTAGTTAACGGCACTTTTCTCATTGGACTATTATTCTCTATATGATAAAAGTCATCGTATCCTGTTGGTATTGTTCTTTTATTTTGTTCCACTCTCGTTGGTTGAAGTGGTGTATAATCAAACTCCATATGGTAAGGAAGTCGCGTGGTCATATCAAACCCGACTGTCAAGTTTCCTTGATATCCAGAAAGTTGGTCATCTAAGTCATTTGTAAAATGAGGAATATTTAAACCAGACATTGTGTTTTGTTTATTTGATAAGAAAGGACTAATATAATTGTAACCACCCCTAGCGTTTCTTTTCTCACCTAATTGAAATGCGTCACTACCTGTGGGAATGTAAAAGAATTCATCATATATAGCGTTTTGTTCTTTGTAAAACGCAGCCATTTTAGATAGACTAACTGCATAAGTTCCCTTGTCAGATTGAAAGTATCTAACATTAGGCATCAACTCTTTACCACCAGCTGCAGTTGGAGCGCATTTATTTGAAAGAAAGTTAAGACACTTATATGGAGTCCAATAATTAGAGATAAAACATATGTTCTCTTTTTTGAATCCTTGGCTTCCACCAACATCCATAAAGTTGAGTTCAGGCCCATCTCGCGTACCACCTTTCTGACTAATTACTTGTGGTTCTTTTAAAAACCTAGTATAAATGTCTGTAAATATTTCTTTTGGTGAACCAGTAAACCTTTCGCTAATAACAACCGTATTATTCTTATATCCTTCTGGTGTTATGCACCGCAATACATAAAATTGTTCCCTATCATCTTTAAACTTTCTCTCAGAAATAGAGTGAACAACGAATGACTGTTCTATACATTGTGATGGGTTCGTATCACTTAAATGTTTAGATACAAACTTTACCGTTATAATCTCTCCACCCATAATAGGCAGATTACCTAATAGATTTCTACTATCACCTATAGACAGTTCCATCGTAAAATAGTTAGTAAATATACTTTCTTTAATAACAACATCACCGACATAATTTCTTATGTCAATAGTCTCCTTTCCAGCCTCTGGGGATGTTAAAAGGTCTATTGCTTCTATACTTATAGAGCCTGCTGTTGGGACTGAGTTATCCATGATGTATTATCTTCCTTTTATCAATCTTTTAAATTGTCCTGCTATTTCTGCAATATACTCTTTTCTTGGTACTTTAATCCTTCTCTTTTCTTCATTAACTTTTTCTTCGTGTTCGATATTGCTTACTGCTTTAATGTCACCAGTATTAAACTTTGCTTGGTCATAGTCAACTCTGATATCTTCATTTGTACTATCAACATAATGATGTACTTTTTGTAAGTTAAGTTCACCATACCTTTGTTTCGCAAAGTTGTTTAAATCAATATTTGATTTAGGCCAATCGTGATATGGGTCTATAATCTGATTACAAAGTAATATAACCCAATAATAATCTACAGTATCATATAAGTCATAAGAAAGATGTTCTGGTCTTTGTCCATCTTGAACATCATACATATCCATATATGTGAGATTATCAAAAATATCTTTTGTTCCCACACGGCGAAACAAGTCTGGAATGTTAACAAGACTTCCGTCTATTACATACGCGGTTCTGGGGAATTGTCTAAAAAATGCCATTATTGTGTCTCACTTGTTTCTGTTATTGTTTCTTCTTTTGGTGGTTCTTCTGCTGGAACCTCCCCCGATACACTTGGGCCTAGTCCTTGGAAACCACCCATCACATCTTCTTGGTTAGTTATATCAACAATAGAATCTCTGTGAAGAAGTGTTAGTTCTTTAAAGTTTAGAGACATAGTAATCTCAGATGGAGCACCATCTGTTCCTTGGAATGAGGTATAGTGTCCACCTTGACCGTAGTCTACCACAAAGTTTACCAAAGCAGTATCATTAAAGAAGTTAGTAAAATAAGCATTCTCTTTATTCTTATACTGATAGATTATCTCGAACTCAGCGGGATATTCTAAAAATAACTTATGTTCACTTTTTTCTGGTGTCATGTATCTTTCAAATACATTAACTATTTTTAAAGCTTGTAACAACTCATGTCTGTTCTTTGGTGCAAATTTAAATGTAAAAGGAAAGTTCCTAAAGTTCATAGTTTTAAACAATGTCTCTGTAAATGGGTTTTGTACTTTACGCGACATTAACTCTATACTAGATTGGAGTGGTAAGTTTACACCCAATTGTTTTGTTATGTTCAATGTACCAGCTGCAGTTCTAAGTAATGCTTGTCCAGCTTCAGTTGAACCATCTGCACTTTTCAACATATCTGTTACACCTTTAGCTCCACCTTCAGATACCAATGCACCCATGATAGAACCAAAATCTGTAACATCCCATTGTGCTTGCATTTCATTCTTTGGAGACATCGGCATAGCCATTCTAATACGAGCAACACATTTTCTGGTAGTTTTTGCTTCTACTAATCCAGAAGCTAATTTACCAGCCTCTCCAGAAAGTAAAATAGCAGCACCGCCTGCTACCTTAGCACCAACGCCCCCAGTTACAACAGCAGCTGCGCCACTGCCCGCAACTACTCCTTTTGTTACACTTTCAACTATTTTGTTTGCTTGGTCATTACTAAGACCACTCATTAAATCTTCCCCTTGACCCGCATTTCCCAGATGAGCATTAGCAGCTGCTTGTGCATCTGTCTGTCTTATCAAAACATTGAACATTATTTGATGAGGAAATTCTTCTGTATTGTCTAATCCATCTGGGTAAGACAAAGACTGAAATGTAATTTTTTTCTTTTTTGGTGTGTCTGGTTTGGTCTGCTGAGCTTCTTGTGTAGCACCAGCTGCTGTTGCAACTTGGTCTTCTGTATTCGTTGGGTCACTACCTTCTTGTTTACTGCCTCCGCGTGGGATGCCGCCTGGCAACCAACCACCAAGCTTTTCATCTAGCCAATTGTAAACACTCATGTAAGAACTCCGAATAAATAGTAATTATGATTTTATTGGACTATTTATAA
>CEPW01084572.1_pt1 | contig 11616 bp, 7 predicted proteins | sample 356211 | NCBI WGS metagenome assembly CEPW01 (sample SAMEA2620021, study PRJEB7988) | marine metagenome | biome: marine biome (ENVO:00000447); feature: deep chlorophyll maximum layer (ENVO:xxxxxxxx); material: "saline water (ENVO:00002010), including plankton (ENVO:xxxxxxxx)" | depth 25 m
CCGCCGCCGCCGCCGACGACGACCCAGAGTCGATGTCTTCGGGTTTCGACCGCGGCGTCCAAAGCGTCCTCTCGCGGAACGCGTCGTCTCGGAGGAGATTTTCGATTTCATTATCCGACGCCGCGAAATTCAACATCATCATCATCGGAAAATTCTTCTTCTTCTTCTTCTTCTTCTTCTTTCGCCAGGGAAACCAACGACCTCCCGTTGGGTGCGAAAAAGAACGTGGCCATCATCGGAGGGAGAGGATGCGGGAAATCTTCCATCTGCCGGCGGTTACTGGCGCACGATAAGCGGTTTAAGCTGATGAGTTTGGACGATTTAATCGTGTACGAAGAGTCGATGTCTATACCGGAGATTGTGAGTAAACACTCGTGGAATTACTTTCGAGACGTGGAATACAAGTGTTGTCGGAAAGCAGCCAACGCGTTCGAGGAGTTTACGCTGATCGATTGTGGAGGAGGGATATGCGTTGATTTGGACCCGGAAACGGGCGAGGAGATCTATAGCGAACGGAAAATTAATGCGTTGAAAGAAACCGCGATGGTTGTGTTCATCAAGAGAGACGTGGACTATTTAGCGAGTAAAATAGCCGGGGACGCCAATCGACCGAGTTTAAGCGAGACGAATTCGTTCAAGGAAATCATGGCGAGGAGAGAGCCGTGGTACGAGAGAGCGGCAGATTTGATTCTGGATGGGAGTTTGGAGAGTAATAGTGATAAAAATGAGATGGCGTTGGTGAAGAAGAAAAAGATTGGGAAAGAGATTTTGAGATATTTCTACGCCAAGGCAGACGTTGAACCTCTGGACGTCGCTGGTTTCTATGAGATTGGATCCGTGGAGAGTTTAAAGAAAATAGAGAAGAATCGTTGGTTGTCCGAGGAGGATGAAATTAGAATGTAACTTAATATATGCGTGCGCGTTTTGTCTTAGTAACATTGAATAATAATCTAAAACATTCTGTTTTTTACGGCCTCAACGAACGATCGATACGCGTCATCGCGCGTGGTTCTACCATGTGCATCGGCGACGACGGTTGACTACCTTTCGGACTACTGCTGAAGTAGCCTTTCGAACTCCCATTTATTACGAATCTCGGCGGATACGCGTCGTTTATTCCTCCTTCGTCGTCCGACGAATTGAGATCCCCGGAATCGTCGCGACCTTCGATAATCACGTCTGGATTTTCGCCATCCAACCAGTACAATTTTTTCGGGGGCGAATGTTCCGTCTCGTCATTTTCGATTATTTCCAGAGCTTTGCGTATTTCATGTTCGCTTCGATTCGGGAACATAGCAATCCAATCCGACCGTTTCAAAACGAACGAATCGTCTTTATCTTCTGTCTCGGAGAGGAGCCAACGCACTTCGCGAAGTTGTTCGGCGGTCCACGGACGGTCATCTCCGAAGTCTTCTCCATCTTTTGCAAATTGTTCGACGTCGATCCATCGAACAAAACCACCCTTACTCTTCCATCGTTCGTCCGCTTCGGCTTCAATAATTGCTTCGCGAACTTTACTAAAAGGTGTCAAATTTTTCAGAATATTACTCGGCGAGGATGGCTGCTCGCGAGTGTCGTTTACCGCCGCATTCTTAATTTTGTGGGCGCGTTTATTCCTTGCGCCGCTAAGCTTCATTGCGCTATCGACTGCCATCGCCGCATTGCCATTTTTTACGTTTTTATCAATCTTTCTGGTCTCATCTTTTTTCATCTTTTTCGTTTTCTTTTCTATAATTTCCGCAATGTCTTTCTCATCCGCTGGACATCCCGGCCACGGCCCCGGGTGCAACATGCGCGTTCTTTGCATCAATGTCTCTGCTTCGAATTCATAGACGGGGACATTCGATGCAGTCACAACATGTTCTCTTCTAGGCTTATTGTGAGCGTGCAAAAACCTCAGCGACGCTCTTGAAATGACGTCGTGAACTTCAGATCCACCAACAGCAATCATTCCTAACAAGCGCGTTGTCAACGGTGCCACCATGGCTAAATCCGTATAATCGAAGTGCATGGTTTCCTCGAGAACAGCTTTGTAACACACACCAGAAGGTGGTGCATATTCGAAATCATCGTCGATGTTGCGATCGTCCCGACTGTTGCGTCCAAAAAACTCATAATCGGATTCTGCGAGCGAATCCGCGATGGAAACGCTCGAGAGTGAATGCTTCATAATTTGTTTGTCGATAAACGAGTTCGATACCGATTGGGAGCCGCCACCTCCACCGACACTCGATACCTCATTGTTACTTGATGTGCTATTGATATTTAGTGGCGGTAAAGGAGGACGCAATGTTCGCGACGAATTCTCGTCTTCGTCGTCTTGCTCGTCCGTTGTCGAAATGTCCACGAAGTCAATCGCTTTTGGCTGTGGCAAAGAAGACGACGTCCCGTTATCGATGCTGTTATCACTGTTCTCACATATTCCCGCACATTGAGGTGCTGTCGCGAGTGCTAAAGTAGAACTGGAATAATCATTATCGATGCAAAAAATGTCGCGATTGCCGAGAAACCTAGGCGCTTCGAACACCAACAGAGGTACCGGGATACCTTTTTGAACACACGAGCGTCCCATTGGCCACATCCACGGGTCTAACATAATCACACTCGTTACTCTCTTATCCAACTGTGCAAGCATTCCACTCGCGGCACCACCGAACGAGTGTCCAACCGCGGCAATTCTCGTATCATCCATGGTGTTATACAGCGGATCCTCTTTATCTTCGTTCAATTCGAGCAATCGATCGAGCACAAACTGTAAATCCAACGTTCGATATTTCAAGTGTCGATGTCGAAACTTCCACCACATTTTCGGACGCATCTCTTCGGGTTGATCGTATCCGCGAAAATCAGCGGACGATCCGTCCGGATATAATACCAAAGCAGCGTCGTGCGGATGATCCGCGGCGACACAAATGTGACCCCAACTTGCAAGTTCTTGCAACAAAGCTGAATTTTGTTCCTTCATTCCGGAAAACGAGTGCGAGAAGACAACGATAGGAAATTTCCCGGTGATTTCGTCCGCGTACGATCCTTCTGGGTGCGGCTCGGTAGCTACGTGCGGTATGTCGCTCGCGTCCATACGGACCAGTCGAAAATAGTTCACCACCCATCCGGGCGCCCAAAACGAAATGGCAACCGCCCTTGCTAAATCCGGTTCCAACCAATTGATTTTCTTTCGATTCTTTCTAGTAGTGCTATTATATCTTTTATTGCTGTTGCTTTCGTCGTTGTTGTTGTTGTTGTTCTCCTCCTCCATCTTTTGCATCTTCTCTTCCAACTCCGCCGGGTACCAAATATCCGCCATCAACTTCCTGTGCGCCGGCAACTTCTTCCTCCTTGGATGGTCCGGACGAATCCACGACTTTCTTGTCTTATCTTGCCAATAAAACCGCCTCTTACCGACTTTATGAGGTCCAGTTGGCTTAGGCATTCGAAAAACCGGTATGAACAACCCGGCAAACACGCTGCTAAACGCCGTCGCGAACCCGATGACCGAACTCGTTTTGCGCACGACGTTCGGCACTCGAATTTTCAGCTTTGCATCTAACGTATCCACGAGTACAGTCAAACCGGTACCTAAATACGCGGGAACAACTTGCCATCGAGTGCCATCCAACTTAGCTTGGACTAAAACCACCGCGGCTGGGAATAAGCGATTGCCTAGAATCTGCGTCTTCTTCCGTTCCCCATCAGCAGCAGGCAAAGAAGAGGATTTAAACGCTCTCTTTGCCGAGACCGTCGACGCGAGCCACAATAAGGGTTCCAACGGTCTGTTGAGTGGATTTCGCAAGAAGTGGAACAGTTTCACCGTAAACTTGAACGCGTTATCGAGCACCATCGTTCTCTCTCCCTCTCTCTCTCTCCTTCTCTCTGACTCGTCTCTCAAAAGCGCTCCAATAATTCAAAAATTAATATTCCGTCGCAAATAAAATGTTCCCCAAACACAAAGCACTTTCGATTAAAAAAAGAGAGGTGGTACCACGCGAGAGACGCCCCCTCCCCTCGCACAAAGTCGTCGTCTCTCGGTTCTCGTTCGCAGTCTTCGTCTTTCCGCGGTTGGCAAAGCGTTTTGGCTCTTTGAAGACGGCACTGCTTTCCTTTCCAAAGGATTACCTAAGAAAAGAGTCCAAAGGTTTAGGGTTTCTCTAATTTTCCGATGTCGTTTCGTTTGAAAGCTTTTACGCGCACAAAAAATAATAATGTTCTCCAACGAAGCAAAGAGAGAGAGAGAGAGAGAGAGAGAAGAGAGAGATAGAGAGAGCGTGCGTGTGTGGGCGCGTCGCGACGGTGTTTTGGTTGCTGGGTACGATGTTTCTGAAAGGGGCCACGAACGACGCGTCGAAGCGAATTGACTTTGATTTTTGGATTCCAATATCGCCCTTGGGGTGGATAAAGAGGAAAGAAGATTGCGAGGGAGGCACGAGAGGACGACACCATGTTTAAGAGTCCACCTGGCTCGAGCGGTCTTCGTTCCGCGGCAAGCGCTCGAAGAACGACATCCACGTCGCGCACGTCGGCGAAAAAGTACCGGCGCATCGCCAAATGCGTGACCAGAGCGACATCATTAGTCGTCCTCGGACACGTGCTGTTTTTGTTTGTCTACGCCACGGTATACCGGTCTCAAAGCAGACACCGCTTACACTCGAACATCCCGGATTTACTGCGACCTGACGAAATGTTTACGACGAGCGCGAGACGGTTGACGTGTAAACTTACGTCCGCGGATAGGAATGGGAGAGGTTTCAGTGATGCATCGAACAGGCCGTTCGATCCAATGCCGAGCGGGAGCGTGATGCCATTTAGTGGCGCGTTTGGGAGCAGCGGATTGGAGAGAGATACGAAAGCGAAAGCTAAAAGAAACGAGGAAGATGAAGGTGGTGACGAAATATCTCAGTCTTCGTTTGTCGCGTCGCCTCCATCAACTCCCTCTTCTCAGCATCTTTCTCTCGATACTGGATTGAATGCGACTATCGATACGCTCATCTTCCCAACGCTCGGAGCGATGGAAGGAATATCAAGCTCGACGAGATCGTCTACTTCTTCCAGGAAAAAGAAGAATAAAAATAAAAAGAATGGCGTTAAAGAGGATCCAGACGGAGACATGAAGGTGATATATAGCGAAGAGAGCAAAAGTAGTGGTATTAGTAGTAGTAGTAGTAGTAGTAGTAGTAGTAGTAGTAGTAACGAGAGAGAAGAAGGTGTTAGTCGTGATGGCGACAAATCGCCTTTATTCTTAGCCAGAGCCGGGAACACAAGGAATTACGGAAGCATTCCTTCAGTCGCGCAATATGCGTCGAGAGTATTCGTTTTAACCGGTATTTCGGCGTGGCAAGTGAACGCAGTGGAACTTGCGGAGCATTTCTTGATGCATTACGTGACGAAACACGAGATACCAGCGAGGCACGTCTTGTGCATCATTCAATCGCGCTCAAATAACGTCGACGCGGAACTTGTGAGTCAAATCGAAGACGTCTTCGCACGATACGGTGCGTTTACGGATATTTACGAAGGTGACGCGCTTTTATACTCTGTCGCGGCGGCACGGTTTGAAGAAAAGTTAGCGCTCGCGGTGGACGAAGACGATTGGATCGTCGCAGTGGATTTAGATGAGCATCTCGATACACCGCACGATGAATCTATAGCACGATTTCTCGCACGCGCGGATGCATTAGGATTTAATTTAGTCAACGGAAAATGGATAGATAGAGTAGCAGAGGATGGAACTTTAAATAGGGTGTCACTTACGCAAACTTTGGAAGTGCAGTTCCCTCGACAGTGTTACATTGGACCAACATGTGACGTGAGAAGAAATCCTACGCACAGAATGTTTTCGAGCGACGCACCATCAAGGAAACTAGAGGCAAAACAGTTTGTCAAGTTCCCAAGGAAGATACGTGTGGGTTCAACGCCATTAACTGGGCCAACGTCTCCTTCCTTTACATCCGGAAGTCGGCGTTTAATGAATGTGATGTCCGCTGCGGATGATGATTCATCCTCTCCATCGCAACATCAACAACAAGGAAACCATAATAAAAGGCGGAAGGTCCCGCGAGCGTTACTCAGTGTCATCGCGCACAAAGTTTCCTTCCCAGTGCTTGACGTTCGCGTGTTACATGACTTTGCCATCGACGACGTTATTACGGCGTCATTGCCGTCTGTGCATCACGAACGAGTCTATCCGGTACCGTTAAAGGTTCAGCATTACCAGTGGCACGATCTCGCGCATAAGCAAATGAAAGTAGCTGCAGCTGGTTTTGAGAGATGTGACCAGCTGAAAGATGGCGCGGCAAAAGTTGCCAAGAATTTAGCGAAAATTATGGGCACGTATTGGCGACATAATTTTGGCGTGCACAAGTCAGACAAGCATGATTTCTATGAACTCGGTCGTGATGAAAACAGCGGACAAGCGAGTAAATTGCCGGTCAATAGCATGCTACATATCATCTGTCCTGGAATCGTGTGCGGGTATGAGTCAAAAGATATTAGACGCGTGGCAATTGTAACTTCGGTTTGGGAACACGTTGATGGCGTTTCACGAACGATGAAACGAGTCGCAGAACATCTGAAAGAACGCGATGATTCAGAAGTCATGGTTGTATCTCCTGATTTAGCTAAAGAGGATTACCAGAGTAACCAACGCGAAGAGGAAGAGGAGGAAGACGATACCGATTCTCACAATATTCTTGATCCGTCCGACCGAGAAAGAATTTTAGTCGCTCCGGTACCTCACGTAGCTGTTCCGGGAAGAGCCGAATACAAGGTATCGGCGCCGCTACAGACGGCGCAAAAAACCATTTTAGATGCATTCGACCCGAAAGTTATCCACGTTGCCGCTCCGGATGTTCTTGGTCACTCTGCGGTGGAATGGGCGAGAAAGCGTGGTGCATGTTCAGTGTGCTCCTATCACACGGCTTTCGACACATATTTGCAATATTACCACGCAAAACTGTTGGTGCGGCCTATTCGTCAGATGCTGTCACAGTTTTATCGCTCGTGCGATGTCGTCGCAACACCTTCGTATGCGGCTGCAGAACACCTGGAGAAAATGGGAGTGCCGTTTTCAAAAATGGGCTTTTTCCCTAGAGGTGTGAATGAAAAGATGTACAATCCGAGCATGCGAGATCGACAGTATCGGATCGATAAGTTCCAAATCGATCCTTTGCGAGAACAAGAAACGATTGTTATTTTGTGGGTTGCAAGAACCGTGCGTGAAAAAGGTTTGATGTCCTTTTGTCGCACTATCCGTGAACTCGATGCGACTGCGAACAACACGTTGCCGCCATTCAAAGTCGTCGTCGCTGGCGACGGACCAGACTTACCCATGCTTCGAAAAGAACTCACAAATGTAAAAGATGTCGTCATTTTAGGTCATTCTGGCGGATTGTCGTTATCGAAAACGTACGCCGGCGGGGACATCTTTTTCTTCCCTTCGAGAACGGAAGTTATTCCGAACAACATCATCGAAGCTATGGCGAGCGGATTACCGGTCGTGACTGATAACGTCGGTGTGAACCGCGCTATTGTTGACGATGGGAAAACTGGCATATTGATTTCAACTACTTCGGCGGAACCGGTATCATCGGATATCGAAAATTACGTGGATGCAATCGTGTCGCTCATGACGGACTCCGTGAAAAGAAGACAAATGGGTACGAATGCACGCGAATCCACATTCGGGTTGACATGGGACCGAACGTTCCGAAGTTTGCGTCACATTTACGACCGCTGTCGTCCTGGTTTACCATACAGTCGGGAAGACGACGAACATGGCGACGATGACGACGAAGGTGAAGAGGATGGAGAGGATGATAACGACTCGAATTCCAACAAAAACGACTCCAAAAAGAAAAGCAAACCATACCAACGTGACATCATCATCGATCCGAGCGCACCTAAATCATCATTAATCTACCGAATTTCCAAAGGCATGCACGGCGGTTTCGCGCGCTCTCGAGAAGCTGCGGCCAACGACGACAAAGAAGACGAGATTGAACGGTTGCAAGCGTTGGAAGCCACCGGGTTTGCGCATGTCGTTTTCAACGGAAATGATAAATGAGATGCCTCTTCGTCCGCGTCAGCTTCATCAACCGAAGAAGACTGAAAATGATATCAGACCGAGCGAGAGAGCGAGCGAGAGAGCGGAGAGTTAAGGCGTGTCATACCATAATAGAGCTCGTGCTTTGTGAGCACGTAGTAATAGTAGGTAGTTCTTAATAACAAAATAATAATACGCTGTAGGAGAAAAACGAGCAGTTTCAAAATTCATCTCGCCTAGAAAAAAGGCGCAAAACGCAAGAGAAGGTCGCACATCGGATTATCTCGATACCCAATGATGACGGCGCATCATCTCGCGTTTACGCGGTCCATCGTCGAGACTCGCGGACGAGTGACGACGAAAACGGGCGGAGCTTCTTCGTCCTTCGCCCCCAACGCGCGTCGGTATCGGAGAGACACCACGTGTTCGCACACGCGCGCGGATGGAAACGCGAGTGCTTTACGATTGGATATCAAGACGACGACGACGAAGAAGAAGAATATTTCCACCTCCGCCAGCTCGTCTTCCTCTTCTTCTTCTGGTACAGGTGCTGTTAAATCTACGAATAATTCCGAAAACGCTCCTCCTACTCCTCCTCCCGCTCCATCTCGAGGGAACGCCATCGTCGTTGGCGCCGGTCCAGCGGGAGCTCTGACCGCGATGTCGTTAGCCAGAGCAGGTTTTCAAGTGGACGTGTTCGAGCGAAGAGGACCGTCGTCGCGATTACCTTCACAAGGGTTGGTGAACACGGGCGTAGCTTCCTCGAGGACTTATAACATTGTTTTGAATCAAAGAGGCGTTGCGGCATTGAAATCACACGGTGTGGATGTGGATTCGTACGGCGTCAAGTTAGCCGGGAGCGTGAGGCACGAGCAGGGAGAATTTAAACGGCCGCTGAGGAATCCGTTCTTTTTGTTCGATTTGAAGAAAAGGGCGAAGATTGGGAACGTGACGAGTCGATCGACGAACGCGTTTAACGGATCGATTTCGATTAACCGAAGTGTGTTAGCCGCGGAGATTCAAAAAGCGGCGATTGAACGGTACCCGACGCAGATTACTTTTCATTACAACAAACAAATTTTAGAAGTGCCAGGAGGGACTTCGATTGATTTGAAGAGTAGAAAAGTCGTCTTTGAACGGTTTGAAGGCGAAGATACGTGTCCATATTTAAGTGAAGACGAGGATCCCAACGAGACGAGACGGTACGATTTGTTAGTCGGCGCGGACGGAGTAAATTCGGAAGTGAGAAGAGCAATGGAGATTTTTCACGACCCAAAGTTTACCGTGAAGAAACACGTGGACGGTATGCAGTATAAGTCAGTTACATTACCGGTTATCGGTGGATGGATTGGCGAAGAGGCGGCGGAGAAGTGGAAGCGGTCGTTTCATACCTGGCCGAGAGGCTTAAATTCATTGTTAGCGCCACCGAATCCAGATGGCACTCTGAGTGGCGTTGTCATCTTACCGTCCTTGGCGATTAGTAAGAACGCAAAATGGAGCTGGGATACAATCACAGCGCCACAAGAAGTTCAGAAGATGTTTACTGAACTGTTTCCGAACGCGTTTGCTGGGATGTTGCCGCCACAAATCTCTGCGTCCTTGGCGAACCAGAAACCAGCAAACGGCGGGACGACTATTTTTTGTAGCCACTTGGCGATACCTGAATCGAACGTTGTTTTAGTTGGAGACGCGGCTCATTCGGTTTGGCCGTCTTTAGGGCAAGGCGCGAATGTGGCTTTAGAATCTGCGGTATGTTTAGGCACCGCGTTGGAAGAGGTTGAAGACACTAAAGAAGCTATCGAGACATTCGACAAGGTGCGAAAACCACAAACGGACGCGTGTGGCAGACTCTCCATGGCTGGGTTTGGCGGGTCGACAAACAGAACTGCTTCGTCGTTTTGGTTCGTATTGAAAATATCAACGTTGATGATTTTGAGTAAACTGATTCCGGTGTCGAAAGTGCCGATCATCGGTTTTGCGCCGCCGGCTATATTTAATTTAGGCAGTCCAGATTACACGTACGACGAAATTGAACGGACAATGCGTATGGAAGTTTTCCGCTTGTCTTTGATGGGATTTTTTTTCCTTATTTTGTTAGCTTTGAGCTTTTACTATGGCGGAATGAAGCCTTTATTGAAGAAGAGTTTAGGGTGGTTGAGTCTCCGTTTCTTTGGCGCCTAAAAAAGTGTACTCTCTAATACATCTGATATGTATGTACCATATGGTACCTGGTATCAATGGTACCTTACGGTTAGGTATATCTCTCTCTATATATATATATATATTAAAACGCTGCAATCCAATTCGATCTACATGTAACCAATGGAAAGAAAATACATCGCGCTCTTTTTTTATCCTATTCAAAGAAGCGCTTCTCACATTCGCAATCATTCTCGCACGTGTTTTTATCAATTGATTCTCATCAAAACGTACGTAATCATCGAATCCAACGACCTTTTCGACGGCGAATCCGGCAATTTTGACAACGCCGCTCTCGCTTTATCCCCCTCTTCCTTTGCCATCGTCATCGCTTTCGCGATCCCTTTTTCTTGGACAATCTGCAGCGCCAACTCCAAATCTTTCGGATCTTTAAACTTCGTCTCGATTAATCCTTTCAACCGATCGTCCGCTTGCAAAGCGAACAACGTCGGCGCGGTTAAATTCCCAGTCGCCAAATCCTGACCGGGCGGTTTCCCTAGCTGTTCTTCGGTTTGCGTAAAATCCAAAATGTCGTCCACGATTTGAAATGCCAACCCCAGATGTTTCCCGTAGTCGTACATGTCGTCCTTCACGTCCAACGGAACGTCCGAAAAAACTGCCGCAGACTTACAACTCGCCGCAATTAACGACCCAGTCTTCTGATGAGACTTGACGTTGTAATCATCAAACGTTATATTGGTGTTAAACAACGCGGTCGCTTGCGAAATCTCTCCGTCCGCAAAATCGGCGATGACTTGCGAGATGAGTTTGATGACCTCCAAATTCTCCAACTGCGCCAACCCCCATGAACTCTGTGCGAACAAGAAATCCCCTGCCAACACCGCCACTCTCGTCCCATATAAGCAATTAATCGTCGTACTCCCTCTTCTCACGTCGCACTCGTCCAGCACATCGTCGTGCACTAAACTCGCCGTGTGCAACATCTCCGTAATTTCTGCGATGCGTCGGTGCTTCGCGTTGATATCCGGCAACTTCATCAACGCCGCCGTCGCTCGCGCGACCAACAGAACCAGCACTGGTCTTAAGCGTTTCCCGCCAGCGCCAAAAATCTGATCTGCGGCTGCAATTAACAGCGGATTCTTCCTTCCGATCACATTTTTCAAGTTCGCCGTCATCTCGTCCAAATCTTGCGACACCGGTAGCATCAACTCTTGAATCGTACACGCTTGCTCCTCGTCATCCGCAGACTTAAATATGTGCTGTTCTGGATCGAGTTCGTCGAACGACGCCGAAATGAACGGTTCTTTCACCGCGTCTGACCGCGTCGGTGGTGCCGTTCTTCTCTTCGAATAGCGGTGTCGCGTGGACGACGACGACGACGACGATGCTCTCCCAGAAACACCGCTGACGTCTTTCCGAGG
>CEPW01082207.1_pt1 | contig 11591 bp, 15 predicted proteins | sample 356211 | NCBI WGS metagenome assembly CEPW01 (sample SAMEA2620021, study PRJEB7988) | marine metagenome | biome: marine biome (ENVO:00000447); feature: deep chlorophyll maximum layer (ENVO:xxxxxxxx); material: "saline water (ENVO:00002010), including plankton (ENVO:xxxxxxxx)" | depth 25 m
TCTTCTTCTTCGTCTTCTTCTTGACCGACTTCGGTTCGGGCGGCGGCGCAACGAAACCATCGGTTACTACGCGCACGTCGGGGTTCTCAGACAACGGAGTGACCTCAGGCCTAGGCTCTTCTGAGATATTCAATTCATCCAAGTTTAGGAACGAGGTAACACTCCTATCATCAAAAGAACCACTCTCAGACCTACTAAGTCCAACGATATCACCTTGTAACCTCTTTATCTCGTCTCTCAATGCAGAAATCTCATCTAACAATTCACTCTTAACTTCCTCTAACTTAGCGTTCACGTTGTCGGTTACCACACTAATATCTTCTCTAGAAGGCCCTACTTTACCCAGCGAACCCCAAGGATATTCCACCTCTTCCATGAACATGGCTGATATTAACATCGTCATAAGCATTAACTTCTAACCCCCCATGCGGTAGGCGTGAAACCCAAGTTGTTCGGTTCTAGTAACTCTAACTCATCTAAGAGGGCGCTCTCCATTCTACAAGACGCTGGGGTGTCCCACACATTCGTCGAAGTAGATGGTGCGAACAGCGACATGATGGAGGCCCTATCTAGTATCTCAGGTAGTACCGAGTTACCACAACTACTAGTCGGGGGTGATGTCTATGTCGGAGTTAGAACAATTTCTAGATACATCGAGTCCTAGGTTCGAATGCGTTGACGACCCACCACAGTCACCATGCCCTATGGAGGACAAGTCGAAAGACCCGATTATCAATAGTACAACAGGGGAGAGGGTATGTCCCCTGTGCTACATCTCACTAGGGTTCCCTGTGGAACAAAGTGATTCTTTCTTCGATGACGACGAAGAAAGTATGGAATCAGAATCCGATGTGGAGTTCACATACATAGCCGAGGGCGATAGGATTCAAGAGACTACAACCGAGCAAAAGAGAATCAACGATAGGAAGGAATCGTTCAGGAAATCATTGAGAGTAATGTCACAGTACGATTTGGATTTCGCTATCTTCGCTTCGAACGAGAACAACATAGACACCGCGATGTCTAGGTTGGAATCCCTAGAAAAATCAGAAGAACCCCTATTCGTCAAGACTAGGTCAGTATTACTGAAAACCGTAGCAGTTCTATCTCACATGCGTAAGGAAGGTATGCCGAACCAAACATGTATCAAGGCGCTGGGTCTCAAGTCTCAGAACCTATACAGACTAACTAGACATCTAGAGGTATTAGATAGACCCGATATAGAGAGTGGAGTATCTAGGGAAATAGATTTCATATCTAAGATAGTGGATGTACCGCCCGCAGTGGCTACCCAAGCCATAGAGTCATACGAGAGATTGAGACCAGCGAATAGCGTGATATCTGAAACTGTCAGGGCAGCAGCATGGCTATTCCTAACTGCAAAGGCATCAGGGGTGAAGGTCTACAAGAAAGACTTCTACGCACTACCAAACGTCTCTAGAGAAGCGTTCAACAAATCACTAACCACATACGAGCAGCAGGGTAACGCATATATCGAAGAGATTGTCAGTGACGAAGTATGAGCACCTACACATTGGACGACTTACTGAACGACAACATCGGGGAAGACCTTACTTGGGACACTTTCTCACCCCTAGTAAAGGGAATGCCTAGAAAGCACAAATCCGCACTATGGACAGCATACAAAGAGGAAGACCACGAGGTCTTAGTGTCCATCTACCAAAGTATGCAAGACGGTACATTCGATGTAGAGGAAGTTGAAGAAGATGGTATCGAGTCCGCAGAAGAAGGAGAGGGAGAGATTGAGCAAGAAGGAGAGCAAGAGACTCAGGAAGAGGAAGTTGAGGAAACTCCTGTGGAAACTAAAGAGGAAGTGGAACCGGATTACCTAGGTCAATTTACCAAGATATCCAACAAACTGATTAGATTCGGTCCTTCTATGAAAGAAGAACAAATCACTGAATCGATGTTGGCTATGAAGGAACTTGCTAGTAAGACTATCCCGTCGAAGTACGAAGTAGAAGACACTGACGCTTGGGAGATATGGATGGGTCCAACTTCGAAGTGCCTGCTAGTCAACGCTACTAGACAATTCTCGTTCTCATGCTCTCGCGCATGGTGGAGTAAGAACTACTTGAACGCGATGTATGTATCTAGACAATTAGTACACACCGAGGAACAATTCGATAGGCTAGTATCTGAAAAGAAAGCAACGAAGAGATTCCTCGACAGACACCCACTACCCGGCATCGAGATTATGCTCCCAACAACTGCTAGAGAGTTCCACTTGAGGGACTGATAATGAACATGGACCTAGCAGAAGAGATAGCGTCCTTGAAAGCACAAATGTCGATGTTATCATCGACGTCGCCTTCGCTACCTACCGATTTCAAATCGATATGGGTAGTTTACGATGCTTCTAAGACATCTGTATGGTGTAGCAAATCAGATTGTCCGAAGTTGAACCGGAAGGTGACTTACGATGTGGTCAAAGAAGAAGAAGACGAAGACGGTGAGTTGCAGGAAATAATTACGCAAGGAGTTAGTGAAGAGATGGTAAAGTCAGGAGATTACGACCGCTCCGTCAAGAGAGTCGGTGAGCCGACGATTAGAAACCATGACCTAGGTGTCATGGCCGCGTTCACCAGTAGAAAGAAAGCCACAGATTACATCGAGGAGTATTTTCGACTAAATCGTGATAATTTTGATAAAGAACGCCTTCCTGACATCTGCCTTACCGAGATTTCAATCATGTCATAGGTGGGCGTAAACGGTTTCCGCCCCCCAAGTTTTATGGGCTGTTTTTCAGTCGGTCAACTTACCCGCTCGGGGATGTACCCGAACGGCGAGAGTGATAGAATGGATTTGGATAAAGAAATAGTCAGTGACATAACGGTTTTTGGGAAATACGCTAGATACATGCCTGAGTTGGAGAGGCGTGAGACTTGGTCTGAAATAGTCCACAGGAACAAGGATATGCACGTCCGTAAGTTCGAAAATCTTTACGACAATAACGAAGATTTCAGAAATACAATGAACGACGCTTTCCAAGCAGTCGAAGATAAAGCAATTCTACCATCTATGCGCTCTATGCAATTCGGTGGGGTAGCAATAGAGAAGTCCCATAGTAGAATGTACAACTGTGCATTCCTACCAGTAGACTCATTCACATCGTTCTCAGAAGCGATGTTCCTATTACTAGGAGGAACAGGTGTCGGGTATTCAGTACAGAAGGCAAATGTATCGAAATTACCCACCAAATTACCCAGCAAAGAAAACGAAGCGAAAGTCATTATCATCGACGACAGCAAAGAAGGATGGGCCGACGCAGTAAAGGACTGCGTGAAATCCATAATGGAAGGGGAGAAGATATCATTCGACTATTCACAGATTAGACCGAAGGGAGCACCATTGGTTACATCCGGTGGTAAAGCACCCGGACCTGAACCTCTAATAGAGTGTATAGACAAGATAACTAATCTACTAGAGAATAATGTAGATGTAGGAGAGAGAATGACTCCACTCAACGCGCACGACATAATGTGTCACTTAGCGAGTGCGGTACTTTCGGGCGGAATTAGAAGGTCTGCTATGATTAGTCTATTCGACAAAGATGACGAGGAGATGATTCAGTGCAAGTCCGGTGATTGGTATGAAACCCACCCTGATAGAGCAACTGCGAATAATTCAGTGGTCTTCGATAGAGCAACTACAACCAAGAAAGAGTTCGAGGATATTTGGGCGAAGACGGAAGAACAAAGATACGGTGAACCGGGATTCTACTTCACTAACGATGTTACATGGGGTACCAACCCGTGCTGTGAGATAGCGCTCAGACCATTCCAGTTCTGCAACCTTACCGAAATCAACGCTAGCGAATCGACCGATAAGTGGCCGATGCAACGAAGAGTAGAACTAGCAACCTTCCTAGGAACTTTACAAGCATCATACACAGACTTCGACTACCTGCGACCTATTTGGAAAACTACCACCGAGAAAGACGCATTACTAGGAGTAAGCATGACAGGCGTAGCGTCGGGCGAGATACTAGAGCACGATTTGAACTCGTACACCGAATTGGTGAAGTCATTGAATAAGAAGTGGGCTGATTTGATAGGAATCAACCCAGCCGCTAGAACTACTTGTGTTAAACCAGCGGGAACTAGTAGTTTGGTCTTAGGAACTTCTAGCGGTATCCACGCGTGGCACAACGACTACTACATTAGGAGACAAAGGATAAACAAAGACGATTCACTCTACCAATACCTCAAGGTAATGCACCCCGAAGTAGTTCAGGAATGTACCCAACAAACTGAGATAGAGAAGGGACTAGCATTGATAACGACACCAGTAAAAGCACCCGAGGGGGCAATCGTTAGGACAGAAACCGCTCTAGACTTCCTAGAAAGGGTAAGGAGATTCAGTACAGATTGGGTAAGACCGGGTCACATAGATGGTGTGAACACACATAACGTGTCTGCTACCGTATCGATTAGAGACGACGAATGGAATACAGTCGGCGGATGGCTGTGGGACAATAGGAATGTCTACAATGGAATATCAGTCCTTAACTACGACTTAGGTGGTTACGAGGAATTACTACCACCACATTCAGATTGTTCCGAAGAAGAATACACAAGACTTCTATCGAAACTAGTAGAAGTAGACCTAACTAATGTAGTAGAGACCGAGGACCTAACTGACTTACAAGGAGAAATTGCTTGTGCTGGCGGTATGTGCGAGGTAGACCCACTAGCACACACTCCACTAGAGTTAGAACTCTAGATTATCGAAGTCGAAGTCGTCATCACTTTCTACCGTCTCTAAGAAGGTAGCACTGCTTTCGACTGCTTCGGTCATTCTATTGGTGCTAATAGCGTGTAACCCTACTGTTAGATACTTATTCATCATCCTACCTGTATAGGGGTCTATACCCATTAGATATAGTTTCATAATATAGAGAGACATTCTAATCAATTCTTTAGGAGTCCATACACCTGCATTAGGGTCTTCTTTCTGATACCTATTGAACGGCATACTAGCGGTAGGACTCTGACTAGCGTAATAGTGCATGACAGAATCAGGCATCCATTTGAAACAACCAGCCTTCTCTAAACGATGTATGTCGGAAATTAGGTAAAGAATATGCGGGTCGAGGTATACTCTCTTGCGTAATTTGTTCTCATGGTCCTCTAAAGAGATTCTTCTCAAGAACTGCGCTCTAGGTGAGTTCTCGGATTTAGAACCCACGAGAATATCCCTAATTTGCATCTCTCTCTCCAAACTCTTCCGGTAAGTGGAAGGCCATGTGTCAGGGTCCCACGGATTTATCTTCCCATATTTGGTCTCAACTACCTCATGGCCATCATCCCTAGGGTCGTAGTCTCTCGTTTTACGCTGATACTTGGTACGGTCAGGTTTTCTGTAATGGGCGTCCTTACTCGCCTTCTCCGGTCTACTGCTCACGGAGTTCCCTGACATACTCGTCGCCATAACTTTCTCGCTTTTCCACCTCCTTGTCGGACCACATTACTTAAGGCGATGAGAATAAGGGACATGGGTCATGCAGCAGAAGGTAAACCAAGTTGAACTACTAGTTAACGGCGAACACATCGTACTTCAAGACGTACTAACCATAGAAACCGAGGACGGAATCTATGTCGAAGATTCGTTCAAACTAGGGACCGACAATGATGGTAACGACCTAATCCAAAAGAGACTAACCTTCTATCCTAGTGATAAGGTATTGAAGATGGTATGGTCGGAGAACGCCCTAGTAGAGGCCGTTAAGGAGAACGTGATAGCAGCGATTATCACTGACCACATAGAGTCTCTATCAGACATGTATGAAGACGAAGATTCGGATGGTGACCACCGTGATGACCCCGAGTTCAACCCATACAACAAGAAGGAGGATTGAGACAATGACAGACCCAGTAGAGGAAGCATACAAGAAGTCCCAAGAGAAGATAGACCACGGTCACGTCGAAATAGACGGTTTCGTATCTAACGAACTAAGGAGAGAAATCAAAGAAATCCACGGGCAGGTAGATATTCAATTCGCACGACTAACAGCGAACCCATATCTAGCACCCGAACTAGTGGATGACTTTAGAAGGTCATTGACGAAACTAATAGCGGTACTAATAGAGAACGATATCCCACTACAACATTCAGGGAAGCCTAGAACCGCTGAAGACATAATGATGGAGAGCCTCGGAGAACTAGCCGGTATGGTTGGTGCGAAAGGCGCCGCTACTATCCTCAAAATGAAGAGAGGATTCAAGAACACGATGGACAACATGCCTGACGAGTTCGAAATATTCCAAGACCCCGACACAGGGGAACACTATTACATTGACCCCGAGACAGGAGAAGAAGTCGATTGTGATGAATATGGTAACCCACTGGAGGACTAAACATGATGGAAGAAGACAACTACGACAACACTTACGAAGAAGAAACTAGGTCAGAAGACCCACAATGGAGAATGCTGACACCCAAAGAGAGAAAACTACTGATGAAGAAAGTATTCTCTAACCCCGACTGGTATGATGAAGAAGCAGGGACACCTGTTTTCGAAGGCGGGACATCGAACCCCATGTTTAGCGAGATAGCCGAGAGAGTTGGAGCACCAGTAAGAGAAGTGAAGAGATACTACGCCGCTTGGTGCAACGCTAGAGGATTAAGTCCGGGGGATTTGCTTAACAGCGGTTCAGAAAGAACTCCATCTTCTACACAAAGCACCCAAGGTTCATCTTACACAACACCACAACCAACCACTTTAGGAATCACACCTATTCAACCAACACCACCACCGCTTTCGTTACAACCTCCACCTGAGAGTTCAAGCAGTGACGCTTCGGGGATGTGGGCTATGATGCAATTTCTAACGGCTCAACAGCAGATGGCCATGCAACAGCAACAATTCCAAATGCAAATACAAATGGACCAAAGGAGGCTCGACCAACAAAGGGAAAGCGAACTGAGAAGAGAATCAGTCGCTAGGGACCAGCAGTTCATGAATCAGCAGATGGCTTTCATGAGAGACATGACAAAGAAGTCAGGAGACGATGGTTTCTTCGATTCTGAGTTCAAAGGACTCATGAAGGAAAGATTTGCAGACAGTTTATTTGGCGGAGACAAGGACGAGTCTTGGAGAGACACCGTCAAGGAAGTATTAGGCAGTGACACCCTCAAGGCAACAGTAGCCGGACTAGGAACCGCTATCGGGGGCATGAGACCCGCAGCCGTACCAGCAGGTTACGATACTCCTGAGTACAACCCGTATGCGCAACAAGTTGCACCGAACCCAGCACAAGGTCAATTAGTTCAAGAGGCCCCACAAGAAGTACAGGAAGTTCCATCGGGAGTTTTCTTTAGTGAAGGTGGGGAAGACCCACAACAAGTACCGGTCGAACAACCAGTAGAACAACCTGCGACACAGGAAATCGTTCAATTCAGTGAAGACGAGTACAAGAAGATACTATTCTCAGCATTCACCGAGGCTATGGGGCCAGCAGTAAACGACCCGAAAGTAGTACAAGCACTTCAATCTCAAGTCGAAGTAGCAGTTCAAACCACAATCGTCGAGATGCCGGAAGCACTGCCGAACATCAAATTACAAGCGATGAATGAGAAACTACTACTAATCAGGAACCTGAGAGACTTAGGAATGGGGCTAATGGACTTACGCTCTAGAACCGAAGAAGGTCAACAACCATCCCCACTATTAGTTTCAGCAGTGGTCGGCGAATTAAGAAAGAACCCCGAGTTCTACAAGATATTCGCCACCAACTCCTATGACGAACTAATGGCTAACATCGAACCGTTCAAGAACACAGGAGCAGTTAGACAGGACTACGAGTACTTACTACAACCCGGAACGCAAGCGGTATGCCGCCCACTACTTGAGGCCGTTAGTCTAGACTCCAAGACCAACGGATTCCCTCAATTACAGCAAGCCTGATGAGGTGAATTAATGGTAATGTTTGACGACGACGAAGAAGTTATTTTCGGAAACGATTCCCTAGGGGTCGCCGAATCTTCAAAACTACAAATCCCAGTGTGGGTCTACCTAGCACTGTTCTTTGCACCATCTTCTGCTATGTTGGTTTATCTGTATCAATTCACCGACCTGAACAACACCACTAGCGCAATCATAGCACTAGCAGTGATGAATGGGTCAATCAATTCGGTAATTGCTTGGCTAACAATAAGGCTAGACGGCCACTCCACGGATGCTCTAGAGCATTTAGATGCAATAATCAACGAAATGGACAACCTAGAGGAGACACTTGACGACGCCAATGAGATGGTTACCTCATTCACCACGGACCTCAATGACGCCAAGACGATGTTCGAGCAGGTTGGGCTAGATTTAGGAAAGGTAGACGTAGATAGCGTATCGGACGTAATCGAGAAGATTAAGGAGAACAGGCTAGACATAAACCAATTACTCGATAACCTCAAGGAAGTGGATATCACTTCTCACTTAGAGCAAGCAAAGAGAATAGATTGGAACATGCTATTAGACTCCGCCGAAGAGGTAATGTCATTCATACGCACCGCCAAGGAGACACCACCGGCAAAACCATCGATATCTAATGTGGTCCTACCAAACTTAGAGAAGACGGTCAGTGAAACCCCAATCATTGAGGATGACGATTCAGACTTCTTTGAAGAAGAGCAAAGTAGTCCAATCGACCTCGCACCACCTAGAAGAACTCCTTCTTTAGATTTGAGACCACCACGTAGGAGGAAAAGGTAGTTGCCTTCCGTTAAGAAACGCTGGCAGATGATTACGCTTTCCTACTTACAACAAAAGAAAGTCGCGACCAAAGACGAAATATGGGACTATCTGTGTGACCATCTTAGACCCACGCTAAGGCCAACAGTAAGGCAATTCCATCACTTCCTACTTTCTTCTAAGAAGATTAAACCCCTAGGTAAGACAAGTATCAGGTCCGGTACATACCGATACGAGGATGACTCACAAGTCATCTAATTGAACGAACTGGATTCTAGTAAAGGGCTTCTCACCTTGAGCGCATTGAATCTTCTCGGCTGTTAGTTTGACGATTTGATTGTCATCCAAGTATACGATGCTTGAACAAGCGTCCTTCACCAACTTCACCAAATTATCCAAATCAGGTTTCTTGGTTCTCCACTTCCTAGGTACAGGTGTCCTCTTTCTCTCTTGACTCTTCGGCAACATGATTCCGAATTGTACACGCATGTGTAACGCGCCTTCCAATGGTTCCAACAAATCCTCATCCATTTTCGAAGCAACGAAGTACTTGATGGCGTCTTTACCTTCACGGCTTTTCTTAGGGTCATAGGCCTTCACGAACTTACCGTGCGCCGAAAAACGCGGTCGGCCTTGAGCGATTGGTTCTCCGGGTATTGTAATAGTGAACGACCTTTTCACAAGCACACGGGATACTCGCATTGAGTTAAGTGTTGTGAAAGGCGTTAAATCCACCACCGCCTTCGGACTACTGTGCAAGACGGTCAGGTATTCCACATCAAGTTGAATCCAAATCTACCGTTAGAGGTTAGATTTCAGAAGATTGTGAGGATACTCGTTGACCTCATCGAAGACGGTATGCGCGACCAAATAGTTCGGCAGAAAGCGATTGAGATAGTCAACGCCGCCGGTGTCATGGGTCACGACGAAATCGGCGAGGTAAGAGCAATAACCAAGTGGGTACAGACTCACATGGTTTATCGTAAGGAACCAATAGGTATAGAGTACTTCCATACTGCTAGGAGACTAATTAGAGATATAGATAATGGAGTATCTGCTGGAGATTGCGATGACTTCGTTATTCTAGGAGGTTCTCTACTAGGAGCGTTAGGATATCCAGTAGGCGCTCTAATAGTAGATAGTAGTGGTGACGGAGTATTCAATCACGTCATGCTCGTTACGAAGACCTTCTCACCTAGCCGAGAGTTCGGCGACAGTTGGATACCGGTCGAGTTAATCTATCCCGAGTTCGAGTTAGGTCAAAGCGTCCCTGTATCTCGCGTTTACCCATTGATGGCGGAAGCGAAGCACTTTGATGGTCCCGTTGTAAAACGCTCTATTAGAGGGTTAGACGGTATCGGAGCACTCATTAGTAAACACCCCTTCGGTAAATCACTGAGTGGAGTCAGGAGGAAGAAGTAATGGGCGCATTCAGTCAAATAAGTAGGAGTGGTATCGGCAACGCGTCGATAGGAGCAATACCAAAAAACGACTCGGCTCTTAAACTCGTCAACCATAAGGGAGCGGGTTTAGGAGCCATCAGTTGGACAACCGGTGAAACATGGGGAGTCCTAATAAGCGGAGCCGTGGTCGGCGTAATGGCCGTGACGCTCTTCAACCGATATTACAAGTGATTAAAATGCCTGCGATGAATACTGGATTACAAAGAAGAATAGGTAGATTACCTAAGACAGAAGACTTGATGAACACTAGAGCGTCTATATTTGGGAACAACACCCACAGAGGCTACGGTGGAAGAATGCCAACCCCTACAAGTCCGGGATTCTTCGGACTCGGTGGTCATTCATCTAATGAGATGGGTGACGGTAAACTACACATCTATGGGAATGATGGAGTAGGAGTACTACCAAGCCCGGGAGTTTATGGTATTGGAAATGTAATGAACACATATCCTAGCCACTACAACACACCCGGACTTTTCGGAATGAAGGAGCAAGCACAGTCGTTCGTGACCAACAACATGACTCTACTTGCAGTCATTGGTGTTGCTGGACTCCTGTATTATTACAGGAAGTGAGCAAGTGAGTAACCGAACCAGTGCATTTCTCGCTGGATTATTCGGTGCTGTGTTCGTTCTATCAATTATTGGGAGAGTGGATTAAATGAAGAAAAACACGAAGAAATACATCTACGGGGGCGTTGCTCTCGGAGGTCTTTACTTCCTAACTAGGAATGTAGCAGCACAACCAGCGAAACAACCTGAAATCGTTAACGGCGTTCCCAAGATGGAAGCCGAGCAGTTCGCACTAATGATGGACGACATTCAGAGAATTGACGGAAACCTCGTAATAGAGAAGGGAATGCTTGGTTGGAAGACAACGAGTCATGCAACCATCGCTAACCTGAATCTAGTAAAGCGGGGACTTGAGAACGCTATGTTCGACCCCACTATGTACACTGCTTCACAAATGAGCACCATGCAAGCGGCTTACGACTTCACTTGCAGCAAATTAGTCGCACTACAAGACGAGGAGCAGATGCTAATGGAGGGCGATTCCTCACTATCCGGTCGGATGATGATTGGTGGTCTCGGTCGAAGACACGCTAGAAGTATTAGCGGAATGAAGAGTTGGAGCAAGGACATGCAATTACAGAGGTCGGAAGCAGCGAGAAACGCTTCGATACGGAAGCAGACCATGCTACGAAAGCAGAACGGTGCCGCCTTGGATTTGAATCAACCAGTGGATGCGATTGGAGCATCTCACACATCAGTTGACGTAGACATGCAGGAGTTAGGAGGCGCACTCGTTAATACGAGGGCCTCCATGCGAAGACTACTGTGATGCGGATGATGGGCGACGACTTCGGAGCATTATTGGGTGCCGAGTTCACCGATGGGTTCGGACAGATAGATTCTGAG
>CEPW01055413.1_pt1 | contig 11567 bp, 6 predicted proteins | sample 356211 | NCBI WGS metagenome assembly CEPW01 (sample SAMEA2620021, study PRJEB7988) | marine metagenome | biome: marine biome (ENVO:00000447); feature: deep chlorophyll maximum layer (ENVO:xxxxxxxx); material: "saline water (ENVO:00002010), including plankton (ENVO:xxxxxxxx)" | depth 25 m
CTTCTTCTTCTTCTTCTTCTTCTTCTTTTTCTTAATCTCGCGCGCGAAGATGACTGCGACGACGAAGACGCACATCATCGATGCTCTGGATGAATTCTACGGCGTGCGATGCCAAGACAAAATAAGAGGAGTAGGAGGAGGGGGATTGATAGAAGAAGAGGAAGATATGAACGAGTTCGACGAAGACGTCGTCTGTTTGTTCGACGAAGATAAAAACGACGAAGATTTTGAGACGAGAAGAAATAACGGTATCGGGAACGAAGACGATGGAAGGAAGAACAGGAGCACTCAAACGACGCAAACAACAACAACAACAACAACGACGACAACGACGACGACGAATAACAACAACATTCTGCTCGATGGCATTCACAACGGAATCACCTCCATAGCTTCTGGAGTCTCCACCGGAGCGCAATTTCTAGGAGGCACGGTCGTTTCTGGAGTCTCTTACACGACAAATGCGAGTTTATACGTAGGAAAAACAACCGTGAACATTGGTAAAGACGCGGTCATGCACTCATTCAACGCGTTATCGTCGACGTTGAATACGCCTAACGTGGACGAAGAGTTGATCGACGAAATGTCCAACATATTGTTGGGATCGACGTTCGAGGGAGAAGAAGAACGCGTAATTCGAGGCCTTTCGATCGAGACGATATTTTTGGATGCCGCACGCACACACGCAAATAGCAAGAAGAGTTTTAGAGTAGCATCGTCGACGATGGCATCATCATCACCCGTGTGTTTGTGTGGTAGACGAATAGAAAAAGAAAAAATGCAACAGCGCGCGTGTTCGTATCTACGAACTATTGTTTGCGAAAAGTGCTTCGAAGGCAATACTCGGGTCATACCGTGCGACGTCTTGCACAGATGGGATTTCACGGAGAAACCGGTGTGTAAACAATCTCTGCGGTTTTTAGAAGACACGTACGCGACGCCGGTCATTTCTTTGCGAAAACTCGGGGAGGTGAATCGATATTATTACACGACGAGTATATCCTCGCGAGATGAATTTACTCGTTTGAGAGGATTTCTGGATTTGCAAATAAAAGTCGCGTCTTTGTTCCACTCCGTCGGCGAGAAGTTGAGACAATATAACGCATCGGACGAAGTGAAGAATCCTACTAAAGAAGCGCAAAGAAGTGCAACCATCGATAGAAACCGTAAAGCGCTCTTACACTTTCTCGCGTCTATACCTGAAGACAAGCGACGTCTCGTTCGAGGCGGCGACGACGCTAAAGTATCCATCAAAGAGCTCAAAGAGCTACACGAGTTTCGCAAACAGAGCGAAATTTGCGAGTATTTGAATGCCATAGAAGTGGAAGTCGTAAACGTGTTGAATAGCCTTCATTAGTTTTTAATAAAACGTACCATCGTACCTCTTTATTATTGTAGTTAGCATATATCATCGGTGTACGAGCACCTTTGCGTCTTCTTTGTGTTGGTTGTTCTTCTTCTTTGTGCTTGTCGTCGAGAGTCTTCATTTTCAAATTTCTTTTTTTCGCCTCGAATTCGTGCATGTTTAGTATTGAGTCGTATTCGCGCATAAAAAGAAGGAGAACTCGTAGTTGAAAACCATGTCCTTTCCAGGTCGAGCGCAGGAGTTGTTTCGTACCGTTAATTCCGATAACAACAACGAAAACCAAAAGATTCTTAACGGTCTTTATGGCGACGATGAAACGACAAGAACGAAACCGACGGGGAATAATAATAATGATGATGATGCGAATACTAACACGAAAAAGAAAAGAAAACAGTTAGCTGCTTTCTTCCTCGTCGCGCTAACTCTAGAAAACACGGGGTCCATGCTTGCCAGGCGATACGCGGTTGGGGTTTTACAGTTGGATTTTTCCAAGAACGTCGTCTTGTGCGCGAACGAGTTCATGAAACTCGCATTCTCGATTTTCATGAAATATCGAAAAATGGACGTCAAGAGTTTTACGAGATTGAAAAAACACGTCGAAATGGTGGTGAAAACGGCGACGCCAATGCTCGTGCCAGCTTTCGTATATTTAGTGGTGAATTTAATTTCTTACCCGTCTTTGCAACGCGTGGACGCTTCGGTATTCACAGCGATTTCAAATTTGAAAGTGTTAGCGACAGCGATATTCGCACAGATTTTACTCAATTCGAGAATATCAAACAGAGTGTGGAGAACGTTGACGCAGCTAGTTTTAGGCGTGACTTTAATTTCTTGGGAATCGTCGCCGAATAATCCAGAGATTCACAAACGAGTTCATCAAAATTGGTACGAACACATAAGCGATCTGTTTGATTTATCCTACGCTTTTGGTGTTTTTTTAGCGCTCATACAAACGATGTTGAGTGGGTTCGGGTCGGTGTATTTCGAGAAAGTGTTGAAGAAGAAGAAAGAGGACGACGACGAGAATCGCGGTAAGAAATTAGACGTGGAATCACCATCGGCGGCGGCGATGATGGCGAGAGGAATTTCATCATCGCCTATATCCCTTTCTTCGACGGAACTCGACGTGTGGGATAGAAATATTCAGCTGGCGTTGTGTTCAATTCTCATATACATGCCGATATCAGTGTACGAGACGAAAGGAAATATCTTCCAAGGATGGACATTCCTCGTTGTAGTCATAGCCGCGTTACACGCGCTTGGTGGGATATTAGTTGCCCTGTCTGTTTTGTATTCCTCTTCGGTGACGAAAACCGTCGCCGTGTGTGCTGCTTTGGTATTAACGACGGTTATGGGTCACATTTTGTTTTATGAACCTTTGAACGGACCGATTTTGCTCGGTTGCGCCATGGTTATCGTCTCCGTGTGGGCGTACAAAGACGACGCGATTGTGGAATCTAAACTTAGAAGCGCAGGTTTCGCAGTGTAATGTTTTAGTTCATAGTGTTGCGTGTATTATTATATAGAGTTGTACAAGTCACAATGGCAAATTTGTTCATAAACATTATTTTTTTCCTTCTTCTGGAGTTCTTTTATGTATGCTGATATGCGTATTTGTGTATAATTATTTCTGTTTTAACCGGTGTTTTGCAAACCACTCGCGATACCTTTGATGGTGATGATGAGCGTATCGTTGACTGCTGATTTGAAAGCGTTTGCACTCGGATGTAGCTTCATCATATCTTGAGCCCATGGCAAAGCTGGATCGTACTTCAAATTGTCGAAAGAACTGTCGTTACTGGCTTCCATCTCTTCGATTTCGCGCTGTTTCTTCAAGTAAGCGCTTTGAATCACGTTCAAAGGCGTGATATAGATCGAACGCATTTGTAACTTATTCTTCAACTGTTGATGTTGCGCCGGGCATTGTTGACCATCGACTTCAATCTTCGACTCTGGGTTCACCAACAACTCTCTTCGATCGGCAATTTCCAAAACGTGGTTGATGGTCGCCATCAACTCGTTTCTTAACTCTTTGCCTAATCCATTTCTCAGGCGTTCATCTACCAACGTCTTCTCGTAATACTCAACGACGTTCAAATCAGCTTTGGCTAAAACCATCTCGATCAAATCCATTGTCACTTTGAAAAATGGCCATTTCTTATGCATTTCTCTCAGCGTGCCCAATTCGCCTTCCTGCTCTTTGATCTCAGTGAATGCAGCAGACATACCCAACCACACTGGAAGTTGAAAGCGGCTTTGTGTCCAGGCAAAGATCCAAGGTATCGCACGCAAAGCCGTAACGCCAGCGTTCGGTTTCCGTTTACTCGGACGCGAACCGATGTTTAAACTTCCTAATTCCGTACTCGGTGTGCTTTGCGCAAAGTACGGGACGAAATCTGGGTTTTCAAACACAACCGATCGATATCTTTTGCACGAAGCATCGCTCATTTTTTTCATCACGACTCTCCATTCTGGCTTTGGACCTTCAGGCGGTTTCAAAGTGTGTTCGAGAACCGCGGCGGTGTATAAATCCAAAGTGTGAAAGCAATTTTCTCTCTCCCCGAAATCTTGTTCGATGACTTCACCTTGAATGGTAACACGAATAGATCCATTTACGGTTCCTCCAGGTTGCGACATGATGGCAATGTGCGCCGGACCACCGCCTCTACCAACGGTTCCGCCTCTGCCGTGGAACAAGGTCAAGTTCACGCCAAATTCCTTGGCAACTTCACCCGCTTTCTCTTGGCCTTCATACAAACCCCACGCTGCTGCGAGACGTCCAGCATCTTTACCAGAATCCGAATATCCAATCATGACTTCTTGTTCGTTATTTCTTAAAGTTTTCATGTAGCACTCGACGGAGAAGAGTTGTCTCAAAACTCTCGGCGCGTCGTTCAAATCGTCCAAACGTTCAAACAAAGGCGCGACTCTCAACGAAGTTTCTAAAGTCCCGCCACATTCTCTTTGTAACAAAACAACCGCCAAAACGTCCGAAGCACTCGTCGCCATGGAAATGACATACGTTCCTAAACTCCCCGGAACCTTCTTTTGAATGTACGCAATCATTTTGAACGTATCAAGAACCTCGCGAACGTCGTTCGAACACTCCAACTGGTGCGGAATCAACGGACGTTTGCCTTCGATTTCGCTCTTCAAAAATTCGATTTTCTTTTCTTCGCTCCACTCTTTGTACGAACCCAAACCCAGATGCGTTGTGATCGCATCCACGGCGTCGGCGTGACGATCGGATTCCTGTCGAATATCGAGCTTGACGAGATTCAAACCAAAGCATTGCACTTGACGGATAACGTCGAGCAAATAGCCATTAGCGACTTGTTCGTCGCCACATTCCATCAACGATTCGTAACAGTGCATCAATGGGCCGGATAAATCTTCTTTGCTATGGATGAATCGATCGGAACCATCGTCCAGATCCAACTCGATGGACGGATCGGCGACAACTTTTTGTAATTGTTCCATCGTCAAGTATAATTTGTCTCTCAACTCGCCCAAGAGAACTCTGTACGGTTCATTTTCCGGAATAGTTTTCCAAAAGTCCGTGTAGTTACGTCCTCTGCGAATTTCAAACACGACCGAGTCTTCTTCGGATGGTCTGTTGGCTACAATTTCGTCGACAACTTTTCGAAACGACGACGAGCATCGCCACATGGCGAGATCGAAAATGAGCTGTTCAATAGCTTTGAAATATAACGTCGTCGCTTGTAATCTGGCGAGGTAGACGGAGTCTCTCGTACACGTGGCCGTCACGTACGGGTTCCCATCGCGGTCGCCACCCATCCACGAGCCAAATGTAATAATCGAGCGTTCCAAAGGAAGTCTATTCAACCCGTGGTTCAACAACGAAGTATCCACGCGTCTCATAAACTGCGGCACCCCAGCAAAGATCGTATTCGTGAAATATGTCAAACCTCTTCGCATTTCGTCCTGTGGCGTCGGCGGCGAACGGCGAATTTCGTCTGTCCTCCACGCCGAATGAATGCAGCACCGAATGGATTCCAAAATCTCTTCGCGTTCAAATCGAGAGAGACGAAAACGTTGCAAGTTGATTAAGTTTTTACGAATTTTACCAAAATTCTTCAACAAAGACTGTCTCAATGCTTGCGTCGGGTGTGCGGTCAACACCAAATCGACGTGCTGGTTACACAACGCGTCGTAAATCGCGTTTGGGTCCATGCCGTTGGCGACCATACCTTTAACCGCGCCGTTGGTTGTTTTTGCCGGACCTCTTGGAATATCGTCCAAACGCGCGTGTCTCTCCTCCATACTCGTCGCCACGTGTTCAGAGATGTTGTGCAAGTTTAATAGGTTCGAATACGCCGAGGATAACATCAACGTTTCGTCCAACTTCAACGCGTCCAAGGTAGTTTTCAACTTGTCAAAGTCCTCGGAGGAGTGCGATTCGCTAAACGTTTCTGAAATCTTATACACGTCCATGATTTTAGTCACCATCTCCTCCCCGGCGGTTTCTTTTACAATGGAGAAAAACATTTCTCTCATGAGTTCGTCGGATTCCGCGACGGCTTCCGCGGTATCGAACGTATTCGTTTCCCCAGTCCCTGACAAATAACTCGATTCGTTGATGAGTTTAGACATGAATTTTCCCGTCTCCGTGTTGATCATGGATTGTGAAAGCCTCCTGCTGTGCGGAGGCATTTTCCCGATCGGCGCGGTCTCCGCGTCGTCGTTTTTATTGCCGTCGCCGCCGCCGAATATCCCCATGACGTTCTCGTCGTTTCACGTTAATAAATGCGCCGCCGCTACACACAAAAAGGTGTTCTCGATATAAGTTTCCCGTAAAAAAAGGAGTTCGTATTCGTATTTTATCCGCGTGCGTCTCCTCCTTCGTTCCGATCTCGATCCGATGTCCCGGTCGCGTCTTTGTCTACCCCGCGGCGCGTGTTCGAGAGACGCGCACGTTTTAGCGTTCGACGACGAAAGAGTACCTCCTTTCTTCTTTTATTCTTTTTGACGATTGATAAAGGAAAGACAAAGACTTCGACACATCCATTTTCGACAAAAAAAAAACAAAGATCAACAACGTTTTTTTCATTTTTATTTCAACACACTTTTAAAAAGACAAACGCCACCCTATTAAAAAAATGTGAAAACGAAACGATGTCAAAAATTTTTTGACTCGTAAGTCCCTTGAGTCGACACAATAACAAAAAATGTTCGCTGCACCGACACCGTCCAAGTCGAGTGCAAAACACCACCACCAACACCACCACCAACGACGACGACGACGAAGAAGACCTCGTAGTCACGGTAGAACTGAAGGACCACCATCACTCTCGGGAGCAGGAGAAGCGGGAAGAAGAAGAAGACACCAACAGACGATCGTTTCATCGTCTTTACCTCGTCCTCGGCCGTCTTCTTCGTTGTCCTCGAAATCGTCGTCGCCTTTGTGGCCGTCAGTGGTTGTTGGCGGCTTCATCGCTGGGAACAACACAAAGTCCTCTTCTTCTTTTTCTTCTTCTTCTTCTTTGTTCGACACGCGGACGAAAAGAGAGTTCAGGGGAAGAGACACGATGACGACGAACGCTGCCTCTGGTGAACCTAAAAAGTTATGGGGCGGGGCGTTCAGCGAGAAGATCGATCCGCTCATGGAAAAGTTCAACGAAAGTTTATCCTTTGACCGACGAATGGCGTTGGAAGATATCGAAGGGTCCATCGGGTACGCCTCTGCGTTAGCTCGGACTGGGATCATCACCGAAGAGGAAAGAAATGAAATCCACAAAGGATTAAAGAAAGTCTTGGAAGAATGGCAGAACGATACGTTTGTCGCGAAAGAAGGCGACGAGGACATTCACACCGCCAACGAACGACGGTTGTGCGAAGTCATCGACTCGAACATTGGAGGGAAGTTACACACTGGGAGGTCAAGGAACGATCAAGTCGCCACGGACACGAGAATGTGGTTACGAAAAGAATTGACAGTGTTGAGAAAGCATTTGCGAACGTTGATTGAAGTTGCGATCGATAGAGCGGAAAAGGAAGTGGATCACGTGATGCCGGGATTTACGCACTTGCAGTCGGCGCAGACGGTTCGATTTTCGCACTGGTTGTTATCTCACGCCGCGGCTTGGCAAAGAGACGACATGCGTTTGAACGATTTAATGCCGCGAGTGAACACGATGCCGCTAGGGAGTGGCGCGTTAGCAGGGAATCCATTTGGTGTCGATCGACAGTTGTTGGCGAAAGATTTGAACTTTGAACGCATCTGTCCAAACTCCATGGACGCGGTTTCCGATCGCGATTTTGTCGTTGAAACTATGTTTTGGGCGAGCATGACGCTCATGCACATCTCGAGATGGTCGGAAGATTTAATCGTGTACTCTTCTCAACAGTTTGGGATGATGCAAATGTCTGACGCGTATTCCACCGGAAGTTCCCTCATGCCACAAAAGAAGAATCCAGACGCTTTGGAGTTGTTGAGAGGAAAAGCTGGAAGGCAAATCGGAACGCTGACTGGTTTACTGAGCATTTTAAAAGGTACGCCAACCACATACAACAAAGATTTCCAAGAAGGATGGTTGGGGATGTTTGAAACCGTTGATACGATGTCCGATTGCTTACAAATCGCCGCCGGATGTTTGGCGACAATGAAGTTGAACCCAGAGAAGATGAAATCGTCTCTCGTTGCGGAAATGCTCGCCACGGATTTAGCGGAGTATTTAGTGAGAAAAGGCATGCCGTTTCGCGAAACGCACCACATTTCTGGCGCGGCGGTGAAACTAGCCGTCGATAAGAAAGTTCCCTTAGACCAACTCACGGTTGACGATTTGAAACCACTTTGCGACAAGTTTGAAGATGACGTCGCGGAAATTTGGTCTTACGAAAAGTCGGCCGAGAGCAGAGACACGGAAGGCGGGACCAGTCGAAGGTCGGTTCTCGAGCAGTGCGCAAAGTTAAGAGCGTACTTGAAGGAAACCGAGTTGTAAACGACGAAATGAAAATAGTAGATGTTTTTTTAATAAGATGACAATAATACTACCATTGGTACGGTACCATGTACGTACCATGTGGTACTTGATAAACGAGTCTCGTATTATGAACGAATCAACCCACACTTAAAAGGACTTTGAGAAAAAGGTCGAGAATGAGAATTCTTCATAAAGGAAAAACGACCAATCAAACAAATAAAAATGAGTCGTCGTTTCTCCTTCTTCTTCTTCTTCATGGTCGTCGTCCTTCTCCTTTCGGCGGCCTTGATGTTACTCACAGACACGATCAGTGCATTTTATGTCGTCGAGGCGACGAAACCCTCGCTCGACGATGCCGTAAAAACGCGTTTACACGACTTGAGGAAGAGAAAACAAGAATTCATTCGAAGTAAAACGACTTCGGAAACGTCCACGAAATTGGATTTGGAAGACGCGTTTATCGTCGCTTTGAACAACGTGCACAAAGACGAACCGTTATTAACGAGCGAGCAATTGAAGAAGAAAACAAAAGGGAAAGAGTTGGAATTTATCACCGATCACGAAGGACAAACGTTCGCGTGCGTTTTACCCTCTTCTTCTTCGTCGAGCAAGAGAAGGAAAAAGAAGGAAGAAGAAGGAGAAGAAGACGAAGAAGAGAAAGAGGTGAATCAGAACGAGGAAGAAACAGAAAACGAGGAAGACACAAAGCCTCCATCTATTACATCGCTACTGCAGCCGCTCACGGACGCGTGCTTCTATAGATTTGAAGGGTGGTGGACGTACGAATTTTGTTTTAAGAAACATGTTCGACAATACCACGTCGAAAGTAACGCGAAAATTTCCGTGGACTACTCTTTGGGCAAATTTAACGAAGCTTTGACGAATAAAACGCGCGACGATGAAAATGAAACGGAAATTATGAAGCGAGAGGCATCGGTAGGTATCCCAGCGACGGCGTTTCACGTGCATCATTTTACAGGTGGTACGGAGTGCGACATTGGTTCGCTTGAAACGAGGAAAACAGAGGTACAGTTTGTGTGCGCAGAGGACGGACAGAACACATTTTTAAGCATCAAAGAGCCGACGACGTGTTCTTATAATTTGCAATTCGCGACGCCTTTGCTGTGTTCACACGAAGCATTCGTCACGAAGGATAAGAACATCTCGCCAGTTCGATGTTACGCGTACAAAAACGAGAAGGAAGACGACCTAACGTTTCAAGAAATAATTCTCGATGCCGAGAACTTTGACGACGAAGAACATAGTAGTAAAATTAGCGAGCGAGAAAGGAGCGACAGTCACGGTAAAAGCAACGAGTTGTGATGTAATAATTATAGATGGGAGAGATACGGTACCACTGGTACGTAGTAGTTTACTTAGAATTTGTAAATCAACGATTTGTGATTTAGTTGTAGAGAGATACAGCATTGGTAATATTCTTGGAAATTGTGAGCTAATATGATTTTCATTGAAACGAGAGGAAAGCTCAAATAGTTATATTGCCGGGAGCGTTCGCGGTATCCGCATTGCTATCTTTCGATCTTCCCTTCAATTGCTTCTCCGGGATTTCCGTGACGACGGCTTGCGTGGTCAAAACCATACCCGCAATAGAGCAAGAGTTTTGGATGCCAGATCTCGTAACTTTCTTCGGGTCAATGACACCATTTTCAATCAAGTTGCCAAATTCACCAGCCATGGCGTCGTATCCAATATCCCACGCCTCTTGCGCCACTCGAGACACGATGACATCGCCTTCAACACCAGCGTTGTTACCGATCCATCTACACGGCGCAACTAATGCCTTTTGAACGATTTCACAGCCTAATTTCTCCTCCGGGTCCGTGATACTACCCTTTAATTCCTCAATCAGCACAGACAAGTGCACCAAAGCGGCGCCGCCGCCAGGCACGATGCCTTCTTCGACGGCAGCAAACGTAGCGTTCTTCGCATCCTCAATGCGCAACTTTTTATCTTCTAATTCAGCTTCAGTCGCCGCGCCAACCTTGATGACAGCAACACCCCCGGCCAACTTTGCGATACGCTCGGAGAGCTTTTGCGTGTCGTAAACGGAATCGGTTTCAGCGAGCTCTTTTTTCAATTGTGAGACGCGCATGTCAATGTCATCTCTGGAAGCAGAGTCGGCAATAAACGTCGTCGTAGTCGCAGCTTGCGTTACTTTACGGGCAAAACCCAACGAGTCAATCGTCGCTGTCGCGACGGATAAACCCAAATCGCTCGCCAAGTATTGTGAACCGGTAACGATAGCAATATCTTGGAGTAAAGCCTTGCGTCGTTCGCCAAATCCTGGCGCTTTCATGGTAGTGATGTTCAGGACACCTCTAAGTTTGTTGACAACCAACGTCGCCAATGCTTCGCCGACGACATCTTCCGCGATGAGTAAAACTGGTGGTGATCCAGCTTCGTTGATTTGCTCCAAAAGTGGCACCAAATCCTTCACTTGCTCAATTTTTTCGTCCGTGATGATAATTCTAGCGTTTTCCATTTCAACCAATAACTTTTCGTTATTCGTGACAAATTGTGGCGACCCGTAACCGCGGTCGATTTCCATACCTTCCTCAATCTCGACAACAGTTTCTAAACCGTTACCGTTCTCAATGGACAAGACACCATCCGCACCTACTTTTTCTATCGCGTCGGCAATCATTTCACCAATTTCATCGTTGTTCCCTGCGGAAATAGAGGCAACCGCCTTGATGTCTTCCTTACCCTTGACGTCGACGGCCAAATCGTTTAATTTTTTCGTCAAAAATTCAGACGTCTTATCGATCCCTTTCTTAATGTTGACCGGGTTAGCACCCGACGCGACAGATTGCAAACCAAACATGATCATTTCTCTGGCTAAGACGGAAGCAGTCGTCGTCCCGTCGCCGGCGGAGTCGTTGGTTCGACCGGCAACTTCTTTAATCAACTGCGCGCCGGCATCTTCAACGGGATCTGGAAGTTCGATGAATCTCGCGATAGAGACCCCATCGTTAATAACTTGCGGAACGCCGAACTTCTCCTCTAACACGACGTTTCTGCCTCTCGGACCTAAGGTGATAGCTACCGCGTCAGCTAATTTGTCAATACCAGCTTGCATTTTCTGTCTCGCCGACATATCAAAGGTTAACTTTTTGGCTTCGGCGCGAACCATCAAGTTTGGTCTTTGACTAGCTCTTCTCGAGGAAGACGCCGAGACCGACGATGAGAGCGGTTTAGCAACGAGCGCCTGTTGTTGAATTAATAAACATTTGTGT
>CEPW01137577.1_pt1 | contig 11559 bp, 21 predicted proteins | sample 356211 | NCBI WGS metagenome assembly CEPW01 (sample SAMEA2620021, study PRJEB7988) | marine metagenome | biome: marine biome (ENVO:00000447); feature: deep chlorophyll maximum layer (ENVO:xxxxxxxx); material: "saline water (ENVO:00002010), including plankton (ENVO:xxxxxxxx)" | depth 25 m
TGCAGTATCAGGTCAAATCATTCCTGGTATCTGGTGATGGGATTCCTAGTAGCAGCGCTGCTGTTACTGGTTCCAGTATTTGCAGCAGTGAGAGATTCATGAACTACGATTGGACACTATTTCAAACACTAGTGTTCATCATTACTCCATACTTCCTCATGCTTGCACTGGCAAGAAAAGATGAGGATGATGGTGGACCACCAGATGGTGGAATGATGACACCAATATACCAAGGAACAGGGGCTTAATTGCCCCTTTTTTTATAAATATTATTACCCTGAACTCCACATATGCTAGGCAAATCCAAAGCAAAGGAAGAGGATAATGAAGATAAAAGTGAAGTACTTGGTAATCTAGTAAAAGTTGTAGTCCTTATTTGGTCTGCATCTCTCCTCACTTTCAGTTATGTAAGACTCCCTAATGGTCAGAAGATTTTAGATTTTGATCCTACCTTCATAGCCTCAGTTTTCAGTGGATCACTCGCTGCCTTTGGATTGAGTCCAGCTAAGGCAGGTGGCAATGGGTCTGCACCAGCAAAGAAAAAGAAAGAAGAAGAACCACCAGTAGTATCAGCAGTAGAGCCTAGAAAATAATGTACAGAGAACCTCATCTACAACAGAAGGCTGATGAGTGTTCTTTGCTATGGCACAAATGGCATTCTCTCTGGCGAAAAAAGCATTAGGTGCGCCTGAGGCGAGAGGTGAATGGGGCAAATGTTGTAAAGAATTAGGTGAAATGGTGAGTGAGGAAGTCAAGACAAATCCAAGGTATAATTCTATGCGTAAAATATAGATAGTGTAGTTGCATAGACAGTTATGAAGGTTATTCGTACTGCAATTATTGCTACAATAGCAGCCATGGTATTCTTTATTCCAAAGTTAGCATATGCTGTTGATGTCACCATGGGATCAAATGGTAACTTGATTTTTGACCCATCAGAGATTACAATAGATGCAGGAGATACTATTCATTTCGTGAATGGTATGCTCCCACCCCACAACATTATTGTTGAGGGGCGTGCAGATCTCTCAAGAGAATCACTGATGTTTAATCCTGGTGAATCACAAGACATTACCTTTGCTGATGCTGGAGATTATGACTTCTTCTGTGGTCCTCATCAAGGGGCAGGTATGGTAGGAACTATTCACGTTAACTAATGAAAATATTTTTAGACACAGCAGACTCCAAAGAGATTGGAAAAGCATATGAGACAGGTCTCATTGATGGAGTAACAACTAATCCTACTCTGATTTTAAAATCAGGTAGAACTATTGAAGCAGTTGCATCAGAACTTATCTCCTGGTGTCCTAATCTGATTAGTATCTCAACAGAGGTAGTAGCAGACACAGCAGATGAGATGGTGGAGCAAGCAAGGAAGTACATCCCACTTGGTAATCCCATCACTGTGAAAGTTCCTTGCACAGTTGAGGGACTTAAAGCATGTAAGATCCTTTCAGATGAAGGAGTTTCAGTCAATGTGACTCTTATCTTTACTGTCTCACAGGCAATCCTTGCAGCAAAAGCAGGAGCAGATTATGTTTCTCCCTTTGTTGGTAGGATGAATGATAACTCTCTGAGTGGAGTTGCATTGGTTGGATCTATTGCAGACACTTACAGAACACATGGTGTGAGAACACAGGTTCTTGCTGCCTCCCTTCGTGATGTTCATCATGTTGGGCGTTGCTTTGCAGCAGGGGCACAGGTTTGTACTATTCCACCCAAAGTATTCTGGGGAATGTATAAGCACATTCTCACAGACAAAGGATTGGAACTATTTCAAGCTGATTGGGAATCTGCTAATGCTATCTGATGCACTTAAATGGGTAGCAATCCCATTTGTATTATCCACAATATATTTTGCATTCCATAAAGGTGAGAATGTTTATTATGAATCAGATGCATATGATGGAAATGGGACAGCACATCCTGTCCTATTTGAAGAGACCACCTGTAAAAGGAGGGAAACAGCAGATGGATCAAGAAGAGATCAAGCATAGATATGGATTTGCAATGTGCGCTTTCTCCAGAATGTATGGACCAAGGGCAGTCAATGGGTCAACAGGCATCCACAAGTTCTGTCATCAATGGGCAGAGTCTGAGATGCCTACCCCAACAGGAACACTAGTCTCTATCAACTTTTACTTTAAGGACTTGTGGGATGTCTGGGGAAGAGAATAAAAAGATAGAAAACAGATGGTGCAGAAGTGCTGTCTGTGGATCAGAACCATTCATACCAGACTCTGAGTATGATGGGGAGGATTGTGAGTTAACCTGTAACGTAAATAGAGAAGAAAAATGATTCTATTTGTTCGCCATTGGATGGAGTCACCACCAGCATTGGGGTTCTTAGCTTTTATTTTAATCTGTGTTCCTATCATTGGAATGGACTTAGTTCATAGATATAGATGGGAACATTGGGAACCATTTTACAAACAACATAAATGAATACAGCAGTCCTTTTAGCATGTTTATCACCCATTATTATAATTTTTATTATAATGAAGATAGTGGTGTTCTTTTCAGGAGTTTACTCTGAGGAAAAATATGTTGAATCAGAATCCAGAAAACCTCACGGACCCTACTTGGCAGATGCATATGCAGATGTTGACGCAGAGGAAGAGGAGTATGGAGATCGCACAGATTATAGATGATGCTCTCTATCAATACTATGTTGTGGAGCAAGGTAAAGAGGTTCCAAATTGGAGATACATAAAGGATCAAGATTGGTGGATTGAATATCTTGACTCTTTAGGTATCCCAAGAAGAAACCCATGAACCTTTTACTTAGACCATTAGAGAATAATAATGACCCTGTATGGAGTGTTATCATTTCCTTGATAATACTCCTTTCTGGCGTTACATATTACATATATACACTTATGGATATGGCATTTGAGGAATTAAAAGATGTCGAATCAGATCAACCAGAAGGATGCGGACCAGGATCAACAGATAGCACTCCTGGTACATCGCATTGAGGATTCTGAAAAACTTTCAGAAGAACTTCGTGACAGAGTTCGTAAATTAGAACGCTGGGTCTGGGGTGCTGGTGCTGTCATATCTGCAGCAATCACAATTATTGGTTTAGCAATGGCAGCAGATGCCAAGGAGGTTAACTATGGGGGCTATGACACCGCCAAGCAGGAAGAGTTGCTACAATTTCAGAGTAGTAGAGATTAATAGAGTAGTTGATGGTGATACCATTGATGTAACTATTGATCTTGGATTTGATCTCTTTAAGAAGGAGAGAGTCAGAGTTGCTGGTGTTGATACTCCTGAGAAACGTACAAGAAATCTAGAGGAGAAAGAACTTGGAATTGACGCAACCTACTGGCTCAAAGAGAAATTGGAAGGTGCTGTGGCTGGTGATGATGAGCTCACTGTTAGGACTGAACTTGTTGGTGGCGTCGGTAAATATGGCCGTCTTCTTGGTTGGTTATACATTGGGGACTCAGACTTGTCCCTCAATGAGCAAATGATTGTAGAGGGTTATGCTCATGCTTATGATGGTGGAACAAAGAACATGGATCTTGAAGCACTAAAAGAGATTAGAAGGGCACACGGAACACTGGTGGATTGATTATTATGTTGAGTGGTCTTTTTGTATTTTCATTTGTTATTTTACTGTGTATTACTATGGAACTAACCTGGACTAGGAGATCATAATGGCAGCACTTTACAGTTTTTACATCACATCAGCAGTCATCTTATTAATGTTTGCTTATGCTGGGTATGAGGAGACAATGAGATTCTTCTCATACTTGAACTTACAGATTAGATATTTTCCACTAAGATTAAAAATTGAGTTTGTTAAGTTTAAACTTAGGAAAGAGCTAGATAGAGATGTGAAACGTTTGATGAAGGGCAGAAAATGATTAGTCCTATGAGTTGTGTTAAGAACACAAGAAAAGTTTATGATAGACAACTTGAACAAGTAATCACTGAGGTTCAAGTTCAGTTTGACAATGAGCATCCTGCATGGATCCCATACACAACACTTCTTTCTATTGAGAAATTAAAATGCAAAAAATAATTAATGGTGTAGCACTGTTCTCTGGTGTAGTATCTCTTGGTATTGTTGTTGGTGGATCACTTCTTTATTTCAATAAAGATAACATTGTAGAAGGTGCTAAGGCACAGATTGCTGCATCAATCACAGCATCTATTCAAAATGCTTTACCAGGCATTGTGGATGCATCTGTGCCAGTTATCCCTGAAACAACTGGTCCTGCTATCCCCACATTCAGATGACTCCTAAATCTCCCCTTAAGTGGTTTGCTATTGCTGTTGGTGGAACTGTGGCTGTTGCCCATATTGGCATCCTAGGTCACATTCTAAACCAAGATACTGGAGTAGCACAAACACCAACAATCAATATCCCTAGAGGTCCTTATTCATCTTATAGCATAAGAGCAGGTAAGGATGGATATGAGATTGAATATAGAGCAAATGATCCTACTATTCTAGAATCAGAAAGGACATTGGATCTAGATCATGAAAGAAGAGGGTTGTTTGGGGGAGGAAGAGAACAAAGAACTGAAACCAGAAGAGATCAGTATACAATGGATGGTGTTAGGAATATAGGAGGTGAAATAGGTGAAGTGGGAAAGATCGCAAGTGTGAGCGCAGAGTGTATAGCGGCGGACGCTGGAGCACGATCTCAAGGTGCAATGGCAGGAACTAGTATTGCTGCTGGTGTTATTGTCCCTGCTGTTTCCAATATTCCTTATGTTGGGTGGTTAGCAAGTGGATGGGCTCTGTTGCTAGGACAACAAGCAGGTAGTTATGTTGGTGGTGAAGTAGGTTCTATCTTTAATGATTGCTAATGGAAATAGGGGACATTCAAGTTAGAAATTTAGACATTCCTGATATACCAGTATTATTGTCTAATCCATCTACAGCATTGCCACCTATCCCTCCTGTGGTTTTGGATATTGGTATACCTGTTGTAGATATGCCTGGTTGTATAGAGGCACATGAAAGTAACAGTAAATCAAATACGGTAGGTCAAGATGACGAAAATGGATTGGTTACGTATTGTGACGCTGATGTTCCCAGTTTTAATCCTATTTCTTATGAACCTGAAAACTTAGTCATCACAAGACCAACTCCTGTACCTAAAACAGATACAACTCCAGAACCAGAAGTAAACCCCAATATACCAAAGGCAGAGACACCACCAATACCTACCATTCCAGATTGTCCTACTGATGTGCAGAAAGCACAAGAACCTGTAGGAACATATATTAATGGATACAGAGATAAGGTCACTGAGTATAAGTTAATTGATAATATCTGTGTTCAAATCACAGAACCTGTACCCATCCCAGAGCAAGTATTAGTTGGTCTTCCTAGTGGAGGTCAGGTGGCACAGGTAGGTGGTATTGCTGTGATTGCAACTACATCTGCACTTCTTGCTAAACCATTAGCAGATATTCTTTTGAAAGCTGTCAAACCAGCAGTCAAGAAAATAATGAAAAAGATTGCTACTATTAGGAAGAAACCTATTCCTGTGAAGTCGTCAGGGGAGCGCCGAGCAGAGCAGCGTCAGATGAACCACGCTGTGAAGGCACTGAGGTCTGTGTTCCCAAGGAAGAAGAAGAAGGGATAGGGTGAGTGTGAGGAACCATAAAGTTCACTCCTCTAACTTGTACATCAGCACATATCCTTGCATACTTTGTGCCAGGTGCAAATCTGATTCCTGCCTTTAACAACTCACCACAGTTCTTAAGTCTTGCAATCTCAAAGTCCAATCTCTTATTGGCAGTTGTTTGTTGCACTAATGCAATGTTAGATGATGCTGCTTCTTTACAGAGTTGTTGTAACTTCTTATCAGTGGGTCTACTCCATGTCATTGAGAAACCTGCTGACAAGTTGTAGTTATCCTTCTGTCCTGTTCTAGTGGGTTGTTGCCATAAAATGGAACCTGGATTATCTGGTGCTCCATCTTCATTCAAATCTCTCATGTCATACACAGGTTCATTGTAATAGGGTTCCCAAGGTTTTTGTTGAGAAACACTACCTGTTACAAAGGGTGTGAAATTTAATGTGGGACCTTGACATTGTATTCCATTTCCATACGTATTGGTAATGTAGGGTCCTTGAAGGACTTGAATGGCTTGGTTGGTAACAGAGCCAGAGCTATTAGCGACGGGAGAAGCAGTAGCAGACACACCACCAACAGTTTCTGCAATAGAGTGTGAAGGTAATACTGCACTTAAGATTACTGGGAGAAGATAGAAACTGTATCTGTGACGCTTTGTATTTCTGTTTCTCTTTGAATAATTGTGTGTTGACTTAAACCTGGGCCTTGATAAGTTTCTGTGAACTGAAATGCTGCCCCTGGTGTTGTCTGTGTGAATGTTGGTCTTCTGTTGATTCCTGTCCATGATGAGGTCACTCCATCAATAGTTACATTAGTTGATCCAGTACCAGGGGAAAGATTACCTGATGCTGATATGCCACTTCCTGTAGCAGAGTATTGATACCCTGTATTATAGTCCATGCTATTAATAGTTTCAGTTACCTTAGAAGTGGTTTCCGTGTGGCTCGTCATTGAGCCTTGGGTGAAGTTTGGGATAACAGGGACTGCCTTCACTGACAGTCCACTCATCATACTTAAGATCAATCCAAGACTAAATGCCTTTGTTAATCCATTCATATTTACCCCAGTTTACTTTACAGTAATTTCTGTAACAAATTGTCCTGTAGCACTAGTGCCTGCGCCTCCAGCTGTCAATGCCATAGTCCCAGCAGTATTGAGAGTACCAGCGAGAGACCCAGCCACACCGCCAGCAGTGGTTGTGACACTTCCAAACGCGGGCAAGGAGGCAGCCACACCACTAGTGATGGCTGTATTTCCTGGTATTGCGTCTCCCTGATTAAAGGACTCGGACAGTGTAAATGCACTTCCTGCTGTGGTTTGGGCATAAGTACCTTCACTTAAGGTAGCAGCGGCAGTTGCACTACTAGGGGCAGTAAGACCACCCATAGTAGAAGCAGTAATATTACTACCACTGACTGAATAAGTACTTCCAAGTCTGGTGGCTTGAGAAGCAGCAGCATCAACTGTAAGTTGAACACTAGTTGAAATCTTATGTGTAAGATCGGCATTTGCAGGTGCCGCCATCAAAAACATACCCAAAAGCAAACTAGCTTTTCTCATTTGATTCCTAATACACGCATATATTTAGAATATGTATTTTTGAAACACTTGTCTTTGTATCCTGGCAAACATCTTAAATTTGTATAAAGTGTATTAAATAGTATATCCCTCTCACTTTTAAAAATGGAAGACAAAGAATTCTCTGATTTTAAGATGGAGAGAATTGAATGTCCAAAATGTGGAGCAACTTGGTTGAATGGTCAACATTATTGGAAGACAGGGCGTGTGGGTGATACCAAAGCTTTGTCAAACTTAGTTTGTGGAGTAGCACCAGGGCCAGGTTGTATCAATGAGGATCACAAAGAAGGTCATGTGTATGGTGAAGCAGACACCTGGCAAAAGAGAGCACAATTTATTAACAGATGGTATGAGGAAAGGTGATGCCTAGAGGACCCATTACAAGATATGAAATCCAAGCAAAACTTTTTAAGTTAAAGGATGAACTCAAAGTAGAAAACGCACCATCAGAATTTAAGTACCTTGCTGACCAGTATCTAAATAAGGTATTAGATTACGTAGAGCAGTTTAGATACTAATGTCTTGCAGGTCAGCAATACTTATAGATAACTTTCTGTCACAAGATAAGTTTGATGAGGTAACATCTCTTGTTACAGCATCACCTTATTATACAAGTGGCAACTTTGAGGAACCAAGGGATGAACTCTGTAGAAAAGTCAGAGGATATGTTCTTGCAAGACTTAAAGAGATAGGTCTATATCAACCTCACTTTGATGAGGCAGCAGAGTTGTTTGGATACAATCAATTCAGACCAGCAGACTATGGACATGGAAATATGAATGGACCCCATTCAGATAATGGTGGGTATGTGTTCTATATTCACCCAGACTGGGATGAAGAATGGGATGGAAGATTGACTATCACTAATGCAGTAGAAGAAGAGCACAAGAATATCTTTGCCAAACCAAACAGGTTTATCTGGATAGAACCATCTACCCTACATGATGTATCAACAACTTCAAAAGATACAACTCATGCAAGAGTAACCAACATTGCCTTTATGGGTGGGAACATTCATACAAACCCCATCAACACTGACTACATAAATATTTTTACGACTATCTGACCCTAGTTCTGTGAATAGATATAGTAAGTTAATTAAGACTTTAAAAGAAGCACCTACTAACAGTATGGGTGGTCTTTATGCGGTGAATCCACCAGGGTTTCGTGTGAGTGGTAGAGATAGAGAGAAAAGATTTCTTCCTGATATTGATGGCAACTTCACTGATGGCATTCCAGGCAATCCAGGTGACCCATTCTATTTGAGACCAGAAGGTTATTGGAATGGTGGGAATGATTGGCAAACAGAGCAGATTCCAGATGCCACACAGGACTACTTAATTGATGACCCAACAGGAAAGAGTACAGGAGATTTGATTGCAGAAGATGGCACTGTAAAGACTTTCCTCCCACCCAACAGCAGACATTTTATTCTTGGACCACTAGTTGATGGGTATGTTCAAAACCACGGATACGATAATTATTCAAACATTGGGTATCTTCAAAAAGATACAAGACAATTTGTATTGCTAGCAAGAATTCAAGGGCAGTTTACTGCTGACTTACATCAAGAAGGAGCAAGAGTTTGGGATGGGACTGAAGGACAACTGACAATCTTTAACTCTAACTTTACTCTTGCTATGGCAGAGTGGTTTAGGGATCAAGTTACTGCTGGCACTTTCACTGAAAACGTTCCTTATTTTTATAGTGGTGGTGTGCCTCAACAACCTATTAGTGGTGGTCCAAGTTGTCCCAACTGTGCGCCCAATATGTTTGGTGGTGTTGGTGCTGGTACACCAAAAGCAGGTGGTGGTTTTGGTCAGGGTGGTCCTGGACCCAAACTAGGTTCACCACAAGGTCCACCTAATGCAACTGGACCAGATGGAGCTGGATATCCTTGGGGTCCAAGTCCAACACAAACAGGTCCAACATCAGAAACATCAACAAACAATAAACCAAAAGGAAGTCTCCTAGCAGGATTTGCTGCGATTGATGGTGCTTACACTTCCAGTCTAGGGGTTGAGGCACTTGCTTTGGGATTTGCTGGTGTTGCTTGGTTAGGAACACAACTTTATAATGCTTTAGCATCAGTTGTTGGTGGTTTAATATCCAGTTATACCTGGACTCCTGAAGAGGAACGTGCTCTAAATGCTTATGCATCACAGAAAGCACAGCAGGGATCACAAACTATGTCTGCTGAACTTTCCAATGAGCAGTGGGAGAGACAAGCAGAAGCAGGTAGATTACAAGATCAAGCTGACGCAAAAGAGGCAAATGAGAGAGTAGAAAGAACTGAAGAGCAAGTTAAAGAAGCAAAGACACCAGAACAAAAAGCAAGAGCAGAAGAAGCATTAGAAAATGCACTTAAAAATAAAAAACGTGTTACTGATAACAATACTAGAAATAGACAGCAGAGATCAAAAGAAAGGAGAGCAAGAGGACTGAACAATCCAGGTGGCATTCAGGGTGGAGGAGAATTGGGGATGTATAACTCCTACACTCCTGCTCTTAAGTCAGTTCAAAAGATAATCTTTGAACAGGAAGGAGTTACATCTGGTGCTGCTAGTGGTGGAGGATCTGAACCAATTTCTGCTGAACCAGAATCAAACTTTGGTGGTGGTGGAAGAGTTGAATATACTACTTCTTTAAATGGAACCATTTCTAGGTTGAAAGGAAATAGTCTTCATTTTGTTTCTGGATATGTTTCAGGATCAGTTGAATCTGGACCTGAAGCATTAGATGCTATAACCAGAGGAACTAATCTCAGTCAATCAACCATCAAAAGTATGGCTTCTGATATTGATTCTCAGTGGAAAGAGATGGAATCATTATCAGATAAGTATCTTGAAGTAAGTAATAGGAATAGACCCAAGATTGATTCATTACTAGCTCGAGCATATGCTGCTCCAGATACTAATGAAGGATTATATGGCATTTACCTTCCTCTGATGCGAAGAGTTGATGCTCTCTATGCAGAATCAGAAGCAGTATTCCAACAACAAATAAGAGCAGCAGCAAAATGGCACAGTTTAAATAGAAGACTGGGTAGTTATGTTATTAATGGAAGGATTCTAACCAGACAAGAGATTGATCCCTTTTCTCTTGATGATCCTAATGTTGGTTCTGAAAAGAACGCAAAGGATAAGGATAAGCAGATTCAAGATCAAATTAATATTTTGATGCAGGAGAATGATGAATTAGAACAAGCACAAGCACTTAATAAACTCAAGGCTCTTGGGTGGGGTGCTCTGATGGCAGGTGGTATCATTGTTGGTGCTGCTGTTCTTGCCAAACCAGCAATTGTTGGTGCTCTTGGATTGGGATTAGTTAGAACTTTGAAAGGTTTAATCAGGACTGCACCCAAATCTAAACCACCTATCAAATATCCATCAAGTCAACCTAAACCAGATTCTGGGACAGGTCCTTGGACATCCAGTAGTTACAATCCAAATAAACCTGGTGGTGGTCCTGGAAGAAAAAGATTTCCAGTTGGAGATTCTTATGAACCCAATAGCAGAAAGAAACTTCTGTCAGAGATTAGAAAACCAGTTCAAATTAAAGAAGGTCCAACTAAGTACAAGATGAACTTTGCAGGTAGGTATTCCTCACAGAATACACCTGATAAGACTGGTTCAAATATTTCTGATGACTTGACAATGAAGGCAAATGCCAGAGGTCAGAGATGGAGAGCAGAAGATAAGTATTGGTCTGGTTATGAGACTACTGAGAAGATGAACATCATTCAGGATAGAACAGGTCATGGTCAGCAAGCCTGGGATCATATTGTTAATGAAAATGCAAACAAAAAAGATTGGAGAGATGCAGAGATTCAAGAGAAGCTCAATATGATTGCTCATGAAAGAGCAATGTTGAAAGAGAATCCTGATTTCTCAAGTCCCTTTGGTAATGTTGATGTATCACCTACAACTACAAAGAATAAAAAGAACTTTGATAAGGTGAATAAAATTAAAAGAGTAATGGCAGATAAGAATACAGAGAAGTTAATGTCTCAAATTGCTCCTGAATATCCTTCTAATGCTGTACCACAACCAGATGAAGTAACTAATCTACATCCTAAACTTCAGTCTGGTGAGAATGCTTCTGCTTACTACAAGAGATTAGATCCTATCTCTGCTGACTCAATGCCTGATGCTGCTTATCCACAGATTGATGATTTCAAGAATAAGGCTCGAAAGAAAGCTAAGTGAACCCTTTCATCCTGGACAAACCTAGTCTAGACAGTTTTTGAACTGGTGTCAAGGGGTTGACGATCAGACCCTAATGGGTTAATATAAATACATGGACAGGTGAGGGTTTCCTCACTTGCCATCCACGCCTTACCAGGACTAAACAGCGTGTCTAAACAACAGTCCTTC
>CEPW01030450.1_pt1 | contig 11533 bp, 11 predicted proteins | sample 356211 | NCBI WGS metagenome assembly CEPW01 (sample SAMEA2620021, study PRJEB7988) | marine metagenome | biome: marine biome (ENVO:00000447); feature: deep chlorophyll maximum layer (ENVO:xxxxxxxx); material: "saline water (ENVO:00002010), including plankton (ENVO:xxxxxxxx)" | depth 25 m
CTCCATCAATAGATTCAAATAACCCATATACACAATTGGCGGTAGATAACGGATTAGATCCATCTGACCCATTAGTTGCATCTGCTTTATTAGTAAAAAACGGTGATGCGGATGCTGCAGTTGCCGGAGCGACTCGACCAACAGCAGATGTTCTTAAAGCCGGTTTACAAATACTTGGAGTGTCCCCACAAGTAGAAATAGTAAGCAGTTGCTTTCTGATGGTTCTCCCAAGCGGAAACCAATTTGCTTATGGTGATTGTGCAGTCATTCCAGATCCAACCTCAGAACAACTTGCTTCAATAGCAATTTCTACAGCTTTAACATTTGAAGCACTCACTGGAGAGGATCCTCGAATCGCCATGCTTTCTTTTTCAACACATGGAAGCGCTAACCATCCGCGAGTAACAAAAGTTAAGAACGCTACAGATCTCGTAAGGAAACACGATCCAGAATTAATTGTTGATGGAGAATTACAGTTTGATACAGCAGTGGTACCGGAAATAGCTCAAAATAAAGCCCCCAACTCTCCAGTCGCAGGCAATGCCAATGTGTTCATCTTCCCAGACTTAGATTCTGCAAACATCGCATACAAAATAACTGAGCGATTAGGCGGAGCGCGAGCCATAGGCCCACTACTTCAAGGACTGAATGGAATCTTTCACGATTTATCGCGAGGATGTTCAACCCAAGACATTATTGATATATCTATTGTTTCCGCACTTCAAACAGTTGCTTACAAGAGGTAGTTAATGACATTCACCGCGGTAATTGTCGTCCTCTTATCGGTAGTTTTTCACGCTTCATGGAACGCGCGAATACACAAAATGAACAACCCAGATATTGTTCTTATTCTCAGTTACTTTATTGTTGGTTTACTTTGCTTTCCCTTTCTTCTCGTTGATCCACCAACTGGAGTAATTAAATTTCTTATTCCGTCAGCACTTGCTCAAAGCGTTTATATGTGGATGCTTGGGACCGCCTATCGAGATGGAAGCCTTGGAATTGCTTACCCAATTTCACGCGGTACCGCTCCGTTGCTAATCGGCATAGGAGGGTGGGTGTTTTTAAGTGAAACTCCCTCAATACCAACGATATTAGGACTCATAACATTAGTTATAGGTCTATTCATACTTGCTGGACTTGGACAAAAAATAGGTGAACGCAAAGCCGTACTTATGGCTGCCGTTAGTGGTCTAGCAACAGTTGGGTATTCATTACTAGATGCCAAAGCCGTTGACGAAACAAATCCGTTAAGTTATTTCTCAGTAATCGCCCTCATGAGTTCAACAACGGTTCTGTGTTGTCGTCGGATACCTTTTGCTCGCATTAAGAAATCATTTTTCCCAGCGGCCACAATAGGTGCTCTTCAAGGAGGCTCCTATCTTCTAATTCTTCTTTGCTTTCCGCTGGGCTCAAGCTGGGCAAGTAGCCGGATTACGTCAACTTTCTATTCCCCTTGGAGTGTTTTTAGCAAGCGAAGCATTAGGAAAAAGATCATGGACTGGAGTCACCCTTGTAGCAGCTGGAGCTGCATTAGTTGTTTGGTGAAAAATTCTAAATACAAGAATTTTTATCTAATCAAATTGAATTTCAATTAGTGTGCCAAAGCCAGCAAGGACTAGAAGCGTAACCCAGGACAGGCTTCCCAAGAGTAGTGGTTTAATACCTAGACCTTTAATTGAGTTAAGACGTATGCCGGCCCCTAAACCAAACATTGCAGCCGTAATTAAGAAATTTCGAATTTCACCAATCGTGTCAAGAAACCCGTCAGTTAAAACTTCTGTAGAACTCAAAGCTGCTGCCGCAATAAACCCCAAAATAAAAATTGGTATTGGGAATATTTTTTGTTGATCTTTTGTAATCGTTTTTTTGCTATTTAATGAAATTAAAAGAAGCATTGGAGCTAACAATAAAATTCGACAAATTTTTACGACCACAGCAGCATCAAGAGCGCTTTCGCTCGCAGTAGAGGCAGCTGCTACCACTTGACTCGTGTCATGTACGGATAACCCAATCCACCACCCCAATGTGTTCATTTCAAAATCAAAAACTGGTTGAAGAATTGAAAAAAGAAGAATTGAAATAGATCCAAAAATTGTTACCAACCCGACTGCATAGCCAGTTTCTTTGTCATCCGCTCCACTCAACGGCTTTACTGCTGCAATAGCTGATATTCCACATATTGGAAAACCTGCTGCTACTAGAAGAGTAAGAGGCTGAGAAACAGAAATCTTTTTCCCTAACCAGATGATTAAAGAAAACGAGATTCCTACAACACAAATAATTATGAGAATTCCAACAAGGCTTCCGATTTTTGAGATTTCAGAAAAAGCGAGCCTAAACCCCAGTAAAGAGATACCTATTTTTAGTAGCTGGTGAGAAGAAAAATCCAAAGATGGTTTTATCCAAGTGCCAGTAAATCCAGTGTTTACAAAAACGATCCCCATTAATAGAGCGATCACTGCAGCAGATAAAGCGTCATTTAGTAGTTCTAATTGAGCAAGTTGCCTAGCCAAGAAACTAATTCCAATTATGAACAACAGTCCATAAATATTCTCTTTAAGCCATGCCCATTGATAGTGAAGAAATGGCCGTTCAAATTTTTGAGAAATTTTAGAAGAATAATTCAAAAGATTACTTTCGCCAGTCGTATGTTTTTAAATCAGTGCAGCCCAAAGAGACAAGTTCTACACTGGCCAGTTTTAATGGCGGAAGGTATGGGATTTGAACCCATGGTGACCCGGAGGCCACAACGGCTTTCGAGGCCGCCCCATTCGTCCGCTCTGGCAACCTTCCATAAACGAGGTTAGCCATCAGCACAGTTTTGACCACCTATCTATGTTCAGAGAAAAATTTTGCTAATAAATCTGAACTCTCTTCTGCGAGCACTCCACCAATAACAGGGAATTCATAGTTAAGACGCGGATCAGAACCAACGTGTATTAATGAGCCCAATGCTCCAGCATCCATACTTGCTGCCCCGTAAACGACTTTTCCAATACGCGCCGCCCACGCAGCTCCAGCACACATCGGACATGGTTCAAGAGTTACAAATAAGGTTGCCTCAGTAAGCCGCCAATCACCAATGACTTTTGATGCGTCTTGAAGGGCCAAAATTTCTGCATGAGATGTTGGGTCATGATCAGATTCTCTTTGGTTATGTCTTCTGGCAATTATTTCGCCATTAACTACGACTACAGCCCCTACAGGAACTTCTCCCTTAGAGGCCGCTATTTGAGCTTCTTCAAGAGCTACAGCCATAATGTCTTTATGATCCACATAAAGACATTACGCTAATTTAAAGCTAATACCTGTTCTCAAGCGTGACGGCCAGGTGGACTGCGGCACTCTAAAGACTCCGCTGAGAGCTGCTGCCTTCCGACCCTGACTCGGTTCACGGGCTTTAGTCGCACAGGACCCAGCCGCCACACTCCAAAACAGGTATTGAATAACGATACCCTTTAACATTAGTTCTTATCTACGGATAAAAATCAGGAAGGTTGCCTGAGCGGCCGAAAGGGATGCCTTGGAAAGGCATTGTGGCTTCATTGTCACCATGGGTTCGAATCCCATACCTTCCTCCGCGAAATGAAAGAGTTTGACTACGGGTTAAGCGATCTTTGACATGAGGACTATGGTGAGTGGTGTATGCAGTACACATCGCTTTATCGTCGATATCGGCCTCGCCGATTTTCAGAAATCCGTGGGCAAGAACACGTAGTTGCCGCACTAAGTAATGCCGTTAAAGAAAACCGAGTTCATCATGCTTACTTATTAAGTGGCCCAAGGGGGACAGGTAAAACTACTGCAGCTCGGATTCTGGCAAAGGTACTAAATTGTGACACGCCGGCTGAAGGAGAACCTTGTTGCTCATGCGACTCTTGTATCGCTATTGAAACAGGAAACTCATTTGATTTACACGAATTAGATGCTGCGTCAAACAACAAAGTAGATGATATGAGAGATCTCCTTGGGAAAGTAGCCCTTGGGACACCAGGAAGAATCAAGGTGTATCTTCTTGATGAAGTTCACATGCTTACTTCGGGAGCAGAAAATGCTTTATTAAAAACTCTTGAAGAGCCACCGGAGCATGTGATTTTTATTCTTGCAACAACCGAACCCCATAAAGTTGTTGAAACTATACGAAGCCGGTCACAACATCTCGAGTTAAACCTTCTTTCATCAGAAGACTTAGAGTCACTCGTAGAGGATGTTGTCGTTGACGCAGAACTAGAAGTTGATGAAGAAGGTAAGGCTCATGCAGTACGTGCTGGTCGCGGTTCGGCACGTGACACTCTTTCCGCTTTAGATCGGGTTGTTTCCGGTGGAATGATCACTGACGATGCAACCGTTCAAGATTTGCTGGTTGCTCTCGCCGAAAAAGATGCTTCAAAGGCTTTAGGAGCTGTTAGTTCCGGAATATCAAGAGGTCGTGAACCAAGAGTGATTGCTGAAGACTTATTAAGTGCATTACGTACAGCTTTTCTTTTAAAGATGGGAGTTCCTTCAGACCAAATTGGAGAAAGTGAAGTAAGTAAATCACAGTCATTCTCTGACCTTGTAACCCCAGGCCTAATCACAAAATCCCTTGAAACAATAGGCGTAGCATTAGTTGATATGCGCCGCGCTCCAGACCCAAGAGTAGATTTAGAAGTTGCTTTAGTTCGACTAACTCGTGAAGAAGAACCCAATCAAGAATTGATTCAAGAGTTAACGAAGCGAGTGAACGAACTTGAACAAAAACTTTCTTCTATGCCTACTACTGTTGCCGCTAAGCCCAGTTCTAAAGCAAGAGAAATTTTAGGCAAATCAAGCAAACCAGAAAATAAGGAACAAGGTGATGGTGGCAATGAATCTTCCCTTGAAGAGTCTCCGCCTGAAATAGAAGAAAATAAAAATCATGGTTCAAACGACCAACTAAAAATCGCGGATCTAGAAGAAGCCTGGGAAACAATAGTTAAAGGTATGTCAAAGCGTGCACGCTCTCGTTTAGCAGCATCAAAGATAGTTGAAGTCGTTGGCAATGAAGTTGTGATTGGATTGCCAAATGAGCCGCATCGAGCTCGATGTGAGGAACTTGTTGAAGATATAAAAGAAGCATTATCAAGCCGTTTTGCAGTAGCGGTGGATCTTCAACTGATTGTTGCTTCAGCAGTTATAGAGAAACCAGAGCCAAAATCTGAAAAAGCTGAGGATGTAGAAGAGGTTGACATCGTGGAGTCAACCTCAGCTGAAAAGTTTGAAGGATCAGCTACAGACCAAATAATTAAAGCATTTCCTGGCGCGGAAATAATAGATTCAGAGTCGTGAAATAACCATGTATGCCGATGCTGTTCAAGATGCGATTGATGAACTAGGTCGCTTACCAGGTATAGGGCCGAAGTCAGCTCAACGGCTGGCATTCCACTTAATGAAATTACCAGTTGAAGATGTTGAACGTTTCGTTAATGCCATTTCTGAAATGAAGTCACGTATCCAATTTTGTTTACAATGCTTCAATATCTCTGAGGCAGAAACTTGTGGAATCTGTGAAGACTCCCGGCGGGAAACAGGGCTACTTTGTGTTGTTGAAGAAGCTCGAGACATTGTGGCGGTGGAGCGAACAGGGGAGTTTCGTGGCCGGTATCACGTCTTAGGCGGAGCAATAAGCCCAATAGAAGGAATAGGCCCAGATCAGCTAAATATTTCACAGCTTCTTGCCCGAATTGATAGCGAGCGGATCACTGAAGTGATTCTTGCTACAAATCCAAATATTGAGGGAGAAGCAACGGCGATGTATTTGGCTCGACTATTGGGTCCATTAGGAGTAACAGTGAGTAAAGTAGCGACCGGTCTTCCCGTTGGTGGAGACCTTGAATACGCTGATGAACTCACCCTTGGTCAGGCATTAGAAAAACGTCATATTTTGGAGGAAAACTGATAGAAGAAAAATAGAAAACGTCTTCTTAACTGTTGCTGGCCAGTCTCGAAGACGTTTTCTGAGTTGGGTGGAGGGGCCCCAACGTGTTGCGATTATGTTACAACTTTGACAAGAAAGTAACAAGTAAGTCAAATTGAAGACGAAAAAACATCAAAACTCTTGAAAAATGATGGATTTCAGACAAGAAAATGGAAAAATTTGCCACACTGCGGCAACAATGAGAGAAAGTATAAAAGTGCTTCGTTAACCGAAGCAAAATAGAAGTAAGGAACAAAGGGGCAAAGATGGACTTGGATCAAATTGACCACGTAGCAATTGCAGTACATGACTTAGATGCTGCAATTGATTATTACCAACGCGCTTTTGGCTCTGAAGTAGCTCATCGAGAAATAGTTGAACGAGACGGCGTAGAAGAAGCCTTAATTCCCATAGGAGAGTCATATATTCAACTCACAACCGGTACTCGACCTGACTCACCCATCTCAATCTTTCTTGAACGCAACGGAGAAGGGATACACCACATTGGTTATCGAGTTAAAGATTGTGCCGCAGCAATAGAAGCAGTGGTAGCTGCAGGGAGCAAAGCGATTGATGAGACGCCCCGTCCAGGATCCAGAGGAACAACTGTTGCTTTTATACACCCAAAGGGTGCGTTAGGTACCCTCATTGAACTCGTTGAGGACCCGACCTAATAGTTCTTATGGAAGTTCATTTAGTTGACGGCACATATGAACTATTCCGTCATCACTTTGCGGTGCCTTCACATATTACTAACGAAGGTATTGAGGTAGCTGCTGTTCGAGGAGTACTTACTTCAATGATGAGTTTGTTGGAGCAGAATGCAACCCATATTGGAATTGCTACTGATCGTGTTGTTGAGTCTTTCAGAAACGAAATGTTTGATGGATATAAAACAGGAGAAGGAACACCTCCTGAACTTTTTTCTCAGTTTCCACTTCTAGAAGCTGCCTTAGATGCCGCAGGATTCGCTGTTTTTAGTATGGAAAGATATGAAGCAGATGATGCGATGGGAGCAGCAGCAGTAAAAGCAGCATCAGACTCAAGAGTTACTCAAGTTTTAATATGTACACCAGATAAAGATCTTGCACAGGTTGTAAACGACAAAAATGGGATAGTCCAATTTGATCGAAGAAAAGAATTCATTTACGACGAACAAGCTGTCAGAGAGAAATTTGGGATACTTCCAGAATCAATTCCTGATTATCTTGCGCTAGTGGGTGACACTGCCGACGGTATTCCAGGTCTTTCAGGGTGGGGAGCGAAATCTTCTTCCACAATTCTTGCTCATTACAAACATTTAGAAAATATTCCAAAGAATCACGAGGAGTGGCAAATATCCCTACGTGGAGCACATAAGCTCTCTGCTACATTTTCTGATCAATTTGACGATGCACTTTTATATCGACAATTAGCGACTTTAGATCTGAATGCTCCTGTAATGGAAAATGTTGATGAACTGCTTTGGACTGGGCCAAAAAAGCATTTTTCTGATGTTTGCGAGCATCTTGATGCGCAAAGAATTTCTGATCGAGCAGATTCTTTAGCTGCTTCGAGAAACTAATCAAATAGCGAATACTGCAATCTAAGAACTTTCTTTCGGTACCCTAAGAATCAAATGAGTCAATATTCAATGAACGAACGTCTTGACGATTTACGTCGCCGGAAAGAAGAAGCTCTTAATGCCGGCTCTGAGAGGGCTGTCCAACGACAGCACGATAAAGGAAAAATGTTGGCACGTGAACGCATTGAATATCTTCTTGACCCAGGGTCGTTCAATGAAATAGACATGCTCGTACGACACAGAGCTCACGACAGTGGATTAGAAGAAAGGCCCTACACCGATGGTGTCATTACCGGGTGGGGAACAATAGATGGAAGAAAAGTCTTTGTATTCTCTCAAGATTTCACTGTATTTGGTGGAGCGCTCGGAGAAGTGTTTGCTCAAAAACTTCATAAAGTCATGGATCTTGCTCAATCAGTTGGTGCACCAATGATTGGTTTAAATGATGGTGCAGGTGCCCGCATTCAAGAAGGAGTAGTCAGTCTTGATGGGTATGGAGGTATTTTCTGGCGGAATGTTCAATCCTCAGGAGTTATTCCACAAATCAGTGTGATTCTCGGCCCATGTGCAGGCGGAGCGGTTTATAGCCCAGCAATGACGGACTTCATATTTATGGTGAGAGAAAAATCACACATGTTCATTACTGGACCTGACGTAGTGAAAACAGTTACTGGAGAAGAAATAACACTTGAAGAGCTTGGTGGGGCATCAAGCCACTCAACAAAATCAGGAGTATCAACTTTTGTAGGAGAAACAGAAGAAGAAGTACTTGATGAAGTCAAAATACTTCTTTCTTATCTTCCATCGAACAATTTAGAAGTAACACCTTTAGTAACAAGTGAGGATCAGCCAGAACGTTCATGCCCCGAGCTAAACGATCTAATGCCTGATAGTCCGAATATGCCTTACGACATGAAAAAAGTAATTACAGAAGTACTAGATGACAACGATTTCTTCGAATATCACTCTTCGTGGGCTCAAAATATCGTTTGTGGGTTTGGTCGTTTAAATGGTCGCAGTGTTGGAGTTGTAGGAAATCAACCAATGGTTTTAGCAGGAGTTTTAGATATTCAAGCTGCAGAAAAGGCTTCACGCTTTGTACGTACATGCGATGCATTTAATATTCCTTTAATCACTTTTGTTGATGTTCCAGGTTTTCTCCCCGGTGTTGATCAGGAATACGGAGGGATAATTCGTCACGGCGCCAAACTTCTGTATGCCTATTGCGAAGCGACAGTTCCTCGCATTCAAGTCATAACTCGAAAAGCTTACGGAGGGGCGTATGTCGTTATGGATTCAAAATCTGTTGGATCAGACTTATCGCTAGCTTGGCCGTCAGCAGAACTCGCAGTTATGGGCCCTCAAGGAGCGGTCGAAATCGTTTATAGAAGAGAAATTGAAGCGGCATCTGATCCTGAAGCGCGTCGTGTTGAACTTGTTGATGAATACACCGAAAAATTTGCGAGTCCTTACGTTGCAGCAGAGAGAGGCTTCATCGATGAAGTAATTGATCCTGCCGAAACTAGATCTCGTTTAATTTCTGGGTTAGAAGTTCTTTCCACAAAAAGATCTGATATTCCCCAACGTAAACACGGAAACGTTCCACTTTAATATGGCACTCGATCGACCTATTCAAATTGAAGTACCAGGAGCCACTTCAGATGAAATTGAAGCAATTATCTTGGCTTACCAAGAGCTTTGGCCTGAACCAGTAGCCACTACAACTGCAATTCAATCAACAGTTTGGAGATTTTCAGGTCGTTGGTGGGCAGATCAACCAAGATATTTTGGTTCGTCTCATACTATTCAGCATCCCAATTAGGGCTTATCTCAACAGTTAACTTCTTTATTTCTTCCAAATACGTTTCACGTTCTATTTCAGAACACCCCAATGTTTGAAGATGATCAGTTAACCACTGAACATCAATTAATCGTGAACCGCCATCATCCATTAGATTTACTAAACCAACTAACGCAACTTTTGACGCATTGCTTTTCCGATGAAACATTGATTCACCAGCAAACAATCCACCGACACTTACCCCATAAAGTCCGCCGGCCAAGCCATCTTCATCCCAAGCTTCAATTGAATGAGCCCAACCAAGATTATGCAAATCAATGTAGGCAGAAATGATTTGGCTATCAATCCATCCTTTAGAACGGCTTGGATTAGCACACGAAACAATTACTTCCTCAAAAGCAGTATCAACTCTAATTTCAAAATTTTTTAAGGATTTTTCAAGTGATTTACTTATGTATAAATCATTGATACGCAACACACCGCGAGGGTTTGGAGACCACCACCCAATAATCCCTTCTTCTTGCAAAGGCATCGGGAATAGACCGTTTCGATAAGCCGCTAACAAAGTACTTGGTGTTATATCTGCACCTACTGCTACCAGTCCGTTTTCATCTGCACTTGATGCTGGTGGAAATAACCAAACGCTCTCCTGAGGTTCTGTAGTCATTGCCTAAATCTGACTAATTGGTTACTGGATCAGCAAGTATCTCAACTGAATTTACAACAACGTCTCTGATCGGCCCGCCTCCATAAGGAGAAGTTTCGTCTACTTCGTAAAGATCCATCATTGACTGAAGAACAGTTAAACCTTCTTCATCTGTTTCTCCAAAAACGATGTAGCTGCCTTGACCGTTTAAAACAGCAACTTCGTCTCCAGTTGTGAAGAAAAATTGGGCGCCAGAAGAGTTCGGGCCAGAACTGCGAGCCATTACTAGTTGGCCTGCTTCATAAGTAAATGGCCCGAAGGTAGATCCTCCGCTTGTTGAAAAGAGACCGCCTTCATCTGGGATGGTGTAGCCAGGGCCAGGATCACTCCAATCATTAGTGTGAGGAGATCCACCCTGAATAATGGCAAGCGAAGGGTCGAATCTAAAAAGCAAGGTGTCGTCATAATATTTAAACCTGCTCAAAACAATAAAATTGTTTACTGTTTCAGGTGTTCGATCCGTATCCAACGAAACCTTTATTTCACCTTCTGATGTATTAAATATTGCGGTGTAGGTATGACCGTTTTTCAAACACCAAACAGGGCGTTTTTCAAAGTTTAATTTTCTCTCTTGTGTCCCATCTTCTGCAGGGCAGTCAGTTACTTCTTCAATGATGACTTCAGTTGATGTGTTATCACCACGGTTACTGTAAGCGAAAATAGCGGCAATTAGCCCACCGATCATTACAACTACTAATACAACTCCAGTAATAATCATTGGAGATGAGTACCGGTTTGTGCCGGTACTTTTTAATGAGGACTTCGCTTTTTTAACCATGACCAAGAACCCTAACAAATCTTGTTAGCCAGTTTGGTAAAACTCATACCTCTCAATAGGTTGCTCTCAGTTATCCTGTAGGTATGGCCTTGGTAATACAAAAGTTTGGTGGAACTGCGGTAGGCGACCCTGAGCGCATACAGGCAGTAGCTGAACATGTATCGAGAACTATTCGTCGCGGCGATCAAGTGGTAATGGTTGTTTCTGCTATGGGTAAAGAAACAGATGATCTCTTGCGTTTAGCTTCTGAAGTTTCGTCAACGCATCCAGGAAGAGAAATGGACATGTTGATAACTGCTGGTGAACGTAAAGCAACTGCACTTATGTGCATGGCATTACATGATCTTGATATACCTGCAGACTCGTTCACAGGAAGCCAAGCAGGATTTCTTACTGACACGACACATACAAACGCAAAAATTATTGAAGTTCGACCTGATCGTGTAAGAGAAGCATTAGACGCTGGAAGAGTCGCAGTAGTTGGCGGTTCTCAAGGTGTTTCAACTGACAATGATGTGACATTTCTTGGTAGAGGCGGATCAGACACCACAGCAGTTGCTTTAGCACACGCTTTAAATGCAGATGTTTGTGAGTTATACACCGACGTAACTGGAGTATTTACTACTGATCCACGGCTTGTCCCGTCAGCAAGGAAAATGAGCACGATTTCTTTTGATGAGTTACTTGAAATGACCGCAACTGGTTGTCCAAAACCTGCAATGCGATCAGTTGAGTACGCTCGTACC
>CEPW01179589.1_pt1 | contig 11525 bp, 10 predicted proteins | sample 356211 | NCBI WGS metagenome assembly CEPW01 (sample SAMEA2620021, study PRJEB7988) | marine metagenome | biome: marine biome (ENVO:00000447); feature: deep chlorophyll maximum layer (ENVO:xxxxxxxx); material: "saline water (ENVO:00002010), including plankton (ENVO:xxxxxxxx)" | depth 25 m
TCCAGATAATAATCCAATGAAAAAAGTTAATAGAAGCTTATACTGACTGTTCATAAAACAACCTCTCTTGTTTAGTAATATTTCGCCTCACTCGAATAAGAATAATAAATAAATATGTATGCATAATTAATGAAATAAAGAATGTTAGTAACATGGTTCCGGGCAAAGAACTATCGTCTTCAGCTAATGGACCAATATTTAATTCAGGGTGGGCGGTTCTCCAAAGAATTGAAGCAAAATAAATCAAAGGAGCATCTATACTTCCCAAAACAGCAATTATTGAGCCAATAAGCGCAGATCTACGTTTGTCTGTAATTAAATTCCGTAACAATAAATAAGCTGAAAATATAAACCAAAGTACAACTGTTGTTGTAAGTTTTGGGTCCCAAGTCCACCAAACTCCCCATACTGGTTTAGCCCATAAAGCACCAGTTATGATAATTAAAGACGCAAATATTATTCCAACCTGCGCAAAAGAAAAAGCCAAGTCATCCCATTTGTAATTTTTTGTAATTAGAAACATTATGCTAGAAATTCCAACACCAAATATAGCCAACATACCAAGCCATCCTACAGGTACGTGAAAGTAAAAGATTTTTTGAGTTAAGCCTACGCTTGTATCAATAGGTGACCAAAGAAATATCATGTATAGTGCAACAGTCCAGCCAATAAGGTGGAAAATATTGTTTATCTGAGATTTTTTAATATTCATATTTAAGTAAGTGAAATTTTTTACTAAGCGATCTAAAAATATTATATATTATAACTTTTACTAATAACACAAATAATTAATGTTATATTTTCAAATTAAATACCCGCGTCTTCAGCTGTGAACAATGGTTCTTCGCCTGACCCTATTTCTTTATAGAATGTTTGCCCGTAATTTCTTACTTTAAAAATTATTGGCATAGGGATTGCATCTCCGAAAGCCAGAGCATGTTGATTTGAAGTTATTGATCTCAAAGAAGTTCTCAATGAAGCACTTTGATGAATACCTGTGAAAATAGCATCTATATCTTTAGAGTTATCTAGTTTGCATATAAATTTATTTTCTATCTGAGATATGATTTCATCGTCTATCCCGCTAGGACGTTGGTCGACTACCATCAAAGTAACATTGTACTTTCTTGCTTCTCTTGCAATTTTCCCAAAAATTGTTCTGTTAGAAACTTCTTTGTTCAAAAAATTATGGGCTTCTTCTATGCATATAACCAATGAAACAGGATCGTCTGAAGGATTGTCTGTATTTATTGAATCAACATAGTTATCTTTCATTTTTTGCCACTCTCTATGAATTCTTCTTGTAAGCATGTTGGCAAGAAGAATATAGGATAATTGATCTTTGGGAAAATCTAAAATGACAGTGTTTCCTAGTCTTAATTGCTCTATCAAACTTTGAATTACATTTGTTTCAGTTTTTCCTGGAGTTAAGAATTGCAATCTTGTAATTCTTGCAAATCTTCTTTTAATAGCATCGATTGTTGCGTCAGCTATATGAGATGTTCGTTTGAGTATTTCCATTTCATCAGAATCATTTTCTAATTGTTGAAAATGATCAATCCAGTCACCGTTATTTTCGTATCTAAATTGATCATATATTTGATAAATCCCTTCTATTTGATTTGTATTCAGATCAAGTTCTGTTGCTGAAGTTACAATATCAGTTGCAGTTAACTGAGATCTAGGAATGCTTAAGTATACAGCTCCGAATTTTTTGTTTTTTGCTTTTGATTCGTTAATCGTATAATTAAAGACTTTTTGACCAAACAATTGAGCAAGTCCTTTCACGGTTGTTCCGTTTTCACTTGCTGATTCGTATCCATATTCTCCTGCGTAATCAAATACCAAAGATGCAGTTTTACTTTTTTGTATCATTCCTGATAAAAGAATTCTTGTAAGAAATGATTTACCTGAACCGGATTTGCCAAATATAGCACTGCTTCTTCTAACTAACATTTCCATATCTAGATTAATTTGTGTATCCAGATCCATAGGAGATCCAACATTGAATCCAACCCCGTCTTTTGTGTAAAAGATTTGATTGTAATCTGCTTCTGTTGGCTTATATACTGGCGAAAAATGAGGTGGAATAGTGTTAGCTCCTGGTAATTCTTCTGGTTCAGAATCTACTCCAAGAGGAACATCTTTTTTTAGTAATAATCTGGGGATTACTTCTATCATTCCATAAGCAGCGTTATCTCTAAGAGAATTGAAAATTGTTTCATTATGCATATGTATTGGTAATTGTTCGATTTTTTGATCAGTAGAGGTTAATTTAATATCTGCTACCTCGCACATAAATCTATTGTTATTAGTATCAATAACTATGTGTGAACCAATAGCTACAGATTCCATATCGTTTTGGGAATTTAATTTGATATTTATTCCCTGATTAAATGTTCCAGATACTACAATTCCGATATTTTTTTTGGTACTCAATTTAAATCCTCCTCAATGTGTAGGTTATTTATGATGTTTGTGATTCTCTGAATCTGATCAGGCAAAGCTTGTGCCAAAAGGTTTGTAAATCTAATCATTTCATCTTTGTCTGTCTTTTTATAATTAAGATATTTATTTATTGTTAGCGTAATTACATCATCTTTTAAATCCATATTTGAGTTAACAATAAATTTTATTAGGTTTGAATCAGAGAATAAAGTTGTAAGCTCATCTTCCGTAACGGAATGAATAAAACCAAAAATTTTAGGGGGAGTAGGGGGTATTGATATTGAAAATTTATTGTAACTTTTATATCCCATGAATGTTATATTAAATTCTGTTTTCATAAGATGCTCAATTTCAGGGTTTTCGGTGTATATGTCTGTAACATTTTCAAACCCAGGACCCTTGGGATTTGGCCTTCTTCCTGAATCAATACTGGTTGTAGATATGTTTGTTACAACTCCAAATATTTCCTCGTTATTGTCATCTGTACATTTAACAATATCACCAATAGGAGGACATCCGTACAGTTCATATGACTGTGCTATGCAATACCTGCTAGATACTTCAATTATTTCTCCAATTATTTTTCCGTTTTTCATATTTTTTACCTTTAATTAAATATTTCTTGTTTGTTTAGATTGTTGTTTCTGAGAAGTTGTGTAATTTATATTTAAAAAATTCAACTCTTTTTCAATCAGGGTATTTAAAGCTGCTCTGTCTGATTGCGATATAACTGCATGCTCGTGACTTTCAATTAGTATTTTTGGATATCCTTTACCTTTTTCAACCTGCGAAATGATTATAGGAAGAATTTTGTTCATTACTTCATTATTAATGGATCCATTTAAAAATTCTATTTTTGATAGTTCTTTATAATTTTTTATGAAAGAGAACGATACTGGTTTTAATTCACTTATTTCTTCTTCAGGAATTTCAGTAAATATATCTGACCTTTCATTTATATTTAACAAATTTTCAAACACTCCAGAATCATTTAATTCAGCTGCGTATTTACCTTTCAATTTAGATGAAATATGTACCGAATTAGGATTACTATTGTATGAAATTATGTAAGTATTATTTTTTGATAAATTAATTATTTTCCTAGCTATTTCATCTAATCTTTTATAAAGAAATTGCTTGAAAGCTATATTCGTTATATGAGATAAGGCAAAATTTGGATACAGATTCCCATCTACAAAACCAATTTTAATATTAGGACTTTTGCTTTGACTCATTTTTTCAATTAGAAACTCTAGTTCCAGTACATGTCGAAGTGCACTCATAGCATTTATGTCTGATAATAATTTACTGTCTACTTCTGGAATATCTTTGTTATTCGGATAAAATGTAAGTGATTCATCAAATTCTGCAGAAGGATTTTCTCCATAATTTATATTTATAAACCCAATATTTATTGCAGAAAATTCAAGAGGTAAATCACGATCAGCTTCTACACTAGATCCGTCAGCACCAAACACAGAAATATTTTTTTCCACAACCCCTGCAGGTATATTTCCATTTAAACTAGCATATGTAGCTTGTTCGTTATTTCCGTCTTTGATGTTCTCAAGAATTGATTTTGAATTTGTATTTATTTCATTTTTCAAAGAACCAGCAACATTATTTTTCATAGACATTTCCTGTTGCAGTTGCTTTGCAAGTCCTGATATATATTTAACTGTCTTTTCTATTTTCATAATATCTTTTTTATCTTAGAACATATGTTCGTTTTATTCAATTAGTTAATTTTTTAAATTTTGAAATAAATTTACCATCATTTCAAAATTTAATTTCCCTGTATTAACATTTCTGGGACTTGGGTGATAGCAACCGATCAAGTTTATTCCATTAGACATTTTGTATGATTTTCCATGTCCGAAAGGGAAGTCTTTTGTTTTCAAATCATTGAATTGCTTAAAGTATTTCAGTGTCCCGTCAAATGCTATTTTCCCTAGTGCTACTATTGTTTTAAGATTTTCTAGTAATTTCATTTCCTGATTAAAGTAAACAAAACAAGTTTTAAGTTCAGACGCTGTAGGTTTATCTTGTGGTGGAACACATTTGAGCATTGCTGTCATATATGCATTGTTAAGTATTAATCCATCATCTCGATAATCAGAATTGACCTGGTTAGCCAATCCTGTATGATGCATACATTTCATCAAAAAATCGGCTGATTTATCTCCAGTAAAAACTCTTCCAGTTCTGTTACCACCATGAGCAGCAGGCGCTAGTCCTACAAATAATATTTCTGCATTTATATCACCATATCCGGGAATAGGTTTCCCCCAGTATTCTTCATTCTTATATTGTTTTCGTTTTTCGGTAGCAATTTTTTCTCTGAAAGTGACTAGCCTGGTACATTTTGTGCAGGTGATCATTTCTGAGTGGAATTTATCAAAAGATTTTTGTATTGTCATTTTACGGATCCTTTTGAATTGGTGGAACTATAGTTTTTCTATGTTCCATGTCCTTAATGAACAATTTGTCTGCGCCTTCTTTTTTAGCTATATCTATTGGTAAGTCATCAAATTTTATTCCTCTTCTGCTATATTCAAAGAGTAGATAATTGTGATATTCGTATCTATCCCATGATATCGTTTCATCATTTCCTATGTCCCAATCTCCTAATTTTGAACGCTTAGAAAATTCTTTTTGCGGTTCGTTAAATCCATGTTTCTCCCAATCTTGGTGAGTTAAATAGGTATCTATTAACATTTCTTCTATAAAAAACTCTTGGTGTATTGAGTGGTCCCAAGGGGGCATTGTAATAAATTCACTTGAACTATAGTTATATACGATTATTTCTTGTTCTTCTCTATCATTTAAATATGCTACAGCCTTTGGTTTGTCTCCTTTTTTTGCAGGATACGGGGTATTTTTATGTACTTCTAATTCCAATACTTTAGATTTTTTATTTTTAGCGAATCTTGTAGAAAACCATTTTGCTTTTTCTTCTGACAAAGTCCACGACAACCCTTCGTCATAAGCAATATTTTCCGTGTCAGTTTCGGTAATTCCTCTGTAGACTGTAAACTTGTCAGGTAGGTTGTTGAATACTTCTAATTCTTCATTACTCATCATGAAATACATATCACTGTCTCTACATATAATAGCCGGATCTTCTTCTGCATAGTAAGGACTGGGCCTCATAAATGTATAAAAAGAGTCAAGAATGTGCTTGGAAGGTGATTCAGTCATTTGCCAAATATTAGCTATCATTGAATACCAATGAGCATTTGTGATTTCTTCAATTCCAAACCTTTTTAAATTGTAATAATCTACAATTTCTTTAGATACTGTTTTGTCATCTACATATAATTTGTATATATGGAACCAGTCCTTAGGATAAGCAAGTTTACCGTCAAATATAGTTAAAGCAAGTTGAGATCCTTGTGCGTATATTTTCTTTCTTTTTTTTAAATCCATCGAGCTCAATAGTTTTAATTTAATAGTAGTAGGTGTGATTTTTAAGCTTTTTTACTTAAGTATACAATACCGATTATAAGGATTAAAAAGAAGATTGATATGAAAGACATGCTTTCATCAAGAAATACTACTGAGAAGAAGAAGGTAAAAAACGGTCTGAAAAGGTCAGTTTGGCTGACTCGCGCTACACCACCTTTTCCAAGACCTTCATAAAAGAAAAAGAATCCGATTAGGTTGTTAAACAGGCATAAAAAAGCAAATAAAAATATTGTAGTTATAGAATCACTGGCAACTTGCGTTAAATGGTTAAAATCAAAATTAAGTAAAGTTAACGGGAAAACTATTGGAAGACTAATAACAAGAGCCCAACAAATTACTTTCCATCCACTCATTGTCTTCCCGAGTATTCCTCCTTGAGAATAACCCATACCACCTATCACTACACAACCAAGTAGAGCAAAATCTCCAAAACCGATATCTGTAATTGATGACTCATTTGTTAGAATTCTGAATATTGTCACAGTAATAAATCCAATTATAGCTATTATCCAAAATCTATTTGATGGTTTTTCGTCTGATAAAATACCTGCGAATATAGCAACTGATAACGGGACGGCAGCTAATACAATTCCTCCATTCCCTGCAGGTATTGTTTGCATAGCTACAGCAGTGAATATTGGAAATGCAAATACAACTCCAATTGCTGTAATTATTAATTTATTTATATCAGATCGGGTAGGGAGGTTTTCTTTTTTGAATTGACCTTTTATTAGAAGAATAAATACTGATGCTATACCAGCCAAAAATCCTCTTCCAAAACCAATTTCTAATGATGAAAATTCTGCTTGCGTAAGATGCCGGGTTATCGGAAGAGTAAGTGCAAAAATTAGTACTCCAATAAATCCTAATAGAAAGGCATAATTTTCTCTTGTGAAGTACTTTTGCATTTGTTTGGGAAATAAGAATATAATTAATCTGAATTATGTTAACACATCAAAGGATACAATGATATGAGTACTATATTTAGCAACATACCTGAAGACAAATGGATTATGAATAACGATAAAGCTTTTGCTATACTTGATATTTATCCTGCCTCAGATGGTCATACTTTAGTTATTCCAAAAAGAGAAATAGAGACATTCTTTGAATTGTCTGATGAAGAACTTGTAGCAATTAAAGAGTTAATAGTTAGTAGAAAAGAAGAAATTATTCAGGAAGATTCTACTGTTGAAGGTTTTAATATATTCATTAATAACGGAAAAGTTGCAGGTCAAACCGTATTCCATCTTCATTTTCATTTGATACCCAGAAGGCAAGGAGATAATGCGTGGGAAAATTATTTCCAAAATTTACGAAGAGCCTAAGAGTATTTTTTATTGGCTCCGCAGGTTGGATTCGAACCAACGACCGATCGGTTAACAGCCGATTGCTCTACCACTGAGCTACTGCGGAAAGTTGAAAGTAAAAAAATTATAACACTAAAGAAAAATAATGTGAATTATGAAGACGTTGTTTTAGATTTACTTTTTGTGTTTTGTTTTTTAAAATCTAATTTTCCACTCTTTACATTAATTTTCAATGAATCATTTTTTGATATTTCTTTAGAAATAATCATGGATGATATTTCATTTTCTATTTTTCTTTGAATCAATCTTTTTAGAGGTCTTGCTCCAAATTCTTCATCATAACCTTCATTGATCAGTAATTCCTTAGCTTTTTCAGAAAGATCAATTTGTATATTTTTTTCATCTAGCCTAATTTGGATGTCTTTGATAATTATGTCTGTAATAAGCTTTAATTCATCTTTGTTAAGTTTTTCAAAGACAATAATTTCGTCAATCCTGTTAATGAATTCGGGTCTAAATGAATTTTTCAGTGCTTTATCTATTGATGATCTTTGTTTAACAGCTTCTTTATCACTTAGATTTTGAACAAAACCAAAATTATTAGTTATATTATCTGCAGTAATTAAATTACTAGTCATTATAATTATTGTATTAGTGAAATCTACCGTTCTCCCATGCCCGTCAGTCAATCGACCATCATCAAGTATTTGAAGTAATATATTAAATATATCTGGGTGAGCTTTTTCAATTTCATCAAAAAGTATTACCCTGTATGGCCTTCTTCTTACACTTTCAGTTAATTGTCCTCCTTCGTCAAATCCTACATATCCTGGAGGAGAACCTATCAGTCGTGATACGCTATGTTTTTCTATATATTCAGACATATCTACTCTAATCATGTTTGATTCATCATCAAACATAAATTCTGACAAAGCTTTTGCTAATTCAGTTTTCCCTACTCCGGTAGGTCCCATGAATAGAAAACTCCCTATGGGTTTTGAAGGATCTTTTAAACCAGCCCTTGACCTTCTTAAGGCGTCGGATATTGATTTTACAGCGTTATTTTGCCCTATTACTCTTTTATGTAGATGTTGTTCTATTTCCATAAGTTTTTTAGATTCGTCATTTAAAAGATTATTAACAGGAATTCCTGTCCACAATGAAACAGTGGTAGCTATATCTTCTGGCTTTAGGATTATTTTTTTTGTTTCTTTAGATTCTAGTTTTACATCCTTAAGTTCTTGTTCAATTTTTTTCCTTTTTTCTTTTAACTCATCGGCAAGTTTATAATCTTCTGATTTAGATGCTTCATATTCTTGTTGTTTTAGATCCGAAACCTCTTGTTGTTTTTCTGATATATCTAAGTTTATATCGTCTTCTTTATTTTCAATTCTTAATCTTGCAGATGTTTCGTCAATTAGATCAACGGCTTTGTCAGGTAAAAGTCTACCACTTATATACCTTTGACCTAATTTTACTGCAGCATTTAAAGAATTATTTTCTATTTTCACATTATGATGTTCTTCAAGTCTGGGTTTTAAAGAAGCCAACATTTCCACGGCTAATTCGTTAGGTGGTTCATTGATAATTACTGGTTGAAATCTTCTCTCAAGTGCTCCGTCTTTTTCAATGTATTTTTTGTATTCAGCCTCTGTTGTTGCTCCCATGCATTGTAATTCACCTCTTGATAGAGCTGGTTTCATCAAATTACTTGCATCTATAGCTCCTTCTGCAGATCCCGCACCTACTACAGTGTGTAACTCGTCTATGAATAAAATCACTTCCCCGTTAGACGATTTGATTTCATCCATTACAGCTTTTAATCTTTCTTCAAATTCGCCCCTAAATTTACTTCCAGCAATTAATGCTCCCATATCAAGAGCTAATATTTTTTTGTTTTTTAGAACTTTAGGAACATCATTTTTTACTATTTTTTGTGCCAAGGCTTCAGCTATTGCTGTTTTACCTACACCAGGACCACCAATTAAAACAGGGTTATTTTTAGTTCTTCTGATAAGTGTTTGAATTACCCTGGAAATTTCATTCTCTCTGCCTGTTACAGGATCTAACTTACCTCTTGAAGCTAAATTTGTGAGGTCAGTTGTATACCTTCCCAGAGATTGATACTTCTGTTCGGCGTTTTCATCTTGTACTCTGTGACCTCCACGAATTTTCTGTAAAGCTCTGTATACTTTTTCGATTTCTATATTAAATTCTCTAAATAATCGGACTACTAATCCTTGTTGTTCTTGGCATAGCCCAATTAGAAAATGCTCTGTACTGATGAAATCATCTTGCAATCTTTTACTTTCAGATTTAGATCTTTCTAATAAAGCTTCTAGTCTTGGAGAAGCATAAACCTGAGATGAAGGATATCTCATACCAATAGTGGCTTCCATGGCAGATACCAACCTGTTTCTTAATGATTTGCTTGCTGTGTTTAATTCTTGAAATATTAACATAGGAACACCTTTTTCATGTTCTAGTAATGCCAGAAGTATGTGTTCAGGGTCCCATTGACTATGTTTATATTTCCACATAAGCTCCTGAGACAGATGTAAAACTGCCTGAGCTTCTTTAGTAAAGTCTGATTCTTTGAAAACCATTAATATCCTCTAATTTTTAATATAAAAGTTATTATAAAAAGAATACGTTATTATGACTCTTTTGTCAATATCTTTCTTGATACAAGGTGACTCAAGGTTACATTTGTTATTAATATTTTATAGAATAGAAATATGATTATTGATTTACATTGCCACTCAGTACATTCTGATGATTCATTATTATCTTTTGAAGAAATTGCACGACAATCTAAAGAAAGAGGTATAGATGGAGTATGTATAACTGATCACGAAACATTTATTGATAGTAATGCGCTAGAGGAACTAGAGTCGATATCAAACAAAATTAATATTCGAATATTCGAAGGTGCAGAAATTAACACGGATGTTGGGCATATAATTACTTTTGGAATTAAAGAATATAAATTTGGAATGCATAATTTAAAATTTCTTTACGAACAAGTTGCAATAAACAAAGGAGCAATGATTTGGGCTCATCCATATAGAAGAATAATTAATGATAATGAAACTATGACCCCGGAAGAATTCCAAAAAAGACTTGATCAAACCGCTAAATCAGAGATATTTAAATATGTTGATGCAATTGAAGTAAACAACGGAAGAGGTAGCGATTTTCAAAATCATTTTTCAAAAAAATTAGCACAATTAACTAGATCTAAAATGACAGGTGCAAGTGATTGTCATCTTACTAAGGATATTGGAACTTGGGCAACAGAATTTGAAACAGATGATATTGATAATACAATTCAATTGATTTATGAAATTAAAAAAGGAAAATATAAACCTTTGAAAATTAATTAGTTTTGTATATATTCTCTGAAGCTGTCTGAATAAACAAATAACGCTGGAGTTCCACCTGTGTGTATAAATACTACGGCTTTAGATTTATCAAAATATCCTTTTTTAATAAGATCTACCATTCCAGCAAATGCTTTTCCTGAATATACAGGATCAAGAATAATTCCTTCTTTTCTTGCTAATAATTTTACTGCTTCTATCATTTCTTCTGAAGGAATCCCGTATCCTTCACCAATGTAGTTATCATTAAATATGATATCTTTTTCCTCGTATGATAAGCCTAATTCATAGTAATCAGATGTTTGATTGCACAGGTCTTTTAATTTTGGAATTACTATTGTGGCATCAGAGCTAATTGCCATGCCCACTGTCTGAATTCCAGATTTTTCTACATCTGCTCCAAGTATCATTCCTGTTTGAGTTCCTCCGCTTCCAGAAGCCGCTACCATACTACCTATTTCTATTCCCATTTCATTTGCTTGAGCTATTAATTCCATTGTCATAGAAATATATCCCAGGCTACCTATTGAGTTACTTCCTCCTACAGGAATGTAGTAAGGATTTTTACCTTTAGTTTTAAGATCAGCCATTAAATTTTCTATGGTTTCTTCCATAGATAGCTTGCCTCCTTGATCTAAGGCTTCATTATCTTCTTCAAGAAGTACTAATTTTGCTCCTAATAATTCATCTAAAAACAAATTTCCATTATATTCTTTAGACCAAGATGGTTTTGCAACGATTATACATTCCATCCCAAATTTAGTAGCTGCGGCAGCTGTCTGCCTGCAATGATTTGACTGAACAGCACCAGCAGTTATAATAACATCAGCTTTATTTTTCAAAGCATCTCCTATCAAAAATTCAAGTTTCCGTGATTTATTTCCACCAAATGCTAATCCTGTACAATCATCTCGCT
>CEPW01122349.1_pt1 | contig 11506 bp, 10 predicted proteins | sample 356211 | NCBI WGS metagenome assembly CEPW01 (sample SAMEA2620021, study PRJEB7988) | marine metagenome | biome: marine biome (ENVO:00000447); feature: deep chlorophyll maximum layer (ENVO:xxxxxxxx); material: "saline water (ENVO:00002010), including plankton (ENVO:xxxxxxxx)" | depth 25 m
GATGATGATGTGTTTTTTTTTTGTTCTTTTGGTGGGGTCGTTTTGTTTTGTGTGTGTTAAAAATGTGTGTGTGTTTTGTCTTTTTTTATAATTTTTGTTGTGGGAAAATCTGAACGATGATGATGATGATGATGTTTGAACTTGTGGGGGGTGTAAAAAAAATAAAAGGGAAGAAGAAAGAAGAGGAAGAGGAAGAGAGAATAAAAATTTTAGAGAGAAGAAGAAGAAGAAGAGAGGAGAGAGAGATAAAAAAATGAAATGAAATCTGTGGAGGAGGAGGAGCACAAAAAAGACTTGTTGGGCAAAAAAAAGAGATGACAAAAGAAGAAGAAGAAGGAAAGATCTCTTGGGGGCATCATCACTAATCCACAGAATACATTAGGAGCGACAGCGACCACCAAGGACCAACAAAGCGACGACGATGTCCACGCCTCCCGCCGCAGCTGTCGCGGACAGCCCATCTTCCTCCACCTCCCCTTTACAACCAGTCATCAGCGCCGCGTCGCGAATCAAGGACGTTTCTTTACACGTCTTCTCGCAAAGAAAACCAATGTCAGAAATTCTCGATAGAACGGCGTACGCGAAGCCGGCCAGTTTTTCCGATGCCACCAGTCGAATGCAAAAGAACTTGAACTACTTCAAAATTAACTACATGATCGCCACGCTGGGCATTTTATCCGCGTTTATCTTGTACCATCCGTCGAGCCTGTTGATTTTAAGTGCGATTTCCGCCGCGTGGTGCTACGTGTTTATGATTCGACAAGAGCCTTTGAAAATTGGCGAACGCGAAGTCTCCGCGCGAGAGAAAATGTTAGGCATGACTGGGTTATCCGCGCTGATTATATTTTTCTTGTCATCTGCGGGAACCTACATATTCTCCGGGATGGGCGTGGCTTTGTTGGGGATCGGGGCGCACTCCGCGGCGAGAGTGCCGGATGACTTGTTCATCGACGACGCCGCCGAATCGAACGGGTTCTTTTCGTTCATGGTACCGCCGAGGCCGGGACAACCGACTGGCACGATCTAAACATAAGACGAGCGAGAACGAAGCGCATTAATACTATTCGTCTGCTTACACAATTGCGCTTTTATTGATGTGATGATTGGGGAAGCATGAGAGACAGAGAGTGAATTATAGAAAAGAAGAAGAAAGAGAATTGAGAGAGAGAGAGAGAGCGAAGAAGTAAGTACCCCTCTCTGGAAAGCGCGCGAATTTACTCTCGAAGAAGAAGAAGAAGAAGAGATGCTGTTTTAGAAAAAAAAGAAAAAGAAATATGAAACTGTCTGTCGATGCGAGAGGCGATGGAACGATGACGATAATAACGTCGTGCATGTTGTTGTTATCGTTGTTGTTGATCTCTCTCGCGTCGAGAGACGGATGTAACACAATCAACAAAAATTTAATTTACCACGTTTGAGATTAGGATTTTATTATTATCACGTATATGGACTTATCCATTTACTTTATACAACTATTACTACACGCGCGTGCGAATCGCATCCCTACAACATCTAATCTTCTAAAATGTATTAAATTCCTTGCCCTCTCCGAGCGTTCGCGGCCAACCGAGCGTCTCTTTCCTTTTCGTATTCTCGATACTCCGCCTGTTGCAAAAACGACTGTTGTTCCGTGTACGTGTTCTTGGACTTTCTGTGTATTTCCAACTCCTCGTCAATATCCTCGTTCGCATCTTTCACCTTCTTCCAATCCATTTTCGTCTTGTCTAACACGCTCATCTTCTTTGATTTCTCAATCTTAGCAATCAACGCGTCTAAGCCGCTCATTTTTTGTCCTTTTAGATTTTCCTTCTCCTCGGCGTCTCTCGCCTCTTTCGAGCCTTCTTTGTACGTCTTCTCCACCTCCATGACCATCCCAGCAAAGTCTCTTTTTTCAATCACGGCTTTCAAACCTTCGTGCTCTTTGATTTTGTGTACTTTTCTGGACGTTTTCGCCGCTTTCATGGCTTCTCTCGCGAGCTTTATTCTCTCGTCTACCTCTTTTTCCTCCTCTTCTTCCTCCTCTTGGGGGTCGCCTTCTTTCGTTTTCTTCTTCTTCTTTGCGGCAGGGCGCCTCTCTTTTTTCTGTGCAGACGACGTCGAAGAAGAAGATAACAACCCGGAGAGAATTCTCTCCGAACTCTCCGGTTTCTCCTCCGCGTCTTTGTGTCGTTCGTTCAACTTATACGCCAGTTCAGTCGGCGACATTCGACGTAACGACGCACTCGTCGCGTTATGCATTGTCTCGGACCGTGGAGTCGTCGTCTTCGCTTTTCGTTTCTTCCCCGTCGCGGGGTTCTTCTTCTTCTTCTTCGCCTTCCCCGTCGTTTGATCTTCTTCTTCCTCCTCTTCCTCTTCTTCTTCTTCTTCTTCTTCAGGAGAAGTACACAGAGCCGTCGTCGTCGTCGTCGTCGTCGTCGTCGTCATTAGTTTTTCGAACATCTCCCTGACTTTCTTCTTTGGTTGAAACTCGAAGCGCTCGAAATCGTCTCGAGACAGTTCTTTCGCCGTTTTTTCGGCCGTCTGATTGTACTCTTCGAACATGAGTGCGAGCAGTCGTTCTCGAGCACGCGTGGGCGCCTTTCCTTTCTTTTCGCGACGAAAACTACGTACCGTACTCTATACCTTTCACTCAAGCAAAGAAAAACCCCCTTTCATCATTTATATTAAGAGAGAGAGAAAGAGAGACCTTTGAAAGGAGGGGAAAAAAGGCAAAAAAAAAAGACAACAACAAACAACAAAATCATCGTCGCCGTTTTTTTTAAACACACACACACACACATTATCACATTTTTAACACAAGAGAGAGAGAGAGAGAGAGAGAGAGAGAGAGAAAGAGAGAAAAAGAGAGAGAGAAAAAGAGAGAAAAAAGAGAGTTCTTCAAACAACAAACTGTACTTTATAAAAAACTTTTGACTCTTTCTCTCTCTCTCTCTTTCTCTCTCTCTCTTTTCATGATAAAAGAAGGCATCGAGAAAGAGTGGCATGACGCAGAATTTTAGGAGAGAAGAGCGTGCACTCGTCAACAGAGTCTCGAGACGCCTGAACTTTGTTCCAGCCAGGTGCGATTATTATTATGATGATGATAATTTTTGCATTGTCGGCGCGTCTTCAATTTTGAATCGCGTTTCTCTCTCTCTCTCTCTCTCTTCTCTTTCTTTCTTTCTTTCTCTCTCTCTCTCTTTCTTTTCTCTCTTTTTCGAAAGATGTAAAACTGAAGAACGGGAAAATGCGACTCTTTTGTTCGACGACGATAAAATAAAACAGACGAGCGGAACCACCGTCGACGGGAAGAATGATGACGAACACGAACGGGAGTCAGAATGGACGACGGAAAGTAGGAAGAACGATAGTGTTGAATGGATTGAATAACAAGAGTAAGAACAAATTGGACGACGATACTCGTGCCGATGCCGATGCCGACGCGAAGAATCGCAAGAAAAGAAAGAATGTAGACGATGAAGAGAAAGAAAACAGCGACGACTTGTATCCTCTTTCCAAGATTCAAATGGAATGGCAAATCGTCTCCAAAATCGGGTCTGGTTTGCAAAATTTAGGCAACACGTGCTTCTTGAACGCGGTGTTGCAGTGTCTCACGTACACGCCAGCATTGGCGAACTTTTTCTTGAACAACGAACACCAAAAGCATAAAAATTTGAGTTCGGGATTCAATTCGTTGTACGAAATGGGGAACTTAGTAAAGAACACGTTAGTGCATTCCAAGAATAAACATCACGCGGTGCCACCGACGGCGTTCGTGAAGAACATTCGAGCGCTATCAAAGACGTTTAAAAAAGGAAGACAAGAGGATTCACACGAATTCGCGAGGTGTTTGTTAGATTCCATGCACAAAAGGTGTTGCATGCTAGACCAAAACGGGAAGAAGATTGGCGCCAATCCAATCGATCCAGAGTCGAAACAGGCAGAAACTACATTTATTTGGCGCATATTTGGCGGCCAGTTGCGTTCGTGCGTGACGTGTCAAAGCTGCGGAAGAGAGTCGGTGAAGTTAGATCCGTGCATGGATGTGAGTTTAGAGTGCGCGAAAGTGAAATCTTTAGAACAGGCGCTGAAGTTGTTCACGCGAGTAGAAGTTTTAGACGGCGATAACAAGTATAGATGCGAAGGATGTAAGAAGTTATCGCGAGCCAGAAAACAGTTCAGCGTGGATAAAGCGCCGAACGTGTTACAAATCCAACTGAAACGATTCGAGTTTGTTCCTTTTGGAAGAGGAAAGTTATCGCAGTTTATCGAATACCCGTTGGTGTTAGATTTGACGTCGTATTTGACCTCGAGTTTGAGAAGTAACGAAAGCGTCCGACGCGGGAAGAAAAGAAACAAGAGCGGTAATAACAAGAACAACAACATGCTCGATGATATCATGGGTAGCGCCAGTGCCAAAAGCAAAGAAGCGTCATCATCATCGGTGTACGATTTGATTGGCGTTTTAGTCCACGCGGGAAGCTCCATGAACTCTGGCCACTATTATTCTTACGTCAAAGCGCAAAACGGATTTTGGTTTGAAATGGACGACGAATCCGTCACGAATGTTTCCGAGAAGACCGTCTTGAGACAAAAAGCGTATCTTCTCTTCTACACTTTGCGCAACGCTCCGGGGACGATGACGTCAAGGAAAAGAAACACTGGAAACGTAGATAAGGATCGAATGGATGAACTTACGAGAGAGTTTGAAGCAAAGAAAAGAAAGCTCGACGAGGAAGAAATAGAAAAGGAGAAAAACGAGAAGAAGATAACGTTGATGAAAAAGAAAAAAGATAGCAATACGCGTAGCAGTAGTAGCGAAGAAGAAAAACAAGAAGAACAAGAAGACGCAGTGACTGTAATATCGGCAAGGAAAAACGGGAAGCGAAGCGCTGGGCGTTCAGCCGGGAAGAACTCTCGCGAAGTTGTAAAATCAAAACTCTTCAAGCAAAACAGGAATGGATCAAAGTCACCGGATTTCAGCATCGTCAAACAAAGAAAACGCGGTAAACGAGCAACGCGTGGTGACGACGAGGACGCAGAGCAAGAAGAAGAAGACGAAGGTGACAAAGAAAACAGGAAAGAGAAAGTGAACGTCGTCAAGACGTTCTTGAAATCGCGAGCGCAAAGAGATAAAAACAATCGAGGGTGGGACGATGACGACGTCGACGTCGACGACGACAACAATAAAGGTCGTTCGATGAGGATGCATGAACAACGCGTTAAATCTCAGAAGAAGAAGTCTCGCGAGTACGACGAAATCGACGAAGAGTATGATAGAGGGAAAATTGCGAAACATCTCCGAAGACGCGAGCAAAAAATGCCGGCGAGACGGACGAAAACGCCCTCGAGATCAACAGGAGGAAACGCGTTTCAAAGAAAACAAAGGAGAAAGCAGCGATATTGAATGATAGGATTTTGCAGTGTCTTTTATTATTATTATTATTAATAATAGAAATAGATTTGATCTCGGTAACTACGTACCATGGTACTTGTGCCTACAACACTTAATAGTCACTTCCTCAATCGCTTTGACCACTTTGCTTTTCTTCGCCGAAAGCGTCATTCTCTTCCGAGACGAACAGACGAAGGACATCCGTCAGAGTAATAACGTCGAGTGGCTTCCCTGCGTTCAATTTAGGCTTTTCCACGACAACCCACACGCGATGGACGTACGTCAACGCATTCAAAACATCAGAAATCGTTGCCGATACTCCAACGGTTTGTAAAAAGATTTCGTCTTTTTCGATTGCTTTGTTGCGTCGATCCACCGCGGTTGGACTGTCTTCGTTCATCTTTTGAAAAAATGCGTGACTGACGTGCTGACTTTCGATGTGCGAGTACCCACCGTAACTCGTGCGATGAGATAACGCCAGAAATTCTGCAATCGGGAGCCCCAAAATAGAAATGTGGTCTTTTGTCACGCGTCTGAGATCGGATGCAGAGAAGTTAGCGATCAAAACATCTTCGTAAACGACGCCGACGCACGATATCTCTCTATCGCGCATCTTCTTCAAGACATTAATTGTAAGTTCGTGAGGCTCGACGGTGCAGAGTCCGAGCGCTCTTTCCGACGAGCAAAAGCTGCAATCCTCGAGAGATAAACTAGAAAGCTCTTTAAAGACACCTTGTTCGTTCTTCATCTGTAAAAACCTGATGATATCGGATTGCGAGACGATTTTCTGGATTTCGCCGTGAGGATCGAAGATGCCGAGTCGGTGCACTAAATGGTATCGACTGGCCAAGAACATTTCCATCGCCTTCAGAATTGATAATTCTTTCGCGTACGGTTCAAAGACTAAATCGACGTCGTCTTTTTCGATTTGAAAAATCTTCTTCGAGAAGACTTTCGATGCCACTTTTCCTAACAACGTCATCGCTTGCAACATGTTGATCGGGTCTTGCATTCTCTCCAATTTTTTCTCGTCTTCGAAAGCTTCCACGAGCGGATCGATCACGTCCGAGACGCTGAAAAAACCTACACACGTCGCGCGTTCGTCCTCTCTGTTCAATCCTTCGAGATTTTGAATCGTAACCGGCGCGCTCAAGACGTTGTATCTCTTGAGCGTCTCCAAGGCGGTTTCGCTCGTATCGGACGGGAGAAGGCTGACGATAAACGTCTTCGTCGAACCTTGTCGCGCGCGATCGAGCTGCGACACCATCGATCGTAACGTCGTCGACGCGAGAATCGATCTGATCCGTTCCAATTCGCGTTTTATCCCCGGGCTTCCTTGTGCAAGGCGCGTCGTCGTCGTCGTCGTCGTCGTCGTCGTCGTCGCCATCGCGCTTGTGTCGTTTTGCGTGTGTTTTCTGCGCGTATTTTTTTTGCCTTTTTTTTTTGAGATTTGAGACGACGAGAGAAAGAAAAGAAACATTTTCATCGTCGTTCGATCCATCCTCGGAAATATATAGAAAATTATATTAATAATCTCTTTCGTCTCTTCTTCACTCGCATTTCATTCACCACTTTTGGAACGCGAGTGACGAGGCGGTGCACGCGCGCGCGCGCTTTTACACACACACACACAGAGAGAGAGATACACGCTTTGCCAATCGCAAAATCAACATGAGCTCGATTGAAAGCGCAAAAATGGTCTTCTCTTCGTCTCAGTCGTCGTTGAAACAACTCTTACAGCACCCGCAAGCGCTGAAAATCTTTGGATGCGTCGTCGGCGTCGTCGGCTCGTTGCTCGTCTACGGTGTATTGCAAGAAAGAATCATGACGAGGCCGTACGAAACCGACGAAACTGGGCAAGAATACTTCAAGTTCTCCGTGTTTTTAGTTTTATCGAATAGACTTTTGTCGTGTCTTATGGCGTTGGGGATTTTGGCGTATTCTCGAGGGAACGTGCAACCAGTGGCTGGCATTCATAGATACTGCGCGGTCAGTTTATCGAACGTGATTGCGACGTATTGTCAATACGAAGCTTTAAAATACGTCTCTTTCCCGGTACAAACGCTAGGGAAATGCGCGAAGATGATTCCGGTGATGATTTGGGGATACTTGATCAACCAACGGCGGTACGTGATGCAAGATTATTTCATCGCCGCGGGTGTGACTTTAGGATGCACGATGTTTGCTTTGTACGGAGACGTGTCTTCGAGCGCGGCGAAACATCACGGGAAAGGCGGAAAAGACACGAGCATGTACGGCGTTGGATTGATGTTAGGATACCTCGGCTTCGACGGGTTCACGTCCACGTTTCAAGACAAGTTGTTCAAAGGGTACCAGATGGAAACGTATAATCAAATGTTGTGGGTGAATTTATGTTCGGCGTCGATTAGTGCTTTGTGGTTGTTTTCGGATTCAGCGTTTGTTGAAGCCGTAGCGTTTGTTGGGAGACATCCAGCGGTGTTGCAAGATATCTGCACTTTGAGCGTCGCCGCGATGTTAGGACAGTTGTGCATCTTGTACACCATTCGTGAATTCGGGGCGTTGTTGTTCGCGACAATCATGACGACGAGACAATTCTTGTCTATTTTGTTGTCGTGCTTGATTTTCATGCACCCGTTAACGTTCATGCAATGGCTCGGGACCGCGATGGTTTTTGGATCGTTGTATTACCAGGCGTATTTGAAAAATCAACGCGCGACGAGCGCGGCGGCAGCGAGCACGGCCGAAATGCGCGAGCCGTCCGCATCTGGTGCAGAAGATGAAGGAAAGAATCCCACCGTGTGATGATTTAGTTTTGAGACGGCGAAGCAACGCTCTTTATATATATGTATATATATATATATATTACCCGATTGCAAAACGATTAATCAATGTAGTTTCTTATTATTATTACCAATCTACTTTTAAAGACGCGTCGGTAAACCCGACTTCGCCATATCTTCTTTGCATTCCTCTACGGTCACTTCGTCTCTGTGGAAGATTCCAGCAGCGAGGGCCGCCGAACACGACGGAACGTTTCCGAAAACTTCAGAAAAGTGTCTCGGGTGTCCAGCGCCGGAAGAGGCTATGACTGGGATCTTCACCGCGTCGGCAACCATTTTCACGAGCTCGTGGTCGAAACCGTTACCTTGTCCATCTTCGTCTATGCAGTTCAAAAGAATCTCACCCGCGCCTAACTTTTCCATCGCGATGGCTAACTCGTACGCGCCGATATCGCGTCCTTCTCTTCCCCCCTTGATGGTACACTGAAACCAGCAATATTTCTCACCGTTTGGTCCTAATTTCCGTTTCGTTTCTATGCACTTATTCTTTGTGTCTTTGGGATCGGCCTCGTACTTGCGTCTCGGGTCGATCGATATCACCACGGCTTGAGACCCGTAACGATTGGAGATGGTTTCAATGGAACTCGTTCCGTCGCCCTGTTCATTGTTGGCATAAAACCTCTCCGCGACTTCCACTGCATCGCTTCCAATGGACACTTTATCGGCGCCCGAGGCAAAATACGCCGACGCAACTTCTAAAGAAGAATAGTGTTTACCATTCGAATCGGTGAAATCACGAATACCACCACCGACAGTTAAAGGCACGAACACGGTTTCGCTGGAGAGTTTCAAAACGTCAATCATCGGCGCATCTTTCAATGGCGTGTCTCGGTATCCGGTAATATTCAAGAAACTCACCTCATCGGCGCCCATATCGAAGTATTTCTTAGCCAACTCGACGGGTTTACCCAGATTACGAACGTCGCCACTTTCGCCTTCGCTTTTTTCTCTCACGTCGTACGAATCACCTTTAGTGACAACCAAATCGCCTGCGTCGTTGCTACGCACGTCCAAGCACGCGATGACGCGTTTGGCCAACCCTTTTCGCACGGCAGCCGAACTCGCCGACGATGGTAACGCCGACGACGTTTCCATTTCGCTCTTACCACCGGACAGGAACTGATCGAAAATCTTTAAACCGGTAAAGCCAGACTTTTCTGGGTGAAACTGCGTCGCCATGACGTTTCCTTTCTGCACGGCTGAAATGAACGGTTCGCTCCCGTAATCGCACGTCGATAAAACCCAATCCTTGTTCTTTTCATTCGGCAACGCTCTGTAAGAGTGGACAAAGTATACTCTCTCTGAAACTGACGCAGATGGATCGTCTTTTTGTAAATCTAACAAGTACGATTCTCTTTTGACATCGTTCACGTTCCAGCCGATGTGCGGCACGATTAAATCATCTCCGGTGAACTTAGTCACCGTCCCGGGAATCAAACCCAAACCTTCCACTCCTCCAGACTCTTCGCTCCCATCGAACAATAACTGTAAGCCCAAGCACACGCCCATGAACGGTTTTGTTCCGTCCAAAACGTACTCTCTCAAAGGTTCGATTAACTTTCGTTCGCGCAAAATGTCCATGGCAGATCCATACGCACCGACACCCGGGAAGACCAGTTTCTTCGCCGCGAGAATATCTTCCGGTGATTTAATATCTTTCACCGTGTATCCAAGCTTTTGCATAGCATTTCGAACGGATCGAACGTTCCCAGCGCCGTAATCTAAAAGCGACACTTCGCCTTTACTTCCTTCTCCCGACGACGCGCGAAGAGTGAGAGGTGCATTTCTCTGCTGCCGATGCGAAAAGCTGCTGCTGCCGCCAACGCTGTTGCTTTTCATGCCGTGAAGTAAAATACGTCGCCTCGTATCACTCGTCATCGTCATCATGCCTCGCCTTCCTATAACTCTCGACGTCGTCGTGGCCGTGCTATTACTGGTACTTCTAGAACTGTGCGTCGGCGGCGTCGGCGTCGGCGGCATCGGCAGCATCATTTTCAGCTTTTTTTATCCACTTTTCTTTTTGTTGTTCTTTGTTGGTGTTGGTGTTGTTGGTGTTGTAAAAAATGGTAAAAAAAATGTGGTTGTTGTTGTGTTGGGGACGAAAATAATAAAAATGTGGGACGAAAACGACGACATTGTTTTTTTTTTTGTGGACTTGTGTTTCATTTCATTTCATTTCATTTCTCTTTCTCTCTCTCTCTCTCTCTTTCTCCATACCACGCTCCCGAGAACAACACAAAGAAGAAGAAGAAGAAGTTTCGAAGAAGAAGAAGAAGGAAAAGAAGGGATGCCTCGCGCGACGAAATCAGCCGGCTTAAACGCCAAAGCGAAGCGGAAAGCGAGACGAGAGGAGAAGTTTAATCCGTCTTCTGGAAAAGGAGGAGGAGAAGCAGCCGCCAACCCAAAAACACCTTTAACAGAAGAGGACCACACCACCAGCACCACAAAGAAGAAGCGAAGGAACCATGACGAGGACGAGAATACCGCGAGAGGAACGAAGAAGTCGAAATACGCGGCGAGGTCGTCGTTTTCTTCGAAGAATTCGAGCGACGAGGGTAAGAAAGAGTGGAAGAGCGGCAGCGGTGGTCGTGGTGGTGATGGCAGCGGATTGAGTACGAAGAAAAACGGCGACAACCAGAAAAACAAGTCATCGTCCTCTCAACAACAAACGCACAACAAGCAAGCCTTTGAAAAGCCAAACTTTCAGCTGATCGAGGAATTAGTGTTGATCTTCGAAAAACTCAGGCAAACGAAAGATTCCGCCAAAACTACGAAGAGCGGCGGTAAAGGTAAAGGTGAAGACGACGAGAACGACGACACGGAGAACGAAGACAACAGTCGCGACGCGAGTAAAAAGAAGGAATACGCTGCACTAATTTACTCCAAAACGAAAGGAAAGGTTCCAGAAATCGCAAACAATCACAAAGGGTCGAGAATAGTTCAAAGCCTGTTAAAATATGGCACGGAAGAGCAAATAAACTCTGTATTCGCCGAATGCACGCCAAAACTAGCCATTTTAGGAAAATCTTTGTACGGGAACTTTCTCATTCGGAAACTCATCGAAAAAACAAAGAAAGAAGATTACCCGCACTTGTTACAAAACGTCAAAGGTCAGGTGACTTCGTTGGCACGTCATCCAGTTGGAAGTCAAATATTAGAGCATTTGTATCACTCTGCAAATGGTGAACAACGCGCACAAATGCAGGCTGAATTCTATGGAGGCGAATATGTCCATTTTTTAAACACTACGATGACAAAGAAGGAAGGCAACAACAACAACAACAACAACAACAACAACAACAACAACAAC
>CEPW01054359.1_pt1 | contig 11492 bp, 16 predicted proteins | sample 356211 | NCBI WGS metagenome assembly CEPW01 (sample SAMEA2620021, study PRJEB7988) | marine metagenome | biome: marine biome (ENVO:00000447); feature: deep chlorophyll maximum layer (ENVO:xxxxxxxx); material: "saline water (ENVO:00002010), including plankton (ENVO:xxxxxxxx)" | depth 25 m
CTTATGTTGGCAACAGCATAATGAAACAAGGTGAATTGCTGGAAGTCCACCATTAAAGGATAATCAGCAGCCAAGCCAGCCCACAAGCTGGAAGGTTCAGAGACTAGAAGCCGACAGGAAACTGAGTAATGCTTTCACGAGTGCCTTGCAACCCTCTGGGTTGAAGATATAGTCCGACCTACATCAATGGCAAAGATGTAGAACCGAAAGATAAAGAGCTTTCGGGATAACAAAAGTGTTCTACAAAGCAAACCTATCTGGAGACTTTGAAGTTCTCACAGATTCATTATCATTAACACCTGGAAAGATCACAGCTGACAACCAGATTGCAGCCGTGCTACATCGTGGACGAGCATTCAGTTCACGAGATTTAGCCGCACTTGCAGTTGGTGGTGGCCCAGATCCAATGGCTGCTATCGCTCAGAAGATGGCTGCTTATGTTAACAACCAGAAACAGAAGGACTTATTCTCCTGTCTAACTGGTGCATTTGGTTCAATCAATGCAAACGACAGCAACTCTGCTTTGTTTGATTTAACAATTGATTCAGAATCAGGTGATACTCCAACAACATTAAGTCCTCGTCATATTGCAAAGGCAAAATCTTTACTTGGAGATCAAGGATCAAAACTAACAACAGTTGCGATGCACTCCAACGTCTATGGAGATTTGTTAGAGCGAAATATGATTGATCGCATCTACGACAACACAGGCGCACCCGACACAGGAGCGACAGGTGGTAGCACAGTCAGAGCATTTGATGGCCCTAATGTTGTTGAAACATTTGGAGGTCTTAGAATTATTGTTTCGGATGATGTTCCAACAACAGGTTCTGGTGCTTCTACGGAATTCAGTACGTTCTTTTTTACAGAAGGAGCAGTTGTCACAGGTGAGCAGGCTCCAATCAGAACACAAACAGATAGAGACATCCTTGCTTTAGAAGAAGCAATGGCTGTGGATCTCCACTACATCTATCATCCTGTAGGTCTTAAATACGCTGTTTCAACAGTAAACCCAACAAGAACTGTGTTGGAAACTGTTGCTTCATGGTCGAAAGTTTATGAGACTAAAAATATAGGAATCGTCAGGGCGACCAACGTATCCAATATGGATTAACCGAAAACCCTTGCTATAACTAGGATTTTAAATCATGGCTTCTATTTTTGAAATTGGTGCTGGTAGTTTAATCGGCCCAACAGACGGTGGTACTGTAACTCAGGCTACTAACAAATCAACAGGTGTAACTCTCAACACTGAGAGTGGACAGATAACAATGAATAACGCTGCATTAGCTGACGCTGCTGAAGTATCTTTTACAGTTACTAACAGCAAAGTCGCTGCAACAGACGTTGTCGTTGCTTGTCATGGTTCCGCTGGAACCGCTGGTGCTTACATCGTAAGTGCTAACGGTATTGCAGCTGGATCATTCAAGATCACAGTTTCTAACGTATCAGGTGGATCTCTAAGTGAAGCTATCGTTATTAACTATGTTGCTCTAAAGGGAGCATCTAGCTAAATGGGAATGTTCGCTTTTAGGCGAATGAGAGTGAGGAATGAGGCTGCTCAAAAGGCAGCTTCATTGACTCCCACTCTTGAAAAGCCAAAACCAAAACCAAAGCCCAAGAAGGTAAAACTAAATGGCGATAACACTTGATGCAACTGTTGGTGGTGCTAACGCAAACACCTATATAACACTTGATGATGCAAACTCATTTATTGAGGGTTTAGTCCTCAGTGATGACGCTGCTGCATGGGATGGTTCAAGCAACGACAATAAAAACCGTGCGCTTTTTACAGCTGCCCAAAGAATTGATCGTGAAAAGTTTTTAGGGGCTAGGGTAGATGATACCCAAGCACTAGAATGGCCAAGATCTGGAGTAAGAAAACCTGACACATACACCAATCTTTATGGCTTATCTTTTCCAAACAGATTAGTTGCTGATTATTACACTGATACTGAGATCCCAGATCGAGTAAAAAATGCACAGGTCATTTTAGCGGTATATCTCAACAACAACAGGAACGGTTTGGAGTTGAGTGGTCTGGAAGATTTTGCAACGGTTAGTATCGGTAATATAAATGCAACCCCTAGATTTTATGGGGCTGTTGGTATTGATCGAATCCCACCGATAGTTGATCATTACCTGATGGGTATTAGAATAGGTGGAAGAGCAAACTTATCAATCAAGAGGTCTTAAAAATGGGCTACGGCTACCAATATCCAGCAGGGATAATTATTACAGATACAAATGCCCATACTGGCAGATTCGGTAAAGTGCATTGTTTATCAAATGCAGAGGTGACTTTAGTTGCTGAGAACTTAACAGAAAATGGTTCTTCAACAATTAACGGAATTGAAATGAAATCATCTTCAGAGATTGAAGGTGTAATCACAAGTATCACTCTTGCAAGTGGTCAGGTCATAGCTTATTCATTATGAGTCTTGCCAACGCACTAAAAAAGGCAGCATCAAAAACTCTTAGTAAACTTGGAGGTGATGTAACTATCAGACAGGTAACTGCTGGCAGTTATAACACAACCACTGGAGCTATTACAGAATCCACATCTGATACAACCGTCAAAGGTGCGTTAACAAATGTAAATAGATCTGAGGTAAATGATCTGATTGAATCTCAGGACAAAAGGTTAACAATATCAGCAGGGGATTTGACCTTTGTACCGACCACAAAGGACAGGGTTGTTATAAGCAGTGTTGAATTTAAAATTATTCAGGTAATAACAAACGAGCAGAATAATACAGCTATAAGTTTTGATCTTATCTTGAGGTAATTATGGTCAGACAGATAAAATTAAATCAGATTGATGATGTAATGAAAGAAGTGGTGGTTGATCTTGTCGCTGCAACTACTCTCAACTGGACAGCTAAAGTAAAAAAAGCAACACCTGTTTTTTCTTCCGATAATTACACACAATCAGAACTTGATGCTCTTCCAGAATTTTTCAAACAATCAATATTAAAGCACAAAGGTGGTGATCTAAGGGCTGCATGGCAGACAAAAATTCAAAAATTTAAAGGAACAATTACAAACAATCTGCCTTATGCAGAACCTGTTTGTTTTGGTATTAACTTACCGCCAACATGGGGTGGTCAATATAAAACAAGACAGGGAACAGTGCCTGGATTTCCAGAACTTATTGCAAAAGAACTTACAACAAATTATATTCCTAGACAGCTTGCAAGAATAGTGAGGAAAAAATAATGGCAGCAACAGATCTTAATACCGTCAGATCCACAATTGAGGCGAGACTTGCAACTGAACTAGCATCAAGTCCAGTTATTCCTGTCATATTCAATAATATGGCATTTGATTCGACAACAGAAGATACTTTTGTTCAATGTCTTACAAGTTTCGGTGCAAATGAATATCTGACGCAGGGAGATACAAGCGCAGCAACAAATAATGTTGTCGGTCTTGTTGTTCTTAACATATTTACAGAAGAAGGTATTGGGGCAGGGTCTAACTACACCATTTGCAAGAGATTGAGAGACTTATACAATAGAGTGACAGTATCTAATGTAATTTTTGATTCTCCTGTCGGGCCTGAAGTATTTGCATCAAGTCCAGAAGGTAAGTTTCAAACACAGATTAGAATTACTTTTAATGTTTATGAGGATCTGTAAATGGAAATCACAGAAGAAATGCTTGATGTTATCGAGGCTGTAAAAGGCAGAAGAGAGCCACAGTATTGGGATAATCAATGCAGAAGATATATGGAAAAACAACAAGCAAATAAAAAGGCTGTAAAAAAGTCAGAAAAAGGTTAATATATTTATAAATCTTTCTTTTATTTGTTATGGCAAAGGTTAAAGGTGATGTTGGGCAAGTCAAATTTGATGATGATGGCTCTTCAGTAAACCCTGTATTAGGAACTACAAGTTGGTCAATGTCTATCACTAAAGACATTCAAGAAATTACTGCCCAAGGTGATACTTTCAAGGCGTTTGTCGGTGGTCTTATTGAGGGTGAGGGAACAGCGGAACTTCTTTATGATGATTCAGCTTCTGGTGAGACAGCAACTTTTGTTGATGGTGTTTTGACAACTGGTGATCTTGGAACAGCATCTTTTGAACTTTTCCCCGATAGTTCAAGTGCCACAAAAAAAATATCATTCAATGGAATCATCACCAGTTTCGATCAAAGTTCCACTCTCGGTGAAGCAAATACAATCAGCATCACATTCAAACCAACTGGAACTATAACTTCAGCAATCTAACTAACTAATTAATCAACCCCAAATTTTATGACAAATCAAAGAACAGCAGACCTCCTCATCGGTGCTTATAAAGATGAGATGACCGCAAGACGTAAATATGAACTGAAAGATCCATCAGGCAAGGTTTTAAGAACTTTATATTTTCCACCAATAACAAGATTTGACAGGCAAAAAGCACAGCAGTTAGCTGGCACTGATGAGGCACTTACTGTTTCAACGCAGTTGCTTTGTAAAATGGCACAAAAAGAAGACGGCACACCAGCTTTTGATATGTCAGATGCACCGATTCTACAGAGATCACTTCCTGAAAAGGTATTAAATGATCTTGAATTATTTTTGTTTGATATTGAACTTGATATTGATACAGCAAAAAACGAATAAGGCGAGATAGTTGGCTTAACTTTGAATTTTTTCTCGCAACAGAACTAGGTAAAACAGTAAATGAATTAAGAAACTCTATTTCTGAGGAAGAGTTAATATATTGGGCTGCATATTATGAAAACAAACGTGAAGAAGAAAAGAGAGCTTTGCAACGACAAAAACGCAATTCAAGGTAATATATAATAAAGGCTTTTTTTATTTGTGGCAGAGTCAGTTGTTACCTTAAGAGTTGATGCCAGTGGTGCAACAAGAGCCTTGCAGGGTGTACAAAATAGAACCAATGCGCTACAAAGATCTTTTGGTGGGTTGAAGGCAGCGATTGGTGGTGTTGGGATTTCATTATTAGCAAGACAGGCAGTAAGAACATCAATTAATTTTGATAAATTAAATTTACGTTTAGGACTACTTACAAAAGCAACAGGAGATTTTTCTGCTGCTCAAAAGATTGCAACTGACGGCCAGAAATTATTTGGTCTTAGCGCAACAGAAGCTCTTGAGGGTGTCACAAATATTACAGCAAGACTAAAACCATTAGGAGTTAGCTTGGAAGATATTAGAACAACTTTCATCGGATTTAACACTGCTGCAAAATTAGGCGGTGCAAATGCACAGGAAGCCTCTAATGCCTTTAGGCAGCTGGCACAGGCTCTTGGTTCTGGTAGGTTGGCTGGAGATGAATTTAGAAGCGTATCAGAGCAGATACCATTGATTCTTAAACCATTGGCAGATGAGCTGGATGTAGATGTAGGTAAATTAAAAGAACTTGCTGCTCAAGGTAAGTTGACAAGTGATGTGGTGATCAGGGCATTGAGAAAATTAGGCACACAGGGTGGCGAGGATTTGAAGGCAATCTTGGAAAATGACCCGACACAGGTATTTAAAAATTTAAGTAATGAAGCTGAAAACTTATCAAGAGCAGTGGGAGAACAACTTACCCCAGCCATTTTGCCTGTGATAAAAGCATTAACGGAACTCACAAAATCAGCTGTTGAGTTTGTTAATTCACCGATTGCCAAAACTGCTGCGATATTTGCAGCGATAGCATTTGCAGCTAAAGGTGTTGCTGTACTTCTGCCAATTTTAACAGCAGGGTTGATTAAAGTTGCGGCAGCGGGAGGAGCGCTCACTATAGTTCTAAATGCGTTTCCATTTGTTGCAGTAGCAACAGCTATCGGTGGTGTTGTAACTGCTTTAATAAAAGTTACTTCTGAACAGAAAAAATTTACAGAAGCATTAAAGGAAGGAGATAAGGCAGCATTAAAAAGTGAATTAAATAGACTATTTATTACAAGACAAAAACTTTTACAGAGATTAGGAACAGCACAAGAAAACAATAACAAAAGAGCAGAAGCATCATTAAAAAGACAGCTTGCAGAACTAAACAAAAACTATGATCTAGTTCAAAAAAGATTGCTTACAGAAATAGATAAAACAAATGAGATAGAAAAACAGAATAAAAAATTACAGGAACAAGAGGAGCTTCAAAAGAAAAATCAAGAGGCAGCAGCAAAGTTAAAAGAAAAAATGACGGCAGTGGGTGAAGAGATTGAAACAAGTATCAAAGGTAATTTAAGAGATGCAATTACAGGCGCACAATCATTTGGACAGGCAATGACTAATGTATTGAACAGAATCAGAGATAAAATTATTGATGCACAGATTGATAAAATTCTTGGTAATTTTGGTGAGAACTTTGGAGCTTCTGCTTCTGGTGGTAAAAGAAAAGGTCTTGGTGGTTTCTTGGGTGGTATTTTAGGTGGACTATTCAGAGCGAATGGTGGGCCTGTAAAAGCTGGACAGCCTTATATTGTTGGAGAGCGTCAACCAGAACTTTTTGTTCCTCGAACATCGGGAACGATATTACCAAGCACAAATATTGGTGGAGGTGATAATACAACAAACATGGTTACAGTAAATGTAGATGCTTCGGGTTCTTCTGTGGCTGGCAGTAGCACTGATGCACAGGCATTAGGGGCAGCGATAGGGGCTGCCGTACAAGCGCAACTGATAAAAGAAAAAAGACCTGGAGGTTTATTAACTAGATAAATGGCAACTTTTCCTTCTATTCAACCCACTTATGGGATGAGAAAAACAAGCGCACCAAGAATCAGATCAACAAGACTTGGTGATGGCTATGAGTTCAGAGCATTATTTGGCCTTCCACTTACTCAAGATCCAAAAATATATGATCTTACTTTCAATGTTTCAGAAACGCAATCTGATGTCATAGAAGGATTTTTGCGAAGTCGCGTAAATGATCAGGCAAGTTTTACCTTTACACCTCCGGGCGAGGGCTTCACAAAAACAGGTACATATAGTCAAAGTGGAACTACTGTCACCATAACTATTACAAATCATGGTCTTGCTATCGGTGATGTCGTAACCATTGACTACACTTCTGGTTCTGCAACCGATGGTGACTTTGCAATTGCCACAACTGCTGATGACAATACATTCACGGTAACGGCAGCTTCTTCTGCCACAAACAGTGGTAATGTATCAGTCACATTATCAGGGGCTGGAAAATTTGTCTGTCAATCATGGACAAAAACCATACCATATAACAACAGAGCAATATTAAACTGCACTTTCAGGGAGGTATTTGAACCGTAAATGGGATTACCTACAGCAGAATTACAAGCATTAACAAACAAATCTGTCATTGAACTTTATACATTGACGTTGGTATCTGCATTACATGGTTCTACAGATGTCACTAGGTTTCATTCGGGGGTTGGTATGAATAGCAATGCCTCAATAATATGGCAGGGTAATACTTATGATAGGTTTCCAATACAAGCTGAAGGGTTTGAATATTCTGGGCGTGGGTCACTTCCAAGACCAACAATAACAGTTTCAAATGTACTTGGAACTATCACAGCATTGATGGCAACAGTAAATGCCACAACACCTTTCAACGATTTACAGGGTGCAAAATTTGTACGCATACGCACTCTCAGTCAGTTTTTAGATGCTGCCAACTTTCCTTCAAATCAAAATCCTTTCGGCACACCAGATAGTACAGCAGAACTACCACAGGAAATTTATTTTATAAATAGAAAAATTATTGAAACTAGGGAAATCGTACAATTTGAACTTGTATCAGCACTTGATTTACAGGGAGTCCGTGCGCCAAAACGTCAAGTAACAAAAAAAGACTTTCCATCTGTCGGTTCATTTATTTAACAATGACTTGGAAAACTGATGCTGTAAAACACGCTGAAGAATGTATGCCACAAGAATCTTGTGGTTTGTTAGCAATAATTAAAGGAAAAGAAACATATTGGCCCTGTAAAAATATTGCAGAGTCTGGATTTGAATATTTTATTATCGACCCTGACGATTGGGCAGAATGTGAAGATACAGGAGAAATAATTGGTATTGTTCATTCTCATCCTTATGAGCCACCACAACCTTCTGATAATGACAAAGCAAGTTGTGAATATTTAGATTTACCTTCACATATCTACAGCGTAAGAATGAAAGAATGGTGTTCTTTTGAACCTACTGGCTGGAAAGCACCATCACTTATCGGAAGAAGTTTTATCTGGGGTGTCTATGATTGCTGGTCAATAATCCATGATTGGTACAAAGAAACAAAAAATATTGATTTAAAAATTTGGGATAGACCAAAAAAAATAAAAGATTTTATTGAGAATCCATTATTTGAAAAAGGCTTGCCGATTACAGGATTTCAAAAACAATCTACACATGATGATATACAAGTTGGTGATGTTTTATTATTTCAATCAACTACAGGTAATTTAGATCATGTTGCTGTTTATATTGGTGATAATATGATTTTGAATCATAATATAAGAAGATTAAGTTGCCGAGAGCCTTTTGATTTAGGTTATCAGCAAGCACTTAGAGGGGTTTACAGGTATGCAGCTTAAAACGATAAAAGTATATGGAAGATTAAGAAAATTCCTTGGTTCATCCTATTTTGAGGCTGCTGTATCAAGTCCAGCAGAGGCTATCCGTTTTTTGATGTGTAATTTTCCAGAAGTAGAGGCACATATGAGTCAGCAATATTACAAAGTAAAGATGAACAATATGGATGTCCCTTTGGATTTTTTATCTATGAGCGGAAAAGGTGATATTCAGATCATACCCATCGCAACAGGATCTGGGCCTGTCGTGCCTTTTGTGGGATCTTTATTCAGTACTGGTGCTGCCGTTGCCTCTGCTGCGGTCGGGGCTGTCACTACAGTTGCTGGTGCTGCGGTTGCTGCTGCCACTGCCGTTTCTGCCATCCCAGTGGTTGGTAGTATTGCAACAGCTGTTGCTACGGATCTGGCAATAGGTGGGATCACCTCTTTATTAGCACCGACCCCTGCGCCGTTTGATTCTGGTGGTGTGGGCGCTTCAGAGTCAGATGGTTCACTTGATCCACAAATAGCTAATTCATATTCATTTTCGGGCATCCAGAACGTTAGTGTCAGTGGTGTTTGCGTTCCGATCATATATGGAGAGGTTTTTACAGGTTCAGTTGTAATAAGTTCTGGAATTGATACGATTCAAGGAGAGGGTGAAAATTAATGCCTATTGGAAATATTGCAGAATTTCATAGAAGAAGGCTGATAGAAGCAGGAGTTTTTAATGCTGGTTTGCCAAGTGATGTGCTTCAATCTAAACAGTTTCAAACACTTGTAGAATTATTGGGAGAAGGTGAGATTGAGGGTTTTCCAAGTGCTGCTGGTCTTACAAGAGGAACGACTGCGTATAACAATGCAGCTTTAAAAGATGTATTTCTTAATGGAACTCAGGTCTTGCAATCTTCAGCAAGCAATACAAGTCCAGCAGAAACAGATTTTAATTTCCCTAATATTGGTTTTGAGCCTAGATTTGGAACTTCAGATCAAACAGCAGTGGAAGGCATTATAGGTAGTGAGTCTGAGACAGCTGTAGGTGTTGTTGTTACAAAATCAAGTCCTGTAAGTAGATCTGTAACAAATTCAAGTATTGATGCCATAAGAGTTACTATAGGTTTTCCAGCTTTACAAAAATTTGAAGATAATGGAGACATTAATGGTGCAGAGGTAGCTCTTAATATTAAGACAATAGAAAATGATGGTACAACCACAACTGTTATACAAGACACAGTAAGAGGAAGAACTGCAAGTACTTATTTTCGTGACTATCAAATTACTTTTTCTTCCAGCACTTCTTTTCCTGTAACTATCAGAGTCAGCAGAGATACCGATGACAGTACAGAGGGTACTTTACAAAACTCAATGAGTTGGTCATCTTTTACAGAACAAATTTTTGACACTAAAAGTTATCCAAATTCTGCTCTTGTAGCTCTGCGATTTGATGCTGAATCTTTCCCATCACAGCCAAGAAGGATGTATAAAGTTCGCGGAACAAAAATTAAAATTCCACATAATGCGACAGTAAGATCTGATGGTTCATTATCATACTCGGGTACTTTCAATGGTACGTTCAAAACTGACAAAGCATGGACAAATGATCCAGCTTGGATCTTATATGACTTGTTAACAACATCAAAAGGTTTTGGTGATCAGATTGATACAACACAGTTAGATGTGTTCAGTTTTTATTCCGCTTCTGTTTATTGCGGAGAACAGGTTGATGATGGATTTGGAGGAACAGAACCAAGATTTAGCTGCAATGTAGTAATTCAAAATCAAAAACAAGCATACAATCTCATCAATGATTTATGTTCTGTAATGCGTGTGATGCCTTTTTATTCAGCTGGCACAATATCAATTACACAAGATAGACCAACAGATCCAAGTTATCTGTTTAACCTGTCAAATGTTACAGAACAGGGGTTTACATATAGTAACTCAGCAAAAAATTCAAAAGCAACTGTTGTAAATGTTGCCTATTTTGATAATGATACAACAGAGATTGAATATGAAACTGTCGAAGATACTGCATTACAGGCAAAGTATGGAGTTGTTACAAAAAATTTAAGAGGTTTTGCCACCATATCAAGAGGTCAAGCTTCTCGTCTTGGAAAATGGTTTCTCTACACACAATCTAATGAAGCTGAGATTGTAAACTTCACCACTACTCTTGAATCAGGTACTCTGGTAAGACCTGGAGCAGTGATAAATATTGCAGATCCATTGAGGGCAGGGCTTAGAAGAGGCGGTCGTATAAAAACAGGAGTATCTACAACACAGATCGTTGTAGATGATGAAAATAATACAGATTTAGCAAAAACAGATTCTGCAACATTATCGGTAATACTTGCAGATGGCACTCTTGAAACAAAAACAATAGATGATATTACTGGTACAACAATTACAGTATCTTCTGCTTTTTCATCAATACCACCATCAAACAGCGTCTGGGTAATAGAAAATACAACTATTCAACTTCAAATCTTCAGAGTTATTGGCGTTACAGAAGTTGACCAGCTTGCATATCAAATCACTGCCGTTGCTCATAATCCCACAAAATATGCAAGTGTAGAAGATGGGGAAGCTTTAGCAACAAGAAGTATCACAAATTTAACAGCACTTAAACCACCTCCAAGCAACTTGCAAGGTACTGAACAAATTGTTGCTTTGAATAATCGTGCTGTTTCTAAGTTGTTTATTCAGTGGCAACCTGTTTCTGGTGTTACAGAATATTTAATTCAATATAGATTTCAAAATGAAAACTTTATTTCTGAAAGAGTTACAAGATCTGATTTTACTATTTTTGAAACTTTACTTGGGACTTATGAAGTAAGAGTATTTAGTTACAACGCTTTAGGAAATGCCAGCACTAATCCAGCAGAAACAACATTTACGACAGTTGGTAAAACAGCATTACCAGCAGATGTACAAAACTTACGGATAGAACCATTGTCAGATCAATTTATACGACTACGTTTTGACCAATCAACAGATGTTGATGT
>CEPW01180100.1_pt1 | contig 11490 bp, 4 predicted proteins | sample 356211 | NCBI WGS metagenome assembly CEPW01 (sample SAMEA2620021, study PRJEB7988) | marine metagenome | biome: marine biome (ENVO:00000447); feature: deep chlorophyll maximum layer (ENVO:xxxxxxxx); material: "saline water (ENVO:00002010), including plankton (ENVO:xxxxxxxx)" | depth 25 m
TTCAGCGTCACCGCGCTGAAATCACCGTTTGATTTGCGCTCGCGCGCCTTTTCAGCCGCGCCCGAGACGTCTGCGCGGAGACGATTGAGCATTTGTCGTGCGATAGGAGTAGTGCCCGCCGGATGTTGCGTGACGTCGAACGGCAAACCGCCGACGCCGCCGAGCGCGACGGATTGCGCGAGCTCGTCCTCTCTATCCTCGGTCATCGGCACGATGAACTTGTTTAGGTCGAGAACACCCAACGGGCGTTTCACGAGCATGTCTAAATCGACGTGTTGAAGTGTACGTCCACTCCACGCCGTGCCGCCTGCCATTTCGTTTGTCGCAGTCTCCAGAGAAAAGTCTCGCTCGGAGCACGACGTGTTCATGAATCGCGTCAACGCCCAGCGACCACCGGTGGCGATCGTTCGCGCCCATGTTTGCACGCTCGATTCATATATGCTCGCATGAACGTATTCTTTACCCGTCCAGCTGACGCGAACCGGGAACTCTTCCTTTCTTCGTTGCAGATACGGTCTCACTTTTCTGAGCAATTGACCGATGGCGCCGTCGGATGTAAACATCGCGCTGAACCGTTGGCCAACGCTTTGTTCCTCCATTCTCGGACAATCTTGCGCTATCTGAGGACACGCCGCGAGCACGCGAAGCGTGCTCATCAGCGTACCACGCTTCATGGACTGTTCTTCCGGCACGAAGCGCAACAGCGCGCAGCCGCATCGATGCGGGGTGTCGCCTGGGAGAATGCGCATCGGGAGCGTTCCGGTCAAGAGCTCAAAGAGCAGTGGGAAGCCCAAGTTTCCATCGAGATTGAACTTTTCTTTATCGATCCACTTACCGATCAGCGCGAGCGCTTGGGAACCGTTGACGCTCACGTCGTCTGGACGGTTGTACGTTTGAATCAATCCCGCCAGCTTACCCAACGGTCCTTCGCCGGTGACTTTATCGGATAAGCACGTCAAATCATCCACGTCGTCGTATTTGCTGTACGACGGCGTCGGTGGGAAGATAATCGGGAAGCCAGAGCTCGTCGGCGTCGACCCCGCGCTCATTCGAGCGATGCCGCTCACGAGCTGTCTGAGGTACGCCGCGCGATTCACCAACACCGGTGTCTGCCCAGGATTCATGAGCATATCGGATTCGCTCGCCTTGCGCGCACCAGGGAACATAAACTTGAAGACTCTCTTGAACGCCGAGCGTTTCTTCTTCTGGATGTCGTCGGGGGCACCCAAATTTTCGATCGCGGATAGTTCTTCATGTCCCGTGAGACGGCAATTCGCGCTCACGTACGGCCAGGCGTTGACGTACGCGAGCACGTCCGCCACCGGCGGCCAATGAGCTGCGATTCGCGGTTCGATCGGTGTATCCTTAACCATGAGTGCGAGTTTCACGCGAACGGCGGTCGCGTCTGGACTCGGATCTAAAGATGCGGCGTGCACGAGCGCGTCCCACAACTGTGCCTCCTCCGCCGTCGGTTGCGCTTCCGAAACGCAGAGCTCGGCCAGCCTCAACACGGCGAGGTAGTCGCGACCGATGAATCTCAGCGAGGCCAGATACAAAGCCGCAGCCATGGACGTGGCGCTAATGATCGCGTGCGATGGGTGCACCGGATACACGTAATGTTTCGTCGAACCGATGTTCTCCACCCATTCCGTGCTCCAACGGTCGATGATTAAATCCGAGCCGAGTCCGGTGCTCGCGCCGTGTGCGGCGTCGGCCGTCGTCGCCGCAGGTCTGGGAATCGCACTCGCTGACAAGAGAACGGAAAGCGCGCCATCGCGTGCTTCGAGCAGTAACGCGTGCGGTAAACCGGTGAGAAGTTTTTCAAGTGCCGCGTTGCGTCGCTGCGCCAAAAACAAACCGGCGTGTTCTTCGCACTCCAGTCGAATCGAACCTCCGGATTCGATCGCATTGAACGACACGCCGAGTCTCGGGAGTTCTACGCGTGAAATATCGCAGACTTCCACGCACGGCTGGTGTTGTGCGTCTTCGAGCCCGCGCTTTGAAGACCAGACGAGGGAATGCGCCAATCCTTCCACCGCGGCGAGTGATTTCGTAAGCGAGAGCAACGACTTCCCTTGATCTCCCACCAACGCGGGCGAGTAGAGAAGGTCGACCAACGTGAGCTGTCCTTCGACGTACGAACCATCAAGTGGAGGTAACTGTGGGCCTCCATCGGCACGCACCGTTGGAAGCCTTCTCACGATGGCTCGCGTGTCCACGGCGTGTCCACCGTCGAGAAGGCCGTTATTCTCGTATCCGAGGCGCACGTGGATCATCGTGTTCTGCTTTGAAGCGCGCTCGTTCGGACTACCAAACAAGTCTCCCGTCGATTCACTCCTCCAGAATTGGTACTCTTCCAGCAGAGCTTGCGGCAACAGACCTCTCAAATGTCTTACCGGTACAAACGATTCTCGACCGATGGAACCGTTCAAATGCCGAGTGATGACTAAACTCGGCGCGCGCGACCCCAATCGCGCCGCAGACAGTAAGAAACGCTCGCTCTCATCCTTCAAGATGGGTTCACCGTCAGGATCGATGTCCGCGAGACAAAAAGATGCGTTCGAAGCGAAAACCAAGGATCGTCTCCAGCGTCTACCGTATGATTCGACTCGGAAAACTTGCACGAGCGGAGGTTCCCTAACTATGACGACTTCCGTCAGCAGTTGTTTCGCTTCTTCGACACGTCGCTGATCGTCGTCGTCGCGTTTTTCCTTCGATTTCCACCAGAAACTCCAAGGCTCGCTGGACGCGTTATCCGGCGCCCCCGTCCCGGCGAGTCGTGCTATCGGACCTTGAATCGTGTGCTTGGGAAGGAACAATTCGACACCGTGGAGGTACCCAGCGCCCGGGCCTTTCACGATCGGATCGAGCAACGCCGTGATCCACTGTTCGCAAGGTTCGAGTCCGCCCGCGCCCACCGCGCGTCCAAGAATATCGAGCGCTTGCACGTTTGTTTGTACCTGGGTCATCAACGGCCGTGTGTACTCGTTGCTCGGAGGACGAGGGTCGCGATCCCAGAGTTGCACGTCGTGGCTGAGTCCGACGAGACGCATCCACGTCCGATGCTCCGTGTTCTTCACTTCAGCGCAGTGAATCACGTCGCCCGAATCGCCTATCTTCAACTCTTCTCCTTTGCTGAGCTGCTGGAAATGCGACGGCTCGATGCCACGCTTCGCAAGTACGGGTCCCATGGCGGCGACGAAATCCGGCATCTCGCGAATGTGCGCGTCCAAGTGTCGCAATCTGTTCTTCCTCACCGTAAACTCACCGAGTTGAGTATTGATTTCCATGTCGAACGATTGCAGCGTCGTCTCGAGAAGCCATTCACCGTAGTGTTGGTGGTTCTGAAGCAAGTATTCCGCATTTCGTTTGTCTTGCTCGACGATTTCAGAAAACGGAATGTCGGAGACGTAGCTCACGAATCTGCCCGCGCCTCCCTCGCCCGGAGCTCGTCTCCAAGATCTCTTCGCGTTGAACGTGTCCTCTGAATCTAAGACGTTCGTCGGCGACTGCGTTCCACCTGACTTCTTCGTCGTCAACGTCTTCACGATGCTCTCTAAAATGCTATTCGCGTCTTGGGGATTCGCCGCCGCCCACTCCAAAACCGATCGACGCTTTCGTTGGAACAGATCGAACACCTCGGTCGGCGTGAAACCGAGACCGGTGTCGATGCCGCTCATGTTCGTGTTGTCTGCTAATTTTCGACGAGTTGTCTCGCTCCCGTCTGGAGTGTCCACGAAGCTGTAATTGACGAAGATGTACTGCTGCGCGGTGAGAATGGTGAGCGCCGCCTGCTTGTCAATCTCCGCTCTGGGAGTCCAATAATACATATATGCGAGATGCGCGTGAAGCGCACACGCCGCCCTGATCGCGTTCTTCTTCACCGCGTGACGTAACCATCGCTGAAGCACGGGTCGGCATCTTTCGGTCAACGCCTTGTTGATGCGCGATTTCACGTCCTTGAGCGCCGTCACAGCCACTTGCGAACAATCGAGGCCTCGGGTGACGCCCGTCGACGTCGTGAACTCGGCATCCAGGCTGTTTGCTTTGAGTATCTGATTGACGAAGGCGAGCAACCTAGTGAGCATTCTGCACGCAAACATGACGCCCTGCGCGCTCGGCGCGTCGTGGCGTCCGGTGTCGAGCTCGAGACTCAACGTCAACAATTCCTCGGCGCTATCCGCTAACGGCGCCGGACAGTTAATGAGTTCGTGCACTAATAAGCCACACGGCGCAGCCATGTGTGCGCGCGTCGGTGCCGGAATTTCTTGCGGCACGATGGCTTGCTCGGGCGGAGCCCATGGGCCCGGCTCGAACATGACGGCGTCCATGATGCTCTGAATGTCGTTGTGCGTCAACGAACGCACTCGAGAAGGATCGGAAAACAGTTTCATCACGAGCGGGAGACGAATCATCGGTGCGGTCAGATACGTGAGAAGTAATTCGGATTCGCTCGGTTTGAGCAAGTTGTCGAACGTCGGGACTTCTCTGAGATGAAGCACGTCTTCTTCGGTATCGATGCGTTCGCCCGCCAAGTTGCTTGGATTCGCCCCAGACGGTGGACAACGAGGCCGCCTGTCTTGCGCGCGCGCGAAGAAACCACCTCCAAAGATGTTGCGCCATCCCGTTTTCACCGGTATGCCTTCCTCGATCGGTTCGCTCCAGGGTTGAATTTTCAACGAGCGACCGAACGCGTGCACCTCCAAGTCGAAGAAGCCTTCGCGCTTAATGACGCTCCATTCGAGGGCGGCGTCGATGGGTTTCCACCGCGCGAGCTCCGGAAGATCATCCGACGTCGGCGCCATGAGTAACTTGAACATAAAAATGATATCGCGCAACGCGCTCATTTCGGGATACTCGTCCACGAACTCGCGCAATTGACTGCTGTGATACTTGGCCAAGTACTCTGGATCGTCGCGATTCGTGCCCATTTGTAAACAGACTTGATCGATAAGACGCGCCTCGCCGATGCCGAAAGACATCCCACCGGCTCTTTCGTTTTCCCATCTGTAGATCATGTGATCTTCCTTGATGGTCGTCTTCAAGCTATGGAAATAATCGAGCGTCTGCGTGAGCCTAATGGTGCGTTCGGGACAGTGGAAACGCAAGTATTCAGCCTCGACGGCGAACGGACCAATCTCAAATCCGAACGCCGAGATCGGACCCTGTGCGTATCCCGCATAATGCTGCATGAAAGCTGACGGCGCGTCGAACACTTTAAGTCGAAGCGTCGCGTCCGCGATCGCCGCAAAGTTGGCCACGGTGAGTAATCTCGCCGCGTCGAACGTTTGCGTCACGCTGATCGACAAGGAAGCCGCGGAAAAATGTCGAAGGAGAAGGTTCAAACTTCTCAAAATCTCCGCCTGCACTTCGTACGTCGTTTGAGCAGATGCCCAGAAACATTTTGAATCTCTTTCGGGATGCGTTATCGGCAACGGAGCAGGTAACACGTGTAAAAACAAGTGACTCAGCAAGCTGACGCGCAGCGCGTACGAATTCGGCATCAAATCCGCTTGATTCGCCAGAATGGTACAGCAGTGCAATGCGTTTCGTAACGCCTTTGGAACTTCGCTCAAATCTGCCACCGCATCGGGGACGGACGTGAGCTCCACTGGTCGGATGATGGGTGGCATTCTCGCGGCACCGGCGAGCGCGTCAACGTTACCTTCGATGGTGAGACGATTGAACAGCGGCAGTGCGCACGCGTTCATCGCAACCTTCGGCGGCGATAACGCGGGCGGAAGAGTCGTCGTGCTGTGTAACGATTTCGTCCGCTGCATCACCGCCTCGACACTTCGAAGTATTTGAGACAAGGTGTCGCGACTTACCGCCGCCTTCTTGGGTTCCTCGCCGCTGCTCGCCGCCTCCTCTGCTTCAACGCACACATCTGCGTGATTCGCGGCGTGTTCTGCTACTGTTCGACACGCCGCTTGTAACGTCACGAGAGCACTGGCGCCAATCATTTCTATGCGTTCCAAATCACGACGCGCTTCTTCGAGCATGACGTATCTGACGCCGAGATTGACGAGCGCGTCAGCGCGAGCCGGAGGACATCCCAGACTCGCGAGCCCGCATCGCGCGGCTTCGAGCGCGGTGAAAACACCGCTCGAGTCTTGTCCACGAGGAGGCTTTGCAAACTTCGTGGTGCGCAGCGGGCGCGGAGTCACGGAAGCCATCAGCGGACGACCGTTCATCATCGGCAACACTTTGTTGTAAATCATGTCCTTCGCCTTGTCCGCTTCCTGCGGGAAGATCAAAGGTCGAAACAGCAAAGCCCACGCCGCGGAATCCATCGCGATGGCTATCGGAACCTCCATCAACTGAATCGTGTTGATGTATCTAAACGCATCCTTTGCCGGATCAGCTTGAATCGGATGATATTCGAGGCCATCTCCGCAGTTTGTCACGCTCACGACAAAGTGCTGCGGCAGTCGATGAATGGTAAAAATAACCGCGGCGCCGCCTTCTTCGTTTGCCCAGCCTCCAGGAATCATGATGATCTCCCCCGCTCGAAGCTGCTTCACTCGATCCAACAAAGCCGATAGAAACGACACGAAGAGATTGTTGTCCCTCGCACCCACGGGCATCAGGCGAGCAAGCGATAACATGTCCTCGAGCGCACGTCGAATCGCGCTCACGGCGTTGGATTCCGCCGAGCTCATCTTGAGTGGCAAGGCTCCCAAACATTTTCCAATCGTGATGGCGCTATCAATCAAGGATGTCAACGTTTCGCGCACGTACTTGGGCCGACGCGACCGGCCGATCGTGGCGTTTAGGCACGAATCAGCCATGAGATCGACGAAGGTCATGTTTTCCCAGCACGCGTCCAAGTGCACGGGCAACGCCCCACCACCCAGAGGTCCGCACAGACCGGCGCGTTCGAGCGTCCCACGATAATTCTTCCCTCTTAACACGTCGTTCTCGACTTCATCGACCGGTGTAATCGGGGCGAGTCCACCTCTCACCATGGCTTCGTTTTCCAAACTTCTCGCCGCCGTGATGGCTTCGCTCAGCGCCGTGACCCATCGCTGCAGCGTCTGCAAATCTTCCGCCTCAACCACGAGCGTGTTCCCTTTGGTATAATCTCCAGGCATCGTCTGGAACGCGAATATCCGTTTCCCCGCGTACTTGTGTGCCTTTAATCCGTACTCCGCAAACGCCTCATCCGAGTCCAAGATTCTCACCGCGCTCTTCCCGTTGATGGCGAACTCCGTCTTCGCCGCGCTCTCCGCCGCGTCCGCGGGTTCATTGGCGAAATACCTCACACACGCTCTCTCTCGCGCGTGTCTCGGACGTCTCAACACGAAATATCGCAACCGCCACGTGGCTTTTCCGTACAAATCCTTCCCGCCCCGTTTCGTGAGCCAACCGGATTGCACAACCGTCGTCGACGTCGACGGCGCGCCGGACGCGCGGCGCGCCGGCGCGTCTCTGCGCGCGGTCGACATCTTCGTTCCCTCGCCGCGCGACCGACGCGATTCGCGCGATCGCGCGCGACGGTGTGACGAGGTGGCGCGGCGCGCGCGCGGAGATGACTCGCCATAAAATCGTGCGACCTCGAGCGCGACGGACGCCGACGGGACGGTTCGCGCATACGATTGGTTTGGTTTGGTTGTACACGAGCGAGTCGCGCTCTAGACTAGGAAACTACAAAAGATGAACGCGATCGCGCGAGCGAGCGAACGAGCGAGCGTCTCTTACCCGGTGACGGAGGAAAAGACTGCTCGAGTCATCTGTTGTCTCGCGAAGCCCGCTAACTGCTCCTTGGCCTCCTTCGAACACTTCAAATACCCCACCAGATTACTCGCCGCGAGCAACAGTCCCACCACCGGAATCAACGCGTAATTGAATTCAAAACTCGCCAACGCACCGATGAGCAAGACGGTCCACGCCCCGACGCCCGCGTACAGCGCGGTCCAAAACACGCGTCGCTCGGCGACGCTCACTCTCGACATGCCCTCGTCGTCCCTCGACTCGAACCTCCACGTCGAGTTCCCCTCCTCGTCGATCTCGTTCCAATACCTCAGACCGACGAGTAACCGTCCACTGATATTTTTCGTCACCCAAAAATCCATCGCGAGCGCGACGACGCACGCGACAAAGTTGCCGATGAAATCTTGAGAAAACAGCTCGCACGTGATGTACGTCACGATCGGCGCCGCTTTAAACCCGAGCGTGAGCGCCGTCGTCGCCGGATGGCGCTCCACGGGCGTTTCGATCGTCACCGTCGACATCGCGCGCCCGCTTCCTCCGTCCACCTCGCGCGAACGTCTCCGGTCGCCGTCGTCATCGCGTCGTGCGATGCGATTCGTCCCCGGCCCCGCCACTTTACTCGAATAGACTCGTAAACATGACACCACCGTACGACTCACACTCCCATACCGTACGAATAAATAACAGTAAAAAGAAGGGCACCCTCGACGTCCGCGATCGTCGGGAATCGGTCTCGCGCGCGCGCGCGGACATAAATCTCGCGAGTGCCCGTAGTGCGCGCGCGTTTCCGCGATCGACCGTGGAGACAAAATATCACGCGCGCGGCGGTGCGCGTCTCCGCAGCTGGCGCGTCACACGCGCGCGCGCGAAGGCGAGGTGTCGTCTGAGACGCACGCGCGGGACGCGGCGAACGTCGACGCGCGTGCCTCATCGCGCATCGTCCGAGGTCGAGCGCGGACGAACGAGGGAGACGACGCCGACGAATCGATCAATCAATCACACGTCGAAATCGCATCGCATCGGTGGTTGAGAATTTTGTGTCGTAGTTTATTCGCGAGCGGGCGCGACGCGACGCGACGCGCGCGAGGGAGGGGTCGCGAAACGGAAGAAGAGCGTGCGTGTGGTCGCTGGAGGGTGTGAGAGACGTTCGTGAGGGTGGCGGCGGCGGCGATGTCGGAAAAACAAAGTGCGTCGAAGGGCACGTCGCCGACGGTCCCGGCGAAGAAACCAAGAAAGCCGTACACCAAGACGAAACCGCGCGTGTCGTGGACGCCGAAAGAACACGCGAGATTTCTGAAAGCGTTGGAGTTGTATAATCGCGATTGGAAGCGAATAGAGGAGTACGTCGGAACGAAGACGGTGATACAGATTCGTTCGCACGCTCAGAAGCACTTTCTAAAGGTTCTTAAAAATGGCACTGGCGAGCATCTACCGCCGCCGCGTCGTAAGGCGACGAACAAAGCACCCGCGCTAAAAGTGGAGAAGACAGAAGTCGCCAAGGGAAACGCCGCGGACGCTCAGGCGATGCAACTCGTCAACGGCACCTCTGACGGTTCGCTCACCTTTCAAGCACAGGGCCGCTCTCAAGAATCTCCACCTGATGAACATGGCATGAGTACGAATATGTCGGCACCTGATTTTAAAGCAGTGTACAGCTTTCTCTCTGATTTGTTTCAAGTCAAACAGACAGCGTCAAGTAGTACCCAAGCACAAGAAGTACTCGAGGGTATGAAGCCAGTCGATCGAGAAACTACAGTATTATTGATGAAAAACATACGAAACAATCTTTGTTCAAGACAAATGTGGCAGGAACAGGCGGATCTCGTCGCCGAAGGTTGTGTCACGTTTCTAGATCCTCAAGATGCGCTCAGTATGCACACCAAGTCGCCGCCATCACACTCCGTGCAAAAAGATGTTAGCGGAGAAGGCGGAAGCGGTGAAGGCAGTAACGAGGCTCTTGAGATGAACAATCTTTGAGGAATTCTTTATGTTTTGACGTGTGACATTTAAATTCATCCGCGCAGCACAGCATTCTAGCCTCAGGCTACGATAAATAGCCCATAGTAGGCAACAGTAGACGCGACGTGTTAATAAAATCTTGAGACGTTCTTTGACTACTTTTACAAACCTAGAGCGAGAGCCTATGCCAGATACTTATCAGCTTGCTCACTCAATAGTTTGGCACTAGCCTTGGCATCAATGAACAGATCTTCGCATTCCTGCAAATCCGCCAGGACAACTTTTTCTCTGCCGTTTGTTTTGGCGACGACGAACGCTGGAGACAAGAGCTGCATAGCGTGACGAAGCGATGTCTTATCACCCACATCGGCCAAATGCGCGAGAGACTCTTCATCGATGTCCAAACCTTCTACTTGAGCTCTCACGGCGAGGATTCGAACCATTTCTTCGACCGTGTACGTCATGGTTCTCACGATCATCAAGCGGTCGAGAAGATCAGTCGGAATACCGTGCGGAGCCTGAATATCAGTGCCCTTGACGGTGCAAATACCGCGATTCGTGGCAAAAATGACGATGGGTGCGAGAGCAGACTCGAGAGCTTTGTTCAAGTAGGTGAAACACTCGATATCGAGCATGTGCACTTCGTCGATGAACAGCACACCAGGAATCAACTCTGCGATGCCTTGGTCGATGTAGCCGTTAACAACCTTGTTGATTTCGTGTCGCAGCTTTTCCGTGATTTCAGTCTTCTTCCCCTTACTAAGCTGATTCATGATTGCTACGATGTCGTGGCCACCGACTGGTTTGGCGTTCGCCGCGTCCAAGTCGTGCAGTGTGACGTCTTGTACGATTTCTTTCCTCTTGTGCACGTCGCCCTTTGGAAGCGCCACGTACTCCTCCGCCTCCAAATCAAACTCTGAAGCGTACGCATCGCTACGACCGACGCGCTTGACGCTTCCACTGTTCGCCTCGATGTAAATGACATCGCCGACCTGCACCTTTTCTTGTTGTAACGACTCGTAAATGGCGGGATCGAGTTTGAGTTGCTTCGTACCCTTCACCGACTTCAAGCCGACAATGACGTGCGAAATCACCTTGCCGTATCCACCGCTCGTGCTCTCGGTCTCTTCGGGGGTCATTTCCGTAACTTCACCTTCGTAAACCTCCTTCACTTCCTTGATTCTCAATCCAATCGCGCGTCGAAAGTTCTCCATGAGAACTTCCGTCTTCTTCACCTCTGAGCTGTACACTTCGCTACCAACCATGGGACAAAACGGTACTTTACTCCCCAACTCCTGCGCGATCCCGAGCGCGAGCGCCGTCTTACCGGTTCCCGGCGCACCCGTCATCAAAAGAGCGCGTCCAGCCATCTTCTTCTCGCGAATCATGTCCACCACGACACCGCACGCCTCGCGCGCGTTTTCTTGCCCGATCCATCCCGCCGCCGTCTCCGCCGCGTCTCCGTCATCCTTCAAACCCAAACCCTACACCACGAACGAACCCATCGCGCGCGCGCTCGTCCTCGTCAGTCATTCGCTCGTCGTCATCCCTCGCCGATCGCGACGCTCGAGTCGAGGACACGACGCATCGAATCGAATCCAATCGAAACAATCAATCACAATCCGACGAATCATTCATTCGTTCCCTCCGCGCCCCCTTCGTCTCGCGCGCGTCTCACCTTGATGTGCGTGTGCGCGGCGATGCGCGCCTTGCGCGCCAGGCTCGGCACCTCGTCGATCTTCATCCGATCGATCGTCTCGCGCGTCTCCCTCTAGGGCGTTGACCCACCCACACCACACACACACCCACACCACACAC
>CEPW01136025.1_pt1 | contig 11476 bp, 4 predicted proteins | sample 356211 | NCBI WGS metagenome assembly CEPW01 (sample SAMEA2620021, study PRJEB7988) | marine metagenome | biome: marine biome (ENVO:00000447); feature: deep chlorophyll maximum layer (ENVO:xxxxxxxx); material: "saline water (ENVO:00002010), including plankton (ENVO:xxxxxxxx)" | depth 25 m
CCCTAAAAGCCCTAAACCCTTCCGAAATAAAAAAAAGAAAAATTCCAAAACGAAAAACACAAAAAAAGAAGCGCACGCGATTTAATGAATGAATTGAGAGAGAGCAAGTCATAGGAGGAGTAAAGGAGTGTGGTGGTGGTGAAAGAGAAGAGAACACCATCCCATCCATGGTTGAGAATGCTGCTATCGAGGATAAGCACGGGCTGTTGAAATGGATCGGTGAAAAGCTGAATGAGTTGTGCGGTTTTAAAGAAGCAAACGTGTCGCAATTCGTCTTGTCTATCGCGCAAAAGCACGCAGAAGCGTCCTCCACTTCTTCTCACAAGAAAGTGTTTGAAACTTTGAAAGACTCTGGATTTGACGCCGTGACGTTAGAGTTTTCTCGAGAGCTGTGCAATCGATTGCTTCAGCAACAACAGACAAAAGGGGCGAAAAGAGAGAAAGAAGAGAAGAAAAAGACGTCGACGAAAATCGCAACGGCAGAGTATATAGACGACGAAGACGAGGAGAGCAAGTACGCTCTCGTGAAGTCTTCATCCTCCGACGATGACGAAGAGCATCTGAAAAAGAAGACGTCGAAGAAAAGTTTGAAGAAGAAGAAGATGAAGAGAAAGAAGAAAAAGAGAAAGGGACGGTCGTCGTCGTCGTCGTCGTCGTATTCTTCTTCGGAAGACGAGGAGACGAAATTGAAGCGCGAACGAGCTTTACAAGGATATCGCGATTTAGAGTTGGAACCTGACGACGACGACAACAACAATAACAATAACAATAACGACAACAATAACGACAACAATAACGACAACAATAACGACGACGACGAAAATAGAAAACGTTTGAGGGATCAACAAGAAAAGCGCGAGTTTGAGGAGCGCTTGCGTATGAAGGACGATGAGAAAACGAAGAAGTACGATAACGACAGAGGCAAATCGAACAAGAATAATGCGGCAGATAATAAAGAAGAAGTAGACGAAGACGAAGAAGAAGTGGAGAGAGGGCTAGTCCCAGACTTGAGGAAAGTGTCGCGACAGGAATATCTAAAAAAGAGAGAGCTCCAAAAATTAGAAGAGTTAAAAGAGCAAATTGCCGATGATGAGAAAATCTACGAATATAGCGGGCGTCCGCTGACGGAGAAACAAAAGAAAGATTTAGAATACAAGAAAAAAACGTTGGCGTTAGCCGAGGCGCAGCTGAGGAATGTGGAGGAGTCCAAACAAGAAATGTATCAAATGCCACTGACATACGATGACGTGGATGATAAAGCGAACGCAAAAAATAACCGCGACAAACGATTCCAGGTAGCTTTGGAGAGATACAAAGAGAGTGCGCAATCTAGAAAAGAGGAGAAAGACGACGCGAACCCATTCAGAGAGCAAGATGAATGGGAAGACCATCAAATTCGACAAGCAAAAATGGGGAAGAAAAATAAAGAGCAAGATGAAAAAAGAGGATACGATTACGTGTTTGAAGATCAAATAGCGTTCGTTGTCGACGAGCAGATAAAGGGTACCAACGTCTCGGATTCGTCATGGTCTTCGGATTCCGATTCTGATGTGCAGAGGAAGAAAGGAAGAAGAAAAAGAAGAAACAAAACGACCCAAGAAAGAATTGATGACGAGAACGATCCAGATTCCAAAGCCTTGCGCGGAGAGCTCGGGGCTAGAAAGAAAATCGAGGCAGATAGAAGATCTTTACCTATTTATCCGTATCGCGATGATTTAATCAAGGCGGTTGAAGATCATCAAACAATCGTTATTGTCGGAGAAACGGGTTCCGGAAAAACGACGCAGATACCTCAGTACATGTGGGAAGCGGGATTTGCAAAGGAAGAGGGCGTTCGAATCGGGTGCACCCAACCTAGAAGAGTGGCTGCGATGTCTGTTGCGACTCGAGTTGCGGATGAAGTTGGATGCAAATTAGGGAACGAGGTGGGCTATTCGATTCGTTTCGAAGATCGTACGAGCGATAAAACGAAAGTGAAATACTTGACAGACGGTATGCTTTTACGCGAATTTCTGGGCGAGCCTGATTTGAAATCATACGGCGTCATGATGGTGGACGAAGCGCACGAAAGAACGCTTCATACGGACGTTTTGTTTGGGCTCGTGAAGGACATCGCGCGATTCCGGCCAGAGATAAAATTATTAATTTCATCGGCAACGCTCGACGCCGAGAAGTTCTCGGAGTACTTTGACTTTGCGCCAATTTTTAGAATTCCGGGAAGACGGTACCCGGTTGATATTTTGTATACGAAACAACCCGAGGCGGATTATATGGATGCGGTAGTTGTTTCTGTGTTACAAATCCACGCTCAAGAACCGAAAGGCGACATTTTGGTTTTCTGTACCGGACAAGAGGAGATTGAAGCTTTGGAAGAAACGCTCAATACGCGCGTGAAACAATCTCAGTCAACCAACGACGACGAAGATGGAGGAAGGAGTAAACATTTGGCGGAATTGGTCGTATGTCCGATCTATGCAAGTTTACCGACTGATTTACAGCAGAAAATTTTCGAACCAGCACCAGAAAAAGGGAGAAAGTGCGTCTTGGCGACGAATATCGCCGAAACGTCTTTGACCATCGACGGTATCAAATACGTCATCGATGCAGGATTTTGCAAGCAAAAAAGTTATAACCCGCGCTCGGGTATGGAATCATTAGTAGTCACGCCAACTTCTCAGGCGTCTGCCATGCAACGAGCTGGGAGAGCCGGGAGAACATCGGCCGGCAAATGCTATCGTTTGTATACAGCGTGGTCGTTTCAAAATGAGTTAGATCCGAACACTGTTCCGGAAATTCAGAGGACGAATTTAGGAAATGTCGTTTTGATGCTGAAATCGTTGGGGATAAATGATTTGATGCACTTTGATTTCATGGATCCGCCTCCCGCAGAAACTCTTTTACGCGCGTTGGAACAGCTGTACGCGCTGGGCGCTTTGAATGATCGAGGTGAACTGACCAAACTTGGTCGTCGCATGGCTGAATTTCCGCTCGATCCTATGCTTTCAAAAACTCTAATCGCGAGTGATAAGTACAAGTGCGTCGATGAAGTCGCGACCGTATGCGCAATGCTCTCGTGCGGTAATACCATCTTTTACCGCCCGAAGGAGAAGCAGCTCCTGGCCGATCACGCGCATAAGGCTTTCCATTTGGGGGATGTTGGTGACCACTTAGCTCTAATGAACGTCTTCAACTCGTGGCAAGACAGTGATTACTCGACGCAATGGTGCTTCGAGAATTTCGTGCAACATAGAAGCATGAAGCAAGCGAGAGATATTCGAGAACAGCTGATCAAAATGTTGGAACGCGTAGAAATAGAGTTGGTGTCCGATCGTAATGCCGTCGATAACATAAAAAAGTGCATCACGTCTGGTTTTTTCTATCATTGCGCCAAGTTACAAAGAAACGGAAGCTACCGAACGGTGAAGAATCCGCAAACAGTGTCTATCCATCCGTCGTCTGGATTAGCAAAAGAGTTGCCGAAGTGGGTCGTGTACTTTGAGCTTGTCTTTACGAGTAAAGAGTATATGCGTCAGTGTATCGAGATACAACCTAAATGGTTGATTGAAATAGCGCCCCACTATTATCAAACGCGCGAAATTGATATAAACGGCAGCAATGAAGAGAAGAAGAAAAAGAAGTAATTGATGAAATAGTAGATGAAATAGATGAAATAGATATCCAAAATATAATAGGGGGTGGCCTCCCTTTTTACCCCTAAAATTAATCCCATATACGACTGAGGTCTCTTTACGCGCCCACCATGGGCGTGAAACTATTATCCTCTACCTCTTCGTCTTCGAGAAAGACGCGGATTGCGCATAAGATCAATTCGAAACGACTGTTGCGATATATATTTTTGTTTCTCCTCGCGGGTGCTTTTTTTTCAAAAGTGTATCATTACTCGTACAACAACAGAGAAGTAATAACATCGGCGATAATACTTAATGGACGAGAAGAACGAGAACAGCAACAACGACAACGAGAAGACGATTTGGGTGTAAAAGACAAGCAAAGAATAGATTTTTTGGAAGAAGAAGAAGCCAAAACAAGAACGACGACGACGACGACGGTTCGTCTTGAAAATGAATTGCATGATACCGCTAAAAATATTTTGCGCGCGGTGGATGTTAGACTCGCCGATCAACTCTATCCTTCCTCCTCTGTGACGCACAATTCATGGTGGTTACCCACATCGTCCAGGGCGCTATGGAAGTCTGATGAGGAATACGCCGTGAGATGGAAGAATTTTCGCAACGGCTTTCAAGAGGAAAACGACAACAACAACAACAACAACAACAACAACAACAACAGAATCGGAATCGTACATTGCTTTAATAATGATGATAACAAAAGAAGTAGTATCGTTCAATATATAGTGGTTGATTTATGCGAAACGTACGAGAGCAAGAAAGATGACGACGCTTACTTTGCCGCTGTTTACAAACAGTTTCAATTCTGGAACGTGAATAAAATACTCGTCATCGTTGACTTGCCGTTGTCATCGTCGTCGTCGTCGTTGGACATTAACAATTGCGCCATGAAGTTAAAGGACAAAAGTAGTGAAGGAGGAGAAATAGCGATAGAAGTTTCGTATATGAAAGAATCCCACGACGCGCTTTTTGCGAGGATGCGCCGAGCACGAGGAGTCGCTCTCGCGGGGTACGCGGTCTCACCCGTATCTTTTCTCGCCGGGGTCTCGAGGTATGATGGGCGTTTTATTACCCCGTACCTTGGGATGTCTGCAATGCAAGGCGGTGAATCAACTCGGAAGGATCCACGTGTCATGACTAGCGCAGCGAATTGGAAGCGAGCGGTGATGTTTACCCACAGAGTACACTGGCGGCAGCACTATCCTTTGTTAGATGAGGATGATTTTGTCGTTCCAGAAGAAAACAATCGTATTTCAGCACTACAACCAAAAGATGAATCAATGCGCGCTTGTGAAGATTTGTGGGGATGGAGAGGGCTACAAAACAGATGGGAGATGAATCGAAACGATATGCAGACGATGTACGTTACAGCTTCTCGATCGAATCGGCATCCGACGGCGCAAGGCTTTATACGTATGGAAGCAAAATTAAACGCGGTACCTTTACATAACGTCGCGATCGATGTGTCTCCTCATAGAGACGCCATGAGTAGAAATCCGTGGCACAGGCTGACTGCCTTATATGCAACTTTTGTTGCGAAAAGTCGTTTCTTTCCAAACCGAGATGCGATGTCGGTTTCCTTGCTCCTTCCCTGTCAAAACCCAGAAGATATTCCGAGCGAATATGCAGTTTTCGGCAAGCCACGATGTAGACGGAGTTCGGATACCGTGCAGTTTGACTCTTTAGTGAAAATAGCCAACGACGGATTGCTTTGGGATCTCGCGTGGGATGGGTCGTTACCGTGTCGAGATGAGTCTCTCTTCAAATCATTCGTAAAGCTTCTCGCCGGCGGCGGCGAAATTTTCGCCACGCCGAAAGTCCCATTTACGGATAGGTCTATTTGTTTCATGAGACGTTTGAACACGTCGGTTCGTCGATTAACAAACGAAGCAGCCGTGTTGCAAATGTTACGCGATACTTTTCCCACCAATGACGTTCAGTTATTAAACATTCAAGCTGGCGACGGAGTTGAAAAAACGCGCGCGTCGGTGCAAAAGTGCGGTGTTTTTCTCGGTGTCCACGGCGCCGGAATGATTAACGAAATATACACGTTGAAAGATTCAGTCATCTTTGAAATGGTTCCAGACAACAGACCTGCATATTATAGAAACTGCGCGGTGTTACGAGGGTTGTTTTATACTAATCTTTTAATCAGTGGAACGACGACGGATACGAAATCTGTTACGGTGAATGTAGCTACATTGCAGCAGAAAATGCAATCTATTATTATACGCTAGTACTACGTACTTACCTAGTTTTTGTGATAGTATTATAGCATTTATTGTAGGAACTCTGTTATACGTTCGCTTGCGGCTTTTTCTCTCTTCTACATCATCACCACTTACTTATAGAAGAAGATAATCTTCAAGCGCGTCAGTATCCGCTTCCTGTCTACATATGTATGCAAAATCAACGAGCATCGCGTCTACTCTTTGAGCAGAAAGTTCGCCCCTTTTCAATATCTCAACGCACACGTGTGGAGCGTTGCTAGCAACCAACCTTTTTGTTGTGAAAAGAGAGAGAAAGAAATCGATTTTTTCATTCTTTAAACTAGCTTCTTGCCCAGCATCAACTTCAATTAAAGCACCGCGTAGCATTTTCGCCAATGCGCGTAAACAATCTCTTGGACAGGAGCATTCATCTTGGAAAAACATGGCGTCTGCGCAATGGGCAATTATTTGCTGCGCCTGGTCGCGTTTTGCGAAATTTGACGCGATTGAATGGCAGCGTTGCCAAGTAGCGGAGGATGTCAACAATCGTTCACTCGGATACATGAGCGTATTCCATAACGATGCGATGCTTAGTAGTACCATGCGTCTATCGCCCAAGCCACAGTTGGAAGACGGTGCCGCGAGCAAATTAAGGCTAGAAGCTAACGTCTCATAAACAACCTGCGATGACGATACATTCGTATCGATCGATATGGACGGCGCGAAAAGGATTGCCGTTCTCGCAACCTCATAAAACGCCTTAGCGTACATGCCGTTCTGGCGAAGTTGATATGCATCTGGTGAACTCAGTACTCGTTCGAGACATCGCACTACACTTGCCTTCGTAGAATGCGAGGCGCATTCTAAATCATACGGCGGCATGGGTTCGCAAATCGCCTCCAAAAATGCCGAAATGCAATGCATAACATGTCTCGATGCGGTACTTCCGGGCACTAACGAACTTTCTAGAAGCGTAAAGACGTGCTCTGAGAAATCTCGCGCGCGCATTTTGGAAGAGAGAGCGAAATTAGAGAGGACTTCTAAAGCCTTGACCGATTCCTCGTCGTCCCTTTCGGCTTGATTCTTAACGCTCATAACACCGGACGCTCGATGAGAAGGCGATACGATATTTTCAATCGAGCTCCACGCGGACTCGAGGACAAGACAGGCTAAATCGCTCCTCGGAGGAGACGAAGGAGTCAAAGACGGGGGAGGCTCAAGAAAACGCACCATCGCTCCAAGGCGTGACAGCGACAAACAAATCTCAATCGACCGCGCTTGCAACGCTTCGACGCTTTCGGAGGAAATGGTTGACATATTTGAAGCCAAAATTGTATTTTTTTGTTCGACCGAGCGGTTCAAGCGTTCAATGTGCGGAGAAATCAATCGCATCAACACCCCTTTAACGACTTCGTATTTAACCGTGTCGTTGGCGCAAAATACCCACATCGTTCGAAGTACCCTTGCTAAACCTTCGACACAAGCTCGAGACAACTCTTCGTCTTGCTGCTTTGAAGCGTCATTTTCTGGCGCGCCGATTACTAAGGTGGGGATTCTATCCATCGCCTCAGTCGCTAGTTGTATAATTTCCACAATCGTTTCCGTTTGAAAGTGGGCAATTTTTGTTTCGAGCTTGCCGCAAACGTCGCGAAAAGCAACCGAGGCGGCACGCCAAGACTTCTTCAGAGACATTGCGAGCAAAGAAAATCGTAATGTTCTCAAGATTAGATCACCAGGTGTAGTGACTTGCTTCATCACAGTTACCGGGAAATACGTGTCTATCAGCTTGCACGACATTTCAATCACGCGAGGGTGAGAGACAAACAACGCTTCGTTGTTTGCGATGGATGTGAATATTTGCATAAAAAATTGCACAACGTGCGCATTAGCGGCTGAGATGTCTTCTTTTATGCCGTATTTTGCTGCAATCAAAGCGAAAAGCGCGACATCCACTACTTTAGATTGATGATTTCCATTTTGATGAAATAAATTTGAAACTATCGTGAGGTACTTTTCCCCTCCTAAAGCGCCGTGGCATGTATCGAACGCATCCGTTAACACGTGCTCGCGAAGCTTTGCACTATCTTCGTCGTACTCTTCGTCGTCGGCAGATTCGTCTGAAAAATCATTTTCTTTCAACGCCGAAAGCTTTCGCGATGCACTTGCAATGCAGCAAACATTGAATAACCTTTCAAAAAGGTGATCCCTGCACGCCTCGATGCGTTCATTTTTTTTAATTGTGTTAATCATCAAGCAGAAATCGCCAAATGGTTCTACTGTTTCTTTTGGAAATGCCTCGGCCAAGGTGCACACGAACTCGATTGCCTGGTGTTGCACGTTACTATTCGCGTCGTCTTTCATGTGCTCGGTAAACGTCAGAACGTCGCGCTCAACGAGAGCAACAAACACTTGCAAGACTCTCGAAGCGACTGTCCAGCTCGTAAAACACGGCTTGTTCTCACAAACGGTTGCGTAATGAATAAGCAGCCTCATCAATTCAAGATTTCCAAAGCGCTCTCTCGCGTAATCCGTCGATTGTCCACCGGAGCACATCTTTACCAAAAACTGCAGGGCAGTTTCTCCTCTCTTGTCGTCCAAACTGGATAAAAACATTGCCGCATTACTGAACAGATCTGGATACACTTCTGATACATCGCATGGGGAGAAGAGTTGTTGATATGATTGGTATGATGTTGAGTCAGATTCTTTTGAGCACGCTTCAAACCAGAGTCCCGAACATTCCAAGCACGCACCCACGGCGTTCGTCGCGGCGCTTTTCATCTCTCTATTATCTATTGTATCCGCCGATTGGTGTACAGCTAATAAAACACTCGAACAGAGTTGGAGAACGTCGCGACCGCTAGGTTTGCATACTCTCTCGACAAGTTGCGTTCTCGTCCGACCGTCTTTAACGTCTTCTTCTATGGCCTCGGCGAAAGCTTTCAAGATTTCAATCCCGCACGTTTGTTTTCTAGTGTTGGTAATAATAAGTCTATCTCCGTTGTTGTTCGCCGTTGTTAGTAACGCCGAGCTCGTGATTTCTCCTGCGAATCGAATGAGGTTCGTTGCTATACCTATCCCTACTTCTTCTTTGTTTCCGTCTCGATGTTGATATTGCTGCTTCACCGCTAAAGCGGCGCTCGTTGCCGCAACCGAAGCTAACTTGCGAGCAACCGCAAAGGAGTCTTCGTCTGTGGTCGCAAACTCGTTCGCAAAGTTCAACATCTTCGTGATGAATTCTTCGATGTCTTCCACGCTTATTATGTTCTCCTTCAGCACTTTCGTTTTCAAAGCGTTCGCGGCAAAGAAAGCGATTGTGCGTTCTGTTCTTCTATTCTTGCCGTTCGATCCGTCCTGTTCTTCGTGCATCGAAGAAGAGAGAACATGCAAGGACTCGTCGAGAAGGCTGATGCATATCGGTATACTTGAGGATTGTTCAGCCGTGAAAGAGTTGATGTAATGATTCGCTTCTTCTCGCGCGTGTGCGTCGCACGATGAAGAAGGGAAGTAGAGTTGAATGACTGCTTTTCGTATCGTCTCTGTGTTGGATGCATGCATGCTCTTCTTCTCGTCCTCTCGTTCGTGGGATTTTATGGGATTCTGAAAATTTGAGCTCAAGAGTTGTATTGTACATTTTTCGACGACGAGACGAGTAAAATGTGTAAACATGGACATCCTTCGTCAACTGACTTTTTTGAAGGAAAACACATGCGCACTATTTTATCCACTCCCTTTGTGCTTTCGGTTTCACTCTGTATCCTCGTCAAACACCTTCTATAAAAAGGAAGAGGAAGAGAGAACATGGAAAAAGCAACGCCATGGTTTTAACCGCCACGATGAACGCGTCCAGTTGCACTGCTCGTACGCCTAGGACGACCACGTCTTCCTCTTTTTCTTCTTCTTCTTCTTCTTCTTCTATGATGATGATGAAGAAGAATGCGATGAGTTTCAGCAACAGGAGAGGAACGAGTAGCAAGAAAAGCTCGAGTCGAAGGGGAAACGCATTGAAAGTGTCGAGCAGCAGCAACACGAAACAGGAAACGGAGAATAAAAACGAAATTTTGGAGAAAACGATGACGCCTCTGGAAATTATGGACGACGCTTTGAAAACGTACGGAGACGATATCGCGATTGCCTTTTCTGGTGCCGAAGATGTGGCTTTGATTCAGTACGCGCACTTGACAAACAGGCCATACAGAGTGTTTTCCTTAGACACTGGAAGATTAAACCCGGAAACGTACGAATTATTCGACAAGGTTGAGAAGCATTTTAACATTAAGATAGAATATTGTATCCCGAATGAAGAAAAATTGGAAGCGTTTGTCAACGAGAAAGGGTTGTTTTCGTTTTACGAAGATGGGCACAAGGAATGTTGTGGCATTCGAAAGGTGCAACCCTTGAGGAAAAAGTTGTCCACGTTGAAGGCATGGATTACCGGTCAAAGAAAAGATCAATCGCCTGGGACGAGAATGCAAGTTCCGGCGATACAGTTAGATCCGGCGTTCCAAGGCATATTAAACGGAAATGAGCTTGTGAAATACAACCCATTGACAAACGCCACCTCGCAAGAAGTTTGGGACTTTTTGAGAGTAATGTCAACGCCGGTGAACGCGTTGCACTCGCAAGGTTACGTTTCAATAGGTTGTGCCCCGTGCACTAGACCGGTAACTCCTGGACAACAAGAGCGAGAAGGCCGATGGTGGTGGGAGAATGCGAGCGATAAAGAGTGCGGCTTGCATTCGGGAAATTTGAGCAAGGAAGAAAAAGATAAGCAAGATAAGCGCGAAGAAGACGCCGCCGATATCTTCACGGACGCTTCGGCTATTTCGGTGGAAACTAGAAAGTCGATGCAAAAAAGAATTTCTCGAGGCGCAGGCGTGAAAAACGAAGAAAATGAAATGATTGTTTTGTACGCGCCTTGGTGTCCGTTTTGCCAAGCAATGGAGGGCAGCTTTACCGAATCCGCTCAAACGTACGGTAAAGCTAAGAACGTGCGATACTCAAAATTCCGCGCCGATCAAGACGAGAAAGAGTGGTCGAAAGAAAATCTGAGCTTATCATCTTTCCCGACGATTTTGTTCTTCCCGAAAGGACGCGAAGGATACGTGAAACTTGGCGGCGAAAGACGAGACGTGGATTCTCTGCAGATTTTCATCGAGTCCATCATCGGCAAGTAAAAGCGAATATAACAAAGAGAATATGAATAAACATTCGTCGCCGCGAGAGTATCGCATAGGAAAGAATTGCGCCGTTTGGCATCATCGTAATAATATCATTTCTTTTAGTACGTACACATGCTTAAACCCATCTTTAAAATTTTGTTACCTCGGGGCGAGATGAGAAAAACAAATGTCCTATACTCTTCTACAAAATTTCTTCAAAAATTCTCTCTCTGTCTCTCTTACCTGTCACAAACAAACAAACAAACGAGTTCATTAAAAGGATGGGGATTACGGCATCTTCGCTAAATCTCACCGATTTTGACATTGAACGTAAGCGTTATCTTCTCTCCCGTTTTGTCCTTTAAGTTCTTTTCTCTTTTCTATCCAATTTACTCCGACGACTCTGACGCTTTCCCTCTTCTTCTTCTTCTTCTTCTTCTTCTTCTTCTTCTTC
>CEPW01059727.1_pt1 | contig 11462 bp, 5 predicted proteins | sample 356211 | NCBI WGS metagenome assembly CEPW01 (sample SAMEA2620021, study PRJEB7988) | marine metagenome | biome: marine biome (ENVO:00000447); feature: deep chlorophyll maximum layer (ENVO:xxxxxxxx); material: "saline water (ENVO:00002010), including plankton (ENVO:xxxxxxxx)" | depth 25 m
GCACGCTCGGTGGCGCGGTGACGACGAATGAAATCGACGCCACCGTCGTCGTCGTGGGCGATCTGACGTCCGAACTGCGCGCGCGGGCGCGTCAAAGCGACGCGTCGTGGGTGCGCGCGTCTTGGGTGTCGGCGTGCGCGAAGAGCAGACGCGCGGTGCCTTTGATTGGATTCTCGTGCGCGGACGCCGGGGACGCGCCGACGACGGCGCCGGAACGACGCGACGACGACGCGTGGACGGTCGTGGAGACGAAACGGGCGAAGAAACCGAAGAAACAAACGTCTGTGCGCGCGTTCGCGATGCCACTGGGGATGATTGAACCGCCGAGAACACCCGTGGTGTTGGTGCTGTGCGGACCGAGCGGCGCTGGAAAATCGACGTTTAGCGAGGCGTTACCGTCGGAGCGATGGGTGGTTTCGAATCAGGACACGGTGTCGAACGGGAAGCGCGGAACGAGACAACAGTGCGTGCGCGTGGCCAAGCGGGCGCTGAGCGAGGGGAAACACGTGGTGATCGATAGGTGCGGGTTGAGCGCGCAACAGAGGATGGATTTCGTGGAGTTGGCGAGAGACGCGACGCCGCCGTGCGTGTTGCACGCGGTGTGGTTCGATCAACCGATGACTCTGTATCAGAAACGTGCACAGATGCGTACGAATCACCCGGGAGGCGTGGAGGGCGACGGTGCGGCGCGCGTGATACAGATGCAGATGCGAAGGAAGGATAACGCGCCGCCGACGCGAGAGGAAGGCTTTCACGCGGTGCGTCGGTGTCGATATCAAGATGACGTGGACGCCGCCCTGGCCGCATTCACCGCCATGCCCGCGGCGACGTTGGCGGTTGAGTTTGCGAAAAAGCCGCGCGCGGGAGGGAAACGACAGACGACGACGACGACGACGGACGACGACGTGATGATCATCGACTAGAGCGTGAGGGATAGTACTGTAAGATATTGATGTGACAAATTCGACTAGGCCACGTGATTAGAGAACATCCTTCAAGAAGTACGCCATGCCCGCGAGACCGGCGACCGTGGACGCGACCGTGATCAACGGCGTAGACAATCCGCCGCCCTTGGCTCGACCCGTCTCGACGTCGTACGGCGCGAATCGGCTCTTCGGCGCATTACACTGCGGGCAGATGTAGCTCTTCGGTTGTTCCTCGAACGCCACCGGGAGCGTGTAAATGTAGCCGCAATCGACGCAAATGTGCGACGCGCGCTCCTTTTGCGCGGCGGAGAGCTTACGGCCAAACTTCGGCGGCGCCGGACGCTTCGGCAAACGCTTCACGTCGAAATCCGCAGCCTTCTTATCGCGAACGACGACGAAATCCACCGTGTTCGGGCACGCCGAGATCGCGCTTCTGGAGAAGGCCAAAGCATCCGCCGGCCACAGCTCATCACCGAAAAACGACGAGTGGTACTTGACGACGTCCCCGGACTTCAACCCAGCCTTCGCCGCGTTACCCTTGCACCCGGCGATCTGCACCCCCGGTTGACCGTCCCCGCGGTTCTTGAGCGTCAAACCCAACGGTTTATCCACCGACACGCTGATCTCCTGCGCTCGAACGACGAGTCCGCGTCCACGGCTCGCGTTTCCTCGTCGAGCGGTGGCGCGCGCCGAAACCGTGGTCCCCGTCAAGGACGCGCGCTGCGTCGTCGCGTGCATGAGTGCGTCGATGCGTGACGGTGCGAGATGTGCGGTCGAGCGTGCGTTCGTCGCGCGTTCGTCCTCGAGCGGTCGCGCGCGGTCGTGTGCGGCGCGCGCGGGCGACGCGCGCGCGATGACACGGATAACGCGACGTCATCAATCGCGGGCGCGGGCCGTCGAGTCCCATATTCTTGAGTCACGACCCGTCAAAGTGCGTCCCCAAAAAGCGCGCGCGACCGCTCGACCGCGCCACCGCTCGACGGTCGCCCGTTCCCGGACGCCGCGACGCGCGATCGAGACCTCGACGCGACCGCGCGGACGTGCGAATCGCGCATGTTCGGTCGCCGGTTTCGAAATCGCGCCGGTCTCACCCCGCTCGTCGCCGCGTGCGTGGGCGCCGTCTCTGGGTATTACATCTTTAACGAGCCGCTCGCGCGCGCGGCGCGAGCGCGAGGGGAGGGAAAGCCGCGCGAGGGGTGAGCGGGGAGGATGAAGAGCGAGATGGAGGACCGTGCGTCGTCGTCGGCGGTGGTGGAGTCGTCTCTGCGCGTGTGTGAGATGTATTGCGGGGTGGGGGTGATGCACGAGGCGTTGCGGCGCGCGCGCCCGCGGGCGACGGTGTGCGAGGCGTACGATTTAAATCCGAACGCGTGCGACGTGTACGAGATGAATTGGGGGAAAAGACCGTCGCAGAAGAATTTGACGAGCGTACCGGCGGGCGCGTTGGAGAAATTACGCGCGGATGTGTGGGCGATGTCACCTCCGTGTCAACCGTTTACGAGGCAAGGGCTGAAATTGGACGTCGAAGACGGACGGGCGGAGAGTTTCATGCGATTGGTGGATGAGATGGAGAAGATGGAGGCGAGCGCGCGACCAAAGTATGTGTTCGTGGAGAACGTCGTCGGGTTCGAGACGAGTCGCATGCGAGACGTGTTGCGAGAGGCGTTGTCGTCGATGGCGTTTCACATGCAAGAGTTCATTCTGACGCCCACCATGTTCGGCGTCCCGTACAGTCGACCGAGGTATTTCATGTGCGCGCGAACGACGATGCCGTTCGAAGACGCCGTGGACGAAATTCGTCGCGCGCCGCCGCCGAGTGCGCTCGCGAACAGGGCGGAATGGATTCCGAATTTCGACGAGGCGAACGACGCGTCGACGAGCGCGGCGACGCTCGCGCGATTCCTCGACGACGACGACGACGGCGACGCGACGTGGCGCGACCACGCGGTGAGCCAGGAGGATGTGGATAAATCGAAAGGCGCGATCGACATAGTGAGCGGCGAGGACGTGACATGTAACTGTTTCACGAAGAGTTACAGCAAGTACATCAAGGGTACGGGATCCGTTGTGGCGAACGGCAGCGTCGACAAATCCGCGTGGGACGGTCGACTCGGCGACACTGACGACGGCGTACGTCTGAGGTACTTTACCGTGCGCGAAGTGACGCGATTGCACTCGTTACCGGACGATTTCAAGTGGCCCGAGTCGTTGACAAAGCGACAAAAGTATCACTTGCTGGGGAATTCCATGTCGGCGGCGTGCGTCGCCCCGCTCTTCGACTATCTCTTTTCCGACGACGTCGGTCGTTAAATCTAGATTAAAGGTGTACTTTACAGGTGTAGCGTGCTAATAAACGATATTCTGTCGTGTTTGTCTACTAATTTCTCTTCGGCACGATCGGAGACTGCGCCGTCTCTTCGCCATCCGTCGGAGCGTCGCCCGTTGAGGTCTTCGACGTGTCTTTACTCGTGTCATCGCCCGTTCGCCCAGAATTCGTCCGCGTCGGCGACGGCGGTGGACTGTATCGTCCGCGACTTCTCGTGCTCTGACCGCCGTCGTCGATCGTAGTGGGGAACTTGACGACCTTTTTCCTCGCGCGTTTCCGCGCGCCGTCGCTTACTTCCTCCTCGACGCCGGCGATGTCGACGTGTTGCACCGCGTTCGACTTGGCCTCACTCACGGAAGGTTCGCTCGTCGCGGACATGAGTTTCCGCATGTTACTATCGTGGACGTTGATGCTCATGCGCGCGTCCTTCGTCTCGGCCCACATTTCGCGAACGGTGTGCGTCAAAAAGTCGCAACACTCGTTCACCGACCCCGAAAGAATACTGCTGTGTCGCTTCGCGGCGACGAGCGTCGTTTCGTCCTCGCTCGCGACGAACACGGCGCGGCACATAGATACGTGTCGAGACGCAATTTTCACCGCGTCTCGAACAGCCTGCGGAGGATCCTCCACAGGTTGGTGCGAGGCTTCTTCCCATGTGATGCCCATGACGCGCGCGCCGCGACCCGCGCGATCTCCGGCGTGCTTGTACGCGTGTAACGACTTAATCATGGCGTCTATTTTCATCGCCTTTTCCTTATTCGTCTGCATCATGCGAAGTTTCGTCATCATGAGCTTTTGAATCGTGCTATTCGCCACCTTGATGGCCCACGGCCACGGCGGGTTCTCTCTCGCGCCGTCTTGGCCGTAGTGAAAGATACCCTTGGCCGCCGCAGCCGCCGCGCTCGCCGCCGCGGCTTGCGCGAGCAACCGCACGATTCTATGAAGTGCGTCATCGTCGTTGATGAGCGCGGTGTCGTCCATGACGACCAAGACGCCCTCCGGGAACACCTCCGCCGTCTCGAGGCGAGGATCGAGCCGACGCTTGTGCTCGAGACAGAGCTCGAGATGACGCAATCCGAGGGCGAACCTCGTGCGTCTGGAGCGAATGAAAGCTGACACGTGCACGGGAAACTGCGGGGCGGATAAGAGCTGCAAGAACGGCGGATGTACGACGATAAGGTCCACTTCGCTCGTGTTTGGGTCGTGAACGTACGACGCGCCCTCCTCGGCGAGGGACTTGATGAGGTACACGACGTGCGGATGATTCACCTCGAATCCGAGGAGCATGTACCGCAAACCGGTGAGCGGAACACACGGCACGCGTTGTTCGGGCGAGATGACCTGTTCGATCGCCGCCGCGCTCGTGGGAATCTCGTGTTGACCCTCCATGGGCACGAGTTCCTCCTCGCCCTCGGACGAGCTCGGCGACGCCGTCGGCGACGTCGCCGTGCGCTTCAACTTGGCAAACTCGCGACCCGATGAATCATCCGAGTTCTCACCGTCCGAACCAAAACCAGATGACGATCGCGCGAGCGATTTCCGTTTGCGTCTCGCGAGAGGCGGCGAGAGCCAATCGTCTAATTCGTCGTCGCCGCCGATCTTGATGGTGACGCGTTCCACCTCGGACGTGCCCGACGTCAGCTCGCTCGTGTCTTCGCTCAACACCGGAGTCACCGTGCCCATGCCCTCGCACTTCGCCCTGCTCGTCATCTCGTGCGCCGAACTGAGAGACTTTTCGTCCTCGTCCATCGTCTCCACCGATGGGTGCACGCCCGAGAGTTCCTCGGGCATGCGCACGCCGTCCGCGTGCTCGGGCGCGCGCGCCGGCGTCGTCTCGACGACGACTTTTTCATTCGTCGGACGAACCCATCCGCGAAGTATCCCTCGCGTCGGTTTCACATCTGGCGTCGGCACGGACGCGAGCGGTTGCGGCGCGGCGAGCGGTTTCGCGCTCTGAATGATGGCCCACAACGGTTTGGGTTTCTTCGTCTCGTCGCCCTTTCTATTACGCTTTTCTCCGGCGCCGCTCAAACCGACGGCGTCGCGCACGATGTCCGGCAGACCCGTGTCCGAGACGACGAACAAGACGTACCCGTCCGGAAGATCCATGCGGGCCGCCGCGGGAACGACGCTCTCGGGATCATCGCTCTTGGTGTGGTCGCTTCTGCAATCCGCCAACAAGGCGTGAATCCGACGAAACGCCGTCGCGTGATGCGCCGACGAGGGAAACAATCGCAACAGCGCCACGGGATCCCACACCTCGGGCCACCCGTCGTCCCCGGGAGCGACGCACTCCGCATGTACAATCTCCGGAAGCGCGCTTCCCGCCGCGTTCGCGCGCGCCGCTCCCTCGCCCCTCGCCGTTCCCGGTATGTTCGCCGTCGCCGGCGGCCCTTGCGCGACGAGTTGACACGCAATGGTCCTCGGCGCCGCCGCGCGCCGACTCGATGACTCCCCACCCCGCGCGCCTCGCGTCACGATCTCCTCCATCACGGGTCGCTCGTCCATGTCCGAAGCGTCCGCGTCGCTCGCCACCGCCGAGCTCCCGCCGCCGCCGAGCTCGACGGATTCGCCCGCGCGACTCGTCGTCCCCGCCGTCTCATCCACCGCCTCGCTCCTCGACCGCGTCGCCGCTCGCGACGCCCGCGTCACTCGCCCGCTTCCACCTCGATCATAGTCCACGTCGTCGTCGTCGTCGTCCTCGTCCTCGTCCGAGGCGCCGCGTCCGCGTCTCGCCAATGAGAGCGTCCCCGACCATACCAATTTATTCGATTCCTCCCTCACGCTCGCGCGCTCGCGCCCCGCGAACGGATCGTTCGCGCGCTCGTTACGTCGAACGACCCACTCGGCGTTACCCAGGATGCTCGTCAGGCGATCGGACGCGGAGGACGGTGGAATCATGGGTGGAATTCCGATTCGTCCTCGTCGAATGGTGCGCACCGATTGATTCGATCGATGACGAGTGTGATCACGGTGCGCGGATGGATGGGCGTCGCGCCCGCGAGAACGACGCGGTGGTGGGTGGGCGTCGCGTCGTCGCGCGCGCGAGGCGTCGAGGAGGTTCGCGCGCGCGTGATCCGTGCGCCGGTCAATGGCGTCTCGGCGGGCGGCGGCGGCGGACGAGCGCGCTCCATTCTTCCGACGCGCGCTACGGTGACTACTATGCGTACACATCGCTATGGGTGACTACTCATCGAGCGCAAAGCTCATATCGAGGGGTGGCGTTCGCGTGGGCGTACTCGTCGCGATCGACGTGACAATATTTGAACCCGTGTTGGGTCACGACGTACGTCTTGGCGTAGAGCGGCCGACCCGGTTGAACGACAAATTTAACGTGACTGAACGCGACGGTGAGCATGGGAAGCGTTCGATTCTCCGTCGGGTGGAATAGTTCAACCTTATCCGCGGACGTGCGACGCCTGACGGCGCACGGGCGAAATACGGGGGCGCGCGCCGTGCTCGCGTCCACCGCGGGTGGACCTCGAGCGCAGAGCGCGTCGGCGAACTCACGCCACCACGCGGCGCTCGTCAAACCGGCGTCGACGAGGACGTCGAGTCTCGGGAGAATGTTTTTGCGTCTGTCGATGACGCCGACGGAGATCTCGACGCCGACGCGCGGGCCGATGACGGAGGGCGCGGCAGCGGCGGGTTCGATGTCGAGGACGTCGACTTGTAACACCGAACCGAGTCCTCCGTCGTCGAGAAAGTGATCGTCTATGCGATCAAACTCGTCGAAATCCCCGGTCCAGTGCAGAAGTTCGAGAAAACGAACCATTTGCCGCGTCTTTTCGCTTCGGTACCCGTCGTCCGCCGACTCCGCGTCGTCTCTCGGCGCATGCCGAGTAAACTGAATCAACAATCGAACGCTCTCGATGACCCCACCCTTGGCCTCCATCGATCGACTAAACATGATTCCCGCCGCCCACACGTGCGTGTCAAACTCTCCATTCATAGCCACGTCGATGACTGCGCGAACGTTGTCTAAAAGTCTCGGTTTCACGACCACTCCCGTCGCGTCGAGATACTCGCGCACCGCGTCGACGTACTCGCCGTGTCTCCTCGTACCGCTCGTCGCGTGTTCTAAAAACACACTCGCCGTCGGGTCGATCTCCCCCTCGCTCATATCAAACTCCATGTATTCACTCAACCAATACGGATGCCCTCTCTCGCCGTATCGATCCACCAATCGTCGCCACCACCTCTGATGTCTCGCCACAAACGCGCGCGACGTCTCCAATCCCATGCACCACGCCTCACCATCCGCTCGTTTCGCGTCTCGATCACACGTCCCCAACCTCTCCAACACTCCACTCTTCAAACTCGCGTGATAATCCACGCGAACGCTCACGTCTAACCCACGCACTGAGGTTAAATCATTAAATTCGTGCAAGACGCCGCCGTTGACGCGTTCGTCGCCCAACGCGCCGTCGAGTCGTTCGAGAAACCGTCCCGCGGCGTCCCACGCCTCTCCAGGCGCCGACGCGTGAAGAATACGACGCGCGTGATTATTATACCGCACGAGCGTGCGCGCGTCCCCCGATCCGCGTCGCCACGCGTCGTCGGAATCCTCGACGGATGATTGTCGACGATGATTCATCGTCGACATCATGCGCACCGTCGTCGCGCGCGCGTCGAGATCGCCCTCGTCCCCGCGCGCGAGGACGACGAGGACGAACGTCGACACCGCCAGGAGTCCCATCGAGACGGCGCGGAGGGGACCCATGGACGACGCACCGATGAGTGCCGAGAGACGCGACGGTTGGCCGAGAGGACGGACGGCACTCGACGACGGACGACGAACGATGTCGCGCCAGGAGGAGGAGGAAGACGCGAACGAGGTCGCGCGCGTCGGTGACGACGCGCGAGACGACGGCGACGCGCGAGACGACGCGAGAGAGACGCGCGAGACGACGGATGGTTTTGAAATTTCAAATTCGGAATCAGACGCGATGGACGACGACGACGACGACGACGACGAGTCAGAAGAAGACTCGGAGGAGGATTCGAACCGTCTCGATGTCGTCTCGGACGACGGACGACGACGACCGAGACGCGCGGCGGCGCGCGCGGCGGCGGAGACGCTTCGGGACGACGACGACGACGACGACGACGACTTTTTGACGAGCGACGACGAACGCGGAGAAGACGACGATGGAAAAGGGGACGAAGGGGAGGATGCGTATCGAGACGTCGTGGAAAAGATCGTGTACTGTCGAGAGACGACGCCGAACGAACTGGAGTTTTGTGTCAAGTGGGAAGGGGTGAGTCATCGACGGTGTTCGTGGGAAACCGAGGAGACGCTCGCGCGAGAGGCGCCGCATAAATTGAAGGCGTTTTTAAAGAAACATCGCGAGGTGGAGGCGCAGGACGCGCCGTATCCCGAGATGTACGATGTCATCGATCGAATCGTGGCGACGCGAGAGGGTGAGAGCGAGGGGTCGAGAGAGTACCTGGTCAAGTGGCGCGGACTGGGATACGCGGCGGCGACGTGGGAGGCGAGCGAGAGTTTACTCGGAAACGAAGAGGACGAGGCGCAGATTGAGAGATTTCGCGCGTTTTCAAATCCCGAGGCGTTTGAACGCACCGAGGCGCCGCGAGGGAAACCGGTACCGCCGACGTTTAAGAATAACATGGCGTTGCGCGAGTATCAAGTCGCGAGTTTCGAGTGGATGATTTCCAACTATTGTCGAGATCGAAACGTCATCTTGGGCGATGAGATGGGACTCGGGAAGACGGCGCAGTGCATCTCCGTCATGGAGTACGTGCGCAAAAATCTCATTCGTCGACGCCAACCGATGTGCGTCGTCGCGCCGCTCACGACGCTCGGTCACTGGAAGCGAGAGATTGAAAAGTGGACCGCCATGAACGCCGTCGTCTTCGACGGGTCCGCCGCCGATCGCGAAGTCTGCGCCGAGCACGAATTCTACGTCGGAAACACGCGCGAGGTGAAGTTTGACGTCTTGTTGGTGAGCTTTGAAAACGTGCGACGAAATACTGAGATCTTTGAACAGTTTTCGTGGGCCATGTGCGTCGTCGACGAGGCGCACAAGATGAAGGATGTCAACTCGCAGACGACGGCATCGGTGATGTCTCTTCGATACGATTGGCTCCTTTTACTCACGGGCACGCCCATTCAAAACAACATCAAAGAACTCTACGGCATGTTACACATTCTCGATCCGCGACAATTCCACTCGTGGGACGATTTCAAGGAGGAATTTTGCGACGCCTCGGGCGACGTCGACGCCGAGCAAGTCATGCGTTTGAGAGACATTCTCAAACCGCGCATGCTTCGCCGCATGAAGGAGGACGTGGAAAAGATTCCGACCAAGGAGGAAATCGTAGTGTGGGTGGAGCTGACGCCGCAACAGCGCGCCTACTATCGCGCCCTCTACGAAAATCAAATTCACGTCCTCTTGGAGGGATCCAAGGTGAAAAACGTCCCGCAGCTTCGAAATCTCTCCATGGAGCTTCGAAAGGTGTGCAATCACCCATTCCTGTGCGACGGTTTGGAGGAGGATTACGTCGCCAAGCGTCTCGCCGCGGCTGCCGAAAAGAACGAAGACGCGCCGGACGCGCAGCGCATGCTCGTCGAAGGGAGCGGTAAGATGAGTCTGCTCGCGAAACTGCTCGCCAAGTTGAAGCGCGACGGCCACAAGGTGCTCATCTTTTCGCAATTCACCATCGTCTTGGATCTCATTCAGGACTTTTTCGCCGGCGCCGGGTACGAGGCCGAACGTCTCGACGGCAACACGTCGGCTGAAAATCGTCAGGCGGGCATCGACAGATTCAACACTCCCGGATGCGGATTCGCCTACTTGTTGTCCACGCGCGCCGGCGGCATGGGCATCACCCTCACGTCGGCGGACACCGCCATCATCTTCGACAGCGATTGGAACCCACAGAACGATCTGCAAGCCATGGCGAGATGTCACCGTATCGGACAAACTAAAGAGGTCAAGGTGTACCGCTTCGTCACCAAGGACACGTACGAGCAGTCCCTGTTCGAGACGGCGTCGCGCAAGTACGGACTCGACGAAGCCATCCTGGGCGGCGGCGGCGAGGACGACGAGGACGATGGAGCACGACGATCGAAAAAGACGGCGAAAGAGCAGGCGCAGAGAATCAACGAATTGCTTAAATTTGGCGTGCACGGTGCGCTCAGAGACGCCTCGGGCGAGGAGGCGGACGCGTTCGCGGCGGAGGATATCGACGAGATTTTGTCTCGACGCGCGGAGCACCGAGAGGTGGGTCCGCGCGCGGGTAATTCATTCTCCGTCGCCACGTTCGGCGCGGACGCCGGCGACGACGACGTCGACGACGAGACGTTTTGGGAGCGCGCGTTCGGCGGCGAGGCGATTCAGGCGGCCAAGGAAAAGGCGGCGGAACAAATCATAGATAAACGGTTCGCCGTCGAGGGTCCTCGAAAGCGTCGAAAGGTCAACTACAGAGAGAGCAACACGCTGTTGGCGGCGCGCGACGAATCGGCGGCGAATCACCGCGCGGCATCGACGCGAGAGACATACAACGCGCGTCGCGCTGAGGCGAAGCGCCTTCGCGAGGAGGAGAAAAAACTCAAACAAGAGGAGCGAGAGGCGCGCCGCCACGAGCGCGCCGAGGAGCTCGAGCGTCAACGCGAAGAGGCGAAACTCAACTGGTTCACGTGGGAGGTCGAACACGTCGTCGACGCTGTCGTCGCGTTCGGCGCGCCCGACGGCGACGCGACGCGCGCGGTGACGTACGGCACGTTGGACGTGGACAAACCGTTTGAACAGAAAATGGCCGTCGCGGAGACAATTTTGAAAATGTTCGCCGTCATTCAGACGACGCTCGACGCGCATCGACGCGGAGACGACAAGGATAAGGATGACGACGATAAGGACGAGGCCGACAAGGAGGATGAGGACCAAGATGACACGGAGGAGACGAAGACTGCGGTGTTCGACGCCTTGGAGCGTTTGGAGGGCGTGCCCGAAAAGGCATCCACCGCGCTCACAGGTCGCGTCTTTTGGGGGAAACTACTCCGCGCCATGCCGCGTCGCGCCAAGCTCATGAAACAGCGCACCGCGCTCGCCAAGCTCATCGTCGAACAGAGACCCGAAGTTTTGGACGCCGACGTCATCGACGCCGACGCGCGTCGCGCGCCGCCGAAAGAGAAGGACGTCTTCGACGTGCCCGCGCTTGGAGGCAAAGGCGCGCCGCCCGCCGAG
>CEPW01147753.1_pt1 | contig 11418 bp, 3 predicted proteins | sample 356211 | NCBI WGS metagenome assembly CEPW01 (sample SAMEA2620021, study PRJEB7988) | marine metagenome | biome: marine biome (ENVO:00000447); feature: deep chlorophyll maximum layer (ENVO:xxxxxxxx); material: "saline water (ENVO:00002010), including plankton (ENVO:xxxxxxxx)" | depth 25 m
GAGAGTCCTAACACATGGAGTGAGAATCCTAGCAGAAAACGCTACATGCACTACAGAAATAGTTTCTATGAAATCTTACCTGTAGATCGTGAGATTGACCAAGACATTTGGAAAGGTCTTAGAATCTTACATGAAAATGCAGACAACTCCTCTAGTGGTGCTAATGGTGCATTGTCACCATTCATTCTGAACTCCACTAACAAATTATCTGTATATACATTTGCTAATACAGTTCTGGAGAGTAAGGAACTCTGCTGCCCACCACTTGATACCTCACCACCATTTGATAGTTCTGAGATTGGATTGTCTACCACTATTCTAAACCCTGACTTCCACGTTGCTGGATTGATCAATGTTAGAAGTTTGTCTGCAACTCATCCTGAAAGTAAAATCTTTGGTATCCCAAGCAACATCACTAACGCTCAATTACCAGTCAATGAGAAGGTAGAGGTTGTATTTGGTGGTATTAAATATGATCTACTGTTTGGTACTAGTAAACCTTTCTAAGATTTACGCATAATAATAAAGTATTCTTCACCATTAATTAACATCTTGAGTTTGAATGATTGACCCTGTGAAACTGTGTTGCTATTAAAGTTACCATCAAGAGTTTGGGATAGTCCTTGATGTGCAATATTATTACCTACATCTAATTTAATCTCTGATGTCCATACCAAATCATTAATGTTTACTGCCAATGATGTGGTAGACAGTGCATTTGGTACTGCATCATCTTTCCATGGGTTGTAATCACTAGAGAATGATCTTGTCTTATTAGCAAAGTCAGATGCTAATGGATTAGTAATCTGTGATGCTGAAGATGAGATGTAGATACCTGGTGATAATTCAGCAGTCAAATCTGTAACTGATGAGTTGAATCCATCAGGGTCAAAGGATGTCATAAATCCATTGACTGTGATCTCTTTAACATAATATAAACTTCTGTCAATTCTATACTTTGTAGTTCTTAAGTAAATTGACTCATCTACGTTGTCAGTAATATTGTTGAGTTCTGTTGAGTATCCTTCAATATTATAACTAAATGCACCGAATGTTCCAACGTAATCATTGTCACCAGTATCAACAATAACAGGTGCTTCTAAAAATTCAATGTTCTCAGTGGTTAGAGAGTCATCTCTCTCCATAATAATATCTGGAATCAATGTAGTTACATTGACAATCTCACCATTGTAATTAGATGCACTATCGCTTACCGTATACTTCTCTGAGAATGTAATAATTTGCTTTGCAGTTTCACTTGTACTTCTAGGATTAGTTCTTAGGAAAAACTTATCAGTTGAGTTCGAGTCAAACACACCATACTCACGTGATGAATCAAATACTGGTGCAGAGTTGATTGGTGTAAGTGTTGGATTACTACCAAATGCTTGAGAAACAGGTTTACCAGTTCCAGCAGTAACAATAACAACAAAATATGTAATGTTCTGAGAAGAATCAGTAGTACTGAACTTATCAATAATTCTGTAGTTGAGAGTTGAATTATATGAACCTACCTGAACATTATTAATCCAGTCAGTTTGATTGGTGGTACATGTTTGTTGTGATCCATACTCAACAAAATTATCAAATGCATTTATCTTACTATTACTCTGATTGAATTTCAATACAAAATATGGTCTCTCATACTCATCTTCTACTTCTGCAGGTACGGCATACTGAGGATCTCTATTTGCCAAGAACTCAATAGCAATAGCATGTTTTGTAGTTGCTGTTGTTGCAGTTGGTGTCTGTGATAATAATGTAGATGCTGCTGGATATGGATAGTTTCCACCACCGATATAACCTGTGAAGTAATTATAGAATCTAGTTAACTCAGCAGCAGTATTACCACTTTCATAGACACTAAATCCAGTCCCATCTATATCCCACAATAATGGTGATAATCCTTGAAGGTAATTGTAAATTCTAGTTGTATTGTTTCTAATAGCACCTGCAGGCAGAGAGTTGCTATTTAAATATGACGTAATTGCTGATTCACCAGTTGATCCAGTGCGTTTTGCATCTGCCCAAGCATAGATTAAATCAGCATCAGTGCTGGTAAATGTTCCATCACCATCAATATCGTATAAATCTAAGTTATTACTAATCTTTGTATCGGCAAAGATCTTTCTATTAATATCAAATGCTGGAAGTGTGTTGTTAGTTGGGAGGTGCCATGCATTAACACCAGTTCCTGGGATATCTATATTATAATCACCATCTAATGCTGAACTGGTATTGTTAACCTCAATTGATAATTGTTTGGTATTAAGATTAGCAACGTCCCATGCAAAGTTACCAATAATAATTACTTTCCAAGGATTAGAAATAATTCTAACATTGAATCCTACTCCGTTGCCTGGAATAGCAGCAGTAAATGTATCTCCTCTAGCATATCCAGTACCACTATTAGTAATTTCTACTGATTCTACAAGACCATTATTATTAACAATAATTTCTGCAGTTGCATTTTGACCACTACCACCCTGTAAGTTTAAATTATATGTGCCTGGAGTATATCCTTCTCCCCTATCAAATGCAATAAAACTACCAGACAAGTTGTTGACTAATACTCCATCACCATCAAATCCAACGAATGATGCTCCAACTTCCTTGATAAGATTAATTGGAGTTACTGATATGATATCTTCATCAGTATAACTGTAGTCAGTATCCCATTCAAACTGTGTTGATTGTGTTAATGTTGTTGGTGACTTAGCAATATTTACTGAATTATAAAATCTGTCCCAAAATAATTGAGATCTCTTGCTTGATAACCCAGCAAACAATCTCATGTCAGCATCAACTGTACCTCCAGCGAGGTTCTGGATTAATTCAGCACCATCTGGTACTTCTAATAAATTTAATGATTGTACAAAACCTTGATTAGCCATTTATGCAGTCCTTACGATCCAACCTACGTTTCTTAATTGTTGAGCAGTTACAACACCACCTGTTAAAGTCGTTTCAAATCCTTGTTCAACAGTTGTTACTTCAATATCAATAGTTGCACCATCAGGTGGGAAACTTACCCCTGTATAAGAGAAGGTATCAGCAGCATGATTAATACTCAGTAAACTAGTTATATCAACACCATCTTGCTTAATTTTGGTGCTGAATGAAAGATTGCCACTAACACCAGTTTTAAGATCCTCAGTAAAATCTTGTGGTTTAAAGAATGTTTGCTGTGGATTTAATGGATCAGGTTGTGATACTGTAAACGAATCAATTGAAACAGTTGTAGTAGTGGTAGGTGTACTAACAATAACCTGTGATGGTGCAGCATTACCTTGAAGGTTGACTACAACACCACTCCTTGGTGAGTTATTGTAATTTGATACCATCTCAAGTAAGATATCATCAACAGTTCCTGAGTTCATACTATTATTTGACAAGTCAAGAGATCTTAATCTAGTACATTGACTAAACAATCCTGCTGTGAATGGAGCAACAGCACCTGCTGTTCCATATAAATTATCTGCAAAAGAGATATACTGAATGTTTGGAGCAGCAACACTGAAGTTCGGGAATTGTCCCGTCATTTGATTGTTAGAAGCAATAAAGTATTGAAGATTACCTAGTCCTGAGAAATTGTTAAGATCAACACCTTGAATGATATTACTATTAACATAGAATTCTCTTAACTTCCCTGCACCTGTTAGTACAATATTACCACTAAAGTTGTTGCCACTTAAATTAACTTGCTCAAGGTTTGGATTACTACCAAATGATGGTATTGGTGCTCCATTTGGAACATCTAAACCCCAACCACTTGATGGTGAATATAATTTAACCAAGTTAGGAGCACCACTAGTGTTAAAGAAGGTGCCTCTAAGTAGTTTGTTAGTGCTAACAATTTCAATAGTTGTAAGTAATGGAAGATTGAATGTACTTCCTTGAAATGCTGCTTGACTGTAGGTTTGTGTAGCAGGATCATAGATACCAATATTTCTACCTAAATTAGCACTTCTAATTCTAATGGTAGTCATACCTTGAGCATCTTCAAATGTATCATCCCACATTACATATCTTCTACCAGAAAGATTACCAGATGGATCTTTAGGTCTACCACCTTCAATAGAGGTATATCTAAAATCGATAGATTTTAAATTTGTATTTCCTACAAACTTTGGAATCATACCATCCAATCTAGATGCATAGAATGATAATGAACTTAAACTAGAACATCCCGTCAGTGCATACTCCGATTCTAACGTTGGCCATTTTGTATTAAACAAATGATTTGTAGCGTTACTTGGATTACCATCACCATTAGCATCTACATAACCACCACTTGGGTGCTGAATATTATATGCAATAGGATTACTTTGAGATCTTACTGGAAATCTGGTGTAACTACAACTCAAACTACTTAATGAAGAGTTTCCTGCAAGACCAGAAGGAATAGGTAAAGCAGTATCAGTAATGCTGATACTACTAATTGCTGTCATCTTAGAGAAGTTAATACTATCTGCTGGTTCACTTAAACCCTCATTCTCTGAGACATTGAAAGTTTTTAGCGTGCTTGATCCAGAAATATATGATCCAGGATTGACAAAGATATCAGATAACTTAGTATAGTTATTATCATATACATCATAAGTCCTAATTGTTTCTAGATCAACAGTTGGTGTATATTCTTGAGAGGTTTGATATTCAATATTTTTTGTAGCACCAGATGGTAATGGTCCTCTAGTATTTGTGTTTTTATAAATCCTTCTTCCTGAGGCATTTCTCATTTGGAAGGTTTGTAAATTAGGACATCTAGTTGCAAGATTTAATGGTAAGAAATATTCACCATAGTTATTAATACCATTGGCTGCAAAAGCATTTCTCCATTCAGCATCAGTTTTAAGGTTATCAGCAGTCCAACTAGAATCTTTGGTAATTACAGGTTCTTTAATATACAAATAATATGCACCTGTTATTGGGTGTACCTGTTTGTCATAATAAATTCCCTCAATGTGAGTTGTAACATTACTAGCACCAGATGTGAGAGTTTGAGAAAAATTATATGTTTGCTTAGTTGTTGGATCAACTGAAATACTATTATACTCACTTTGAGTGACTACAAGAGCACATGACTCATTGATTGTTTTGAATGTAGTATGTGCGTTATAAGTTCCATTTCCATAATAAGTTGTAAGTTTCTTTGGTAACCTTTCTACAACATTAGTTCCAAAGAACTCTAAATCCTCATCATCAGTTTGATTGAGTGGATTACTTGAAAGATTAATAGTTGTCAGATTTGATTCAGGAGAATTAGTTGTTACGTCTCTATCATAAGCATAGGTAATACTTCTCCAATCAGGCATTTCACCAATCAAATTACCCGATACTATAATTTCTGTTAACTCAAAGAACTTAACTGCTGGCAACTCTCTAATGTTCAGAGATTTAGCAGTAATACCAGTAATATTATTAGGAGGATAATATACTTTTACAAATCTTTCTTTGTATGATGGTCCGTTATATCTCAATCTAGATGTACCACCAGATACAGGTGGTGTTGATTGAATCTCTGCCTCAGATCCATCAGTTGCTTGTAACGTAAAAACAGGGTTGCCACTAGGGATTGTATTGAACTTAAAATCCATAGAGACATTCTTAAATGCCGTGGTAAAGATGATAGGAATACCACGCATTGCATAGATGTACCTGGTATTACCATTCAATTCAACTTCCAATACATCTGTAGCAACTTCCGTTGCAAATCTAATTGGTTCTGGTGTATCTAATACGTTAATAGTTGCCTCAGTAGCACCAGGTGTAAATGATCCTTTTTGTCCTACTTTAACAGTTCCTCTTACCTGAACAGACGCACCATAAGAAATTGCTTGCTCATCATCAGTTTCATCAGATGATGATCCACTCCAAGAACTAACCCTGGAGGTAGAAATGTCACCGAATTTTAAATCATTTTTAGTGAGTCCTGTACCTTTATCATTGGGTATGTATTTAAACCTCACAGCACCCCCTGAGAGGGGTCCAAACGCCTCCAAATTACCCTGTAGGGTATACTGATACCCTCCAAGTTCATTTACGATTCCAGAGTACAATCCAGTGTCACTTTTAAGGCGATCCAGATACCTGGTAAGATTGACATCCAATCCAGATACATTCTGTAAATCGAGTTTGTCAACACTTTCATTGATACCACGAATTACATTCAAATCCCTAATGTCTAACCCTAAGTTGGTCAGACATTGAATTTTAGATCGAGCATCAGAGAAGTTAAATGCAACCTTTAACCCAAATAGGACTGGATTTCTAATCGACATATCTTATAATTGTTCTATGTAAGTTAAGTTGACTTGAATATCTACAGGTTGATTTGCAAGAGATCTCCCTACAAAAAATACTGCTTCAGTATTTACGATGTCTGGAGTAATCACCTTCCTATCAAATCCAAAAACATCAGTCAAGTCAAAGGTTTTAGTTTCGTTATTAATATATAGGGTCGTTAGGTTATCTCCTGGTCTCAGCAGTGACTCACCTTGCTTATCAATTTGTGAAGATGATAATCTAGTAACTTGACTAAATGCACTTGGAACAAGTTCATCAATACCATTTGGTGTTTGATTGTTACTACCTACACCATTAGCATTAATTTGTCCAGTTTGTAAATTAGTTCCAGCATCATATGTAACCATAGGATTACTATCTTTAAAAGTATATTTCCACTCTGGATTGTATGTGCTAATATTTCCTAACAAGTCAGTATTATGAACTTCAAGGGATAACAACTTACCCTTATCTCTCATGAATGCAAATGGATATAGAGGGAATGCATTGAATTCAAAAATACCATCACTTCTAGGTCCAGTACTATATGAATTAGGTGAGTCATATCTATCACCACCACTGAACCATGCTTTCAAAGTAACTTTATTGTATGCAATTAAGAACTCAGAATTATTTTGAACAATTGGGGTAACTCCATCAGATGTGAAAGAACCGTAAATACTCAAATTGATTGGAACAATATAGTTCGTAATTGTATTTGCTTGATTGTCTACAGTTTGATAAGAAATCTGTACATCAGTAAATCTAGCATCTTGTGCAACACCATTAGAATTATAAAAATTAGTATCAAATACATTATTCTTATTAAGTGCCAACTGTCCACCCTTTGGACTACGTGCTCCACCAATAATTGGTGATGTTGATGTTAAGAAGAATGAATGTGACGCAAGATAACTATCAATTTCTGATGCTGTAGAGAATCCACTCCAATTTTGAAGAGGAACACCACCAGTTTGACTTGGTGATAATGCTTGAAGAGTTGCAGCAGGAACTTCTGTAACTGATACTGAGATTGGATCTTCCTTATTCAATCTCATTTCAGAACATCTTCCACTATTAGATCCAGGAGGAGTTCCAATTCTAAAATCTACGGTAAATGGTCTAATTAATGCTGCCCAATCTTCACCAGATTCAAAACCAAGGGAACTTAAAGAAGTTTGATATGGGTGCCAATCTAATGAAACATATTCTTCTTCAGGAAGGATAGTCACATTTACTTGAGTTCCATTTCTATCTTCAGTAATTGTTGTACCATTTGGTCTTTCCCATCCAGTAAGTTCACCATTAATAGCAAATAGTGGTTTGTTTGGAGTAAATCCCATTCTCCAATCAGCATTATGTTGTCCATCTCTATTAAAATCATTCAACCATTTAAGTGCCGCAACGGGACCAGATACAGGAGTTGGTGAAGCAACCACAGTTTTTAATTGTGATAATCTTACATCAAATGTATCTGTGTTTGGATTACCAAAGAAATCTTCAGGAGTAAAGTTAACAGTATCCTGAACAATTTTAGCAGGATTCAATACTCTATCAGTAATTAATTCATGTTTATTGGATACAATATACTGTAGTAAATTAACTGTTTGATTCTGTGCTCCAGATCTAATATTACCAAGATATGTGTTGTATAGATTAGGATAAATGATCTTGGTATTAAAATCATTGTGGTCTAATCCATACAATGCTCTTTCAGTATCTGTGGTGATAAATGTTGGTTGGAATACAACAGTTGCACCATTAGCAAATGACTGATCATCACCAGTTTCGAGAGTAATAGTGTACGTACCAGAACTTTCACTGATTGCAGTAATTCTAGATGCCACTGCACCAGCGACTAAAACACCACTAATATCTGTATCTAAAAGATAATCACCTGGACGTAAATATTGTACGTCACTATCAGTAGTAGTTACAGCGTTTGTAGTTCCTGCAGCAGATGCAGTAATTTCAATTGGTGCAAGGGTGACAGTTTCATCCTGTCCATTAATGTTTGCTTTAAACAGTTTACGAGTTTCACCAAATGTTCCTGCCTGTACATTTGGAAGATATAAGAACTGACTACCAACACACCCACGACATTTAAACACACTAATTTCAGCAAATCCATCTGCAGTAATTGACATCTGCTTAGGAATAATAATCTTTTTATTTGGAATCAGATCTCCACCACCACTAACAATATTCTTCTTGGGATATACACCAAAAATAGAAGTAAACTCTCCAGATGATGGCAGAAGTTTAGGATCAGAAGTTTCAGTAAACACACTTACTGTACCTTCATCACCACCATCAATATACATCGACGTACCATACTTATAAAGAAGTTGAGGTTCAGTAAGGTCAGCACCTTGACCAGATCCAATTCTCACTTCATACTTAAATTTAAAGAATGGATCTCCCATTGATGGGACATTCAGTTTATTTTCAATAACAAAGGTATGAACAACGATCCAACGTGCCTTACCATTTTCTACAGGTACATATGCATATAATCTAAGACCAATAGCACCATACCAACCAAACTCAATTTTGTACATCGTGATTTCATCTGTTGTCAACAGATATCCACTAGGACCATTACCATTCAAACTATCACCGTTAAACTTCTCTCTTCCAAGTTTAACTTCCTGCATATTATAAGATTTACCAGCAATTGTTTTAGTGTAATTGGTGACGATTTCTGGATCTTCATTTCCCAGTTCATCAACCGCACCAATTTCTTTCAAGAATGATACTGGATATTTAATGTTAGATCTTCTTACAATGAAGAAGTTGGCACCCTCTCTTCTGAATACATATTCATCAAAGTCATTGAAGATACCCCATTCTGCGTAGTTATCACCCTGGTTCTTTTCTAATGTTGCTCTTGTACCAAAGGTATAACCACTGATACGACCAGGTTGATATCTAAATGCCTGTCTAGATTGTAGCAGTGCAAAGTGTCCACCAGTTGGACCATATCCTGGTCGAAAATCTACCAGATCAGGTTCACCACCAGATACAGAACTATCTGCCCATGGAGTGTTGATCCAGGTCTCTTCAAATGGATTAAGAATTCTATTAGGTCCAACACCACCTGCACTTTCAACACTACCCTCATTAAGACCAAGCGTAGTACCAGTGCCTCTCAACATTAATGCAATAGTATCTAAAAATGTAAAGTTAATTGGTTGACCAGATACAGGGTCAAGTAATACTGATTTCTGAATATTATGCCAAGTTTCAGTCCAAATTGATATCTGGAAATAGTATGCATCTTGATTCTTACCAAAGTTTATACTATTATAGTGAGTATCATCATCCCAAATATTAATTGCAGGGAGAAATTTCTTACTTAGGACATCATACTTTACATAGTTTGAGTTCGGATCAGAAGAAACTACTTGCTGATCTCTTCTACCAACATAATACTCATACAATGTTTTGCCTAATTTCAACCAGTTTTGCCATTTTGCCCAACTAGTTGCATTGAACAAACCAGCAACGTCTACATTATTAATAATATTTTGTGAGAGTGGTGGATAAGGAAAGTTATATGGGACAGGATAAGATCCAATTCTTAATGCACCCTCGTTTTTAATCTCTTCAATTTGTGCTGGATAATGAAATTCTCCTGAAGCACTCTGTCTATAGACCCATACACGAGGACCATTCCTAGGATTATCTGTATAAAATACAAAAGAATCTGTATCAAATCCATATGTTGATACATTAGAGAACAATCCTAATTGGGTCTCTGCACGATCAATACCAAGTAAACTAGTACTAACCTCAGATGTAGCAGCAAATTGTTCTGCAATAGGAAGAACACCAGTTCTTTCTTTAGTTACTAATCTCCTGACGTAAGTAATAGGTTGTCTGCCAGGACTATCATCATCAAATTTTGGATCACTTTCAAGATCAAACCTTACAACAAATTCTCCATTCGGTCCTACATTACCTTCTTCAATAACATTCTTAACTACAAATGACTCAAACGCATTCCCTTTAATAGTAACGCCATCTGCCTCAAACTGTGGGTCAGAGGTAGCAGCATCAATCTTAAAACCCCTTTGGATAAACTTCCAGGTTGGATCTGGATCAGTAATTCTGATAAATGATTCAACTTGAATGTTTCCTTCAGAATCAAGTACTCTTCTCTTGGTCTCAAATGAACCACCAAAAAGAAAAGAGAAGAATTTATTAACTACTCTTTTTTCTGTTGGCAGTCCAATCGATAATGCCTTCTCTGAGGTCAATTCAGAAACAACAAATCCTTCAACCTCGGTAATAAGATCTGCCCCAGTTTCATCTGTAAGTTGTACACCCTCAATATCTTGGAGGGTGGTTGTCAGATCTCTGGTAGCAGCAGCTCTTTTATTATAACCGATCTTTACGTCAAATTCGTTTCCCGACATTTATTATTGTTCCTCCCAGGTAACAGCGGCAGTAATCGTAGTTGCAGGATTTCCACTATTATATGTATTGTTCTCAGAACCGAGTACAAATAGGGTTTCAATTTCATTCGTTAATGGGAATGAGAGATAATCCTTGTTATAATCAAAGAATTGTTGCAACTCAAATTGTTCGCCACTGCTACTAGGAGTATACAGCGTTGTGATTTGCTGACCAGTGCCTGGAATAGGTGTTCTTTGCTCAGTGCTAATAGAAATAGCAGAGAGTGCAGCAAGAGGAGTATCCGTTGGAGCATATGTTGATGGGATACTAAGTGAGGTTGGGTTTGGTTCGTAGAACTCACCCGATCTCAAGAAGTCACCAAAGATAAGAAGATTAACATTGGTCTTCTCATAAGAATTAAAGAGATATACTCCACTAGCATCTCTTTGAAGAGTACCAAAGACAGTAATTTCATTACCAGCATCACCATCGTAGAATCCTCTAAAGTATCCAAATGTCTTACCAAGTTCATTTAAGAAAGTTTGGTTACTAATTAACGTACTATCAAGTGCTACTGGTTTACCAATAGATCCAATGTTTAATGCATTACCTTTATCATATGTTGTTTCAAAGGTTCCAGTAACAACATCCTCTGTTTGGAATACAGGACTCTTAACAAGTTTGATGGTTGCAAAATTACCAGAGTTACCAATAGACAATCTAGTAGGATAT
>CEPW01060306.1_pt1 | contig 11415 bp, 13 predicted proteins | sample 356211 | NCBI WGS metagenome assembly CEPW01 (sample SAMEA2620021, study PRJEB7988) | marine metagenome | biome: marine biome (ENVO:00000447); feature: deep chlorophyll maximum layer (ENVO:xxxxxxxx); material: "saline water (ENVO:00002010), including plankton (ENVO:xxxxxxxx)" | depth 25 m
TAAAAAAATAGATCTTGAAATGGTAATTAATATTCTCTCTTTTATTAAAAATAATGAAAAGTGCAACATAGAAGAATTAGTTCAACAACTTGGAATAAAGAAAAAAGAACTGTTCTATATTCTTTCTATTGTTACTGATATATATTCTCAACATGGAGAATTGTTGATAGATTATGAATATGATGAAGAAAGAGGTGAATTTTTATTTAATATAAATTCTTCAATTTCTAATTTAACTCAAATAAATGATGGAGATTTATTCAACATCTTTTTTCTATTATCAACAAACACAATTTATAAACAATTAATAATGGAAAACAAAGATGTTCAACAATTCTACGATGTTCTCTCTAAATATTTTAACTTAGAGATTATTGATAATAACAAATCTGAAACTATTGACCACTTAACTTTTTTTGAAGAAAATATGATTTCATACATAAAATTGGGTACTACAGATAAAAATATTTATAGAATACAACCAATTTCACTTACTTCAAACTCAGATGGTATCGTATTGGAAGCTGTAGATTTAGATGAAAAAACTTATAAAACATTTCTTGTAAATAGAATTGTTGAAGTATTTGAAAATATTGAATCCAGTACTATCAAAAAAGAAAAAGATTCCTCAATAGATTTAAAATTTAAATTTGAAGATGAAAAAGTTCTTAATGGACTCAATCAAAAAAATATCATAGTAGAAGAAAAACAAGCAATCGTAACATTTTATTCAGAGTCGAATGCACTAAACTTTGCTCTTGATAATTTCAATGAGATAGAAATATTATCACCACAATCAATTGCAAATGAAATTAGTATAAGAAAAGCAAAATTAATTGAGAAATTAAAATTATGAGTCTTATTGAATTAGTCATCGTCATATTCTTATCATTAGGTTTGCTTGATAAAGATAAGGTGACAAAAGTCTTCAAATTTTTAAATAGTTCAAAATCAGATCAAGTAAGAAAAGTTATTGGTGATGAAACGATTGAGCAAAAGTGGGTCTGGCTAGAAGAAGAGTAATCAATGGAAAATAAAAAATTTTTTGAACATTTTAAAGAACTGAATTATAGAATTTACATCTCTTTAATAGTTATAGCTATATTTTTTACGACTACATATATTAATTACACTTCGATTTATGAAATATTAATTAAGCCACTTATAAGTGCTGGATACTCAACTACCGATCTTGTAGCTTTTACAATATATGAGGGTTTTCAAGTTAAGATATTAAACACTTTTTTTGTTTCTCTAACACTTGCAATGCCTTTAGTCATTTTCATATTAGGTTATTTTTTTAAACCGGCATTAGACTCAACTTCGCACTTTACATTCTTAATATATTTAATTATTTTCATCACATTATTTTATTTAGGAATTTTTTCAGCATACAAAACATTACCAATTGGTATAAATTTTTTACTTGAATTTAATGAATCTGAATTTATATTAAGAACTCAAAATTATTTTCAATTAATTTCAAGAATATCAATATTGTTTGGACTTTCTTTTCAAACACCACTGGTCATTTATTTTCTAATTAAAAAAAATATTATTAAAAGAACTCTATTTGCAAACAACAGAAAAGAAATCTTTGTATTCGTACTTATATTTTCAGCAATAATTACACCTACCGGCGATCCAGTAACTCTGTTTTTATTTACCGTTCCCCTTTATTTACTTATTGAATTGGTGTTGTATTTAAGTAAGAATAAAAATTAAGAATGTTTGTCCCTGACAATTTTCAAGTACAAGCGATAAACGATATAAAAAGTAATAACAACGTTTTAGTTGTTGCTCCAACGGGCTCAGGTAAAACTTATATTGCAGAGAAGTCTATTGAGTATTATTTAAGTAAACAAAAAAATGTATTTTATACAACTCCAATAAAGGCACTATCAAATCAAAAGTTTAATGATTTCAATAGAAGTGGCACCAATACAGGTCTTTTAACCGGGGACAGGACTATTAATAAGGACTCAGAATTAGTTATAGCCACAACTGAAATATTACGAAATATGATATTTAGTAATGATGAAAAATTAGAAAATACTGGTTTGATTATTCTAGATGAAGTGCATTATCTTGGTGATAAAGAACGTGGCACAACCTGGGAAGAAATTCTTATTCATGCACACCATGAAATTAAATTTTTATGTTTGTCAGCAACTATTAAAAATAAAAATGAATTTCTGGAATGGATAGTCTCACTAAGAGGTTCAACATCATTAATTAATTCAGATATACGCCCTACGCCTTTAGAGATATCGTTAGTCACTAGTACAAAAAGTGATAAAAATATTAAAATTATAAAATCTTCGAAAGATAATAAAAATAGGAAAATATTTAAATTTGATAGACAAGTTAAGCAGTACACAAAACCAAAATTAAACGAACAAGCTGCTTATTTAGATTCTAGGAATTTATTACCCGTTATATTTTTCTTTTTTTCTCGTGAAAAAGTTGAATCCAGCTCAAGACAATTAGCAAATACTATGAATGTAATTGAAATGAAGAATGAAATTAAGGAAAAATATAACAATGTTTTTAAGGATTTAACTCCAGAAGAAATTAATTTATTAAATTTAGATGAACATATGTGGATGTGGTCAAGGGGGGTAGGTTTTCATCACGCTGGCCTTGCTCCAATTGTCAAAGAATTTGTGGAGTATTTATTTTTAAATAGATTTATAAAGTATTTGTTTGCTACTGAAACATTGGCATTGGGTATAAATATGCCAGCCAAGTCTATTTTTATAGACAGACTTCATAAGTATGACGGAATAAAAACTAGACCTTTAACTCAATCAGAATTCTTACAACTTAGTGGAAGAGCGGGTAGAAGGGGTATAGATGATAAAGGATTTGCTTTTCTTTCTTATGATAAAAGTATTAATAGGGAATGGTACAGCAACCTTTTTACTTTAAAGCCAAATGATTTGGTATCAGCTTTTTCAGTAAATTATTCATCGATATTAAATCTACTCAACATATATACCATTGAGGAATCAATTGAATTGCTTAAAAAGAGCTTTTTCGCTTATCAAAACATGTACAAAACAGACAAACTTGAAACCGTTTTTAAAGCGAAGTACGGTGTGTTGAATGAATTGGGGTTTTTAGATTCGAGTAAAGGGTTAGTACTGGCTCAAACCTACAGAGATAATTTAATACCAGCTATCTACTTATTTGAAAAGATAGAGAGCAATGGCCTAGAGTTCAAGTTAATGTATATTTCTTCTGGAATAACAAATGAAAGGGCAGAGTTTGCTATTAGTGATAAATTTGATAATTTATTATCTTCATTCCAGTCTTCTCTTGAGTTGGTAAATAAAACAGAGATTGTAAACGGGGTTGGAAAACCAATAAAATTAAATTTTTCATGGTTCAGTGTATTCTATGAATACATGAAGACAGGAAATATTGAATATGTAATGAGCAAATTTGGATTAAATATTGGAGATTTTATCAAAGTAGCCAAAGAAGCCTCGGAATTATCAAAAAAATTATCAATAATATATGGCGACAAAGAGTTTGAAGAAATTAATAATATCTTTAACAATAATCTAATTCAAAAAACTATGACATGAAAAAATATATAGTAATCCATAATCTTAATTCCAGAGGTAAAAATTTATCAAAAAATTATATAGGCAAATTACTAAATGATGAAGATATAAACTTTCAGTACTTTGCTACCAAGAGCATTGATGAGCTAGATAGTATTATCAGTAAATACAATGATGGTAGCAAATATCAGTATTGCGCTGTTGGTGGAGACGGTAGTTTAAATTCCCTCGTAAATTCATTAATGAAAAACAACGTTGTTAAACCTGAAGTAGCTTGTCTACCAGCTGGAAGTGGCTCTGATTTTGTTAGAACATTTGCTTTACCACAAAATATTGAAAATGCAGTTAAGCATTTAAATTCCGAGTCATATTATGAGGTTGATGTTGGCAGGGTAGAGACAAAGCAAAATAAAAAATATTTCATCAATGTTCTAAATATTGGCTTTTTAGCTTCTACAGTTAAAATCAGTGAGCGTTTACCAAAAATTATTCGCCGTTTTAGATATCCAATTAGTTTTTGGATAAAAATAATATTTGCAAAAGCCAATAAATTAGATATTGAATTAGAAAGATATAAATTTGAGAATGATGCATTTAATATTTGTGTATGCAATGCGCAATATTTTGGAGGAGGTTGGAATATTTCACCAAAATCAAGCTTGCAAGATGGTCAATTTAATATACAAATATTTGCAGTTTCGAAATTAAAAGCAATGAAAATATTTTTTTTAGCCCAAAAAGGATTACATTTGAGAGAATCAAATGTAATTACTAAGAAATCGTCAAATTTAATTTTAAATACTTCAGATCCTATTGAGATTGATGGTGACTACTTTGATAATGGGCCTGCTGAGATATTTATTGAAAATCGTGCCATACGTTTTAAAATTTAGTAATATTTATGCACGTAAGGAGTAAACATGGCTAAAAAAGAAGCAGAAGAAATAGAAGAACCCACGCTTGAAGATTTAGAAGAAGAAGATATTGAAGAGGTCGAAGCTCCAGCCGAAGAAGAAGAGAAAGAAGAAGTAGAGACAGAATCTCTAGAGGCAAGAGTAGAGTCAGAAAAAAAGTCAGTAGATGACGCAGACGAAGCCGAAGGCTCATTTATGTCTGTAGATGCTGCTGAAAAAAGAAATGTAAAAAAATCTGACTTAAAACTAGATGAAATTGCAGATGATATTAAAGAGGACGAATTTACATGCTCAATTTGTTTTTTAGTGTTACGAAACACTCAATTAGCAAAACCTAGAGCTAAAGTATGCGTTGATTGTGTATAAACATAAAGATTTTGGATTTAATTTTACAGTAGACACTAACGCTAAAATACCAGAAGACTTAGTCAGCAAATTTTATAATCGCATGTCTTCAATAGATAAAGATTTAATTGAGTATTATTCTTCTTTAAATTTTGATATTGAACATTCATTTTTACTTTTATGCGAGGACGAGCCAATAGGGTATGCAAAGATTTACGAAGATAAAAACTATTCATTGTTAACAGAGATATACGTACAAGATGAGTTTAGAGAATTATCGCTAGGAACCTTTTTACTTAACTCAATTCGTACATATGTAAGTTCAATTAATTCTTCGCTAAGGACAGTTACACTTCCTAGTGACAGGGTTGCTAAGAATTTTTATGAGGCAAGTGGAATTACTGCACGAGTATTATTGATGGAAGAGAAACGTGAAAACAATCGCTACAGACCTTGACGGAACTTTATTTAAGGGTGAGACTTTAATTAATGGAGTAAGAGAAGCAATCGTTGAATTGAGAAGCAACAATATAGAGATATATTTCACAACGAATAATAGCTCACAATCTCCTTTGGAAATTAAAGACAAGTTGATTGGCTTGTTAGGTCTAGAAATAGAAGAAAATAAAATAATTACACCTTTAATAATATTTAAGTATCTTTTATCAGAAAAAATTAGAAATCTGTACGTTTACGGAACAGATGGTTTAAAAAATTATATAAAAGAATTGGATATAGAGATTACAAATATAGATACATCTGATGCGGTACTGATTGGCAGAAAAGAAATTAATAATGAATTAGAAATTGAAGAAATCATTTCTCATGTTAGAAATGGAAAAAGTATTTATTGCCTCAACAAAGACTTAACTTATCCAACTGAATTTGGTGAACAGCCTGGAAATGGTGCCGTAGTAAAAATTATTGAAGATGAATTATCAATCAATATTGAAAGCTTAGGAAAGTCAGGAAAATTGTATCAATCATACTTTTACAATAACGATATAAAAATAGACTACGTAATAGGAGATAGAGTTGATACAGATATTGTTTTTGGAAAAAATTTAAATGCTATTAATTTTCTTGTTTCTTCAGGTATAAAAAACTATCTTGAAACTGATATCGCAGATTATCAGCTTAATGATTTTTCAGATGTTATACCGTTTATTATTAATAATTCTTAATAATAAGTATCCAAAGACAAAACCTCCTACATGCGCTTCCCAGGAAATGTTTTGATCAGTTATTGAAATTAATATTTGAGATAAGAACCAAAAAATCATAAAAAACTTTGCTTTGATGGTTGTTGGGAATAAAAAACCGAATGGTACAAGAACTAATAATCTAGCATTAGGAAACATATACACATATGCTCCCATCAAACCAGATACAATGCCAGATGCACCCACTATTGGTGTTAAGCTATTTTGGTTTAAATAGATATGAACTGCAATACTTAAAAACCCAATAATAATTATGAAGATTGCAAAACGAACTTTACCGAGTTTATCCTCAACATTGTTTCCAAATATCCAAAAACTCCAAAGGTTTCCTAAAATATGAATAAAATTTGCATGAAAAAAATTTGCAAAAACTATGCTTAAAACCAAGTTTTTATTCTGGAATATTGGAGAAGTTGTGTTATTTAAACAATCGTTACTGTAAAATTGCGATTCCGATAGTGGAGAAAATGTTATCAATTCACACGGTATTGCCGAATACTGATAAAAAAAGTTAATCAGATCTATTTGATTTTTTGGTTGTACAAGAAGAAAGGTACCTATAGTAATAAACATAAAAATTCTTGATATTACAGGAGAATTTTTAGCAGGGTTTATGTCTGATATAGGTATCACTTTAAGAACATTATAAGTCTTCTATAATGTATTTATGATTAACTTAGCTATTGTTTCATCAAAGAAATATCTTAAGTCTAAACAAGCTGTTGAGCTTATAGGTTATCTTGAGGATCAAAAAATTCAATTTGAAAAAGTATTGGTTGATTCACGAATTCAAAATATTGAAAAAGAGGTAGCGTACGACTTAATTATTAGTGTTGGCGGAGATGGGACTGCACTAAAAGCAATGAGTCTAGGTTGGAAGCATACGGTACCTGTATTAAATTTAGGTTCTGGCAGGGTTGGTTATTTAGTTAATGCATTGGAAGATATTGATTTTGAATCAATAATAAATCAAAATTTTCAAAGTTTTAAGAACAGGTCTCCAATTATTCAGAATAATGATGAAAACATGGCAGCATTTAATGAAATTGTTCTTATAAAAAATGCTCCAACGAGAATGCTAGATATGCAAATTGAAACCTATGATCAAATTGTAAAACTTAGAGCTGATGGACTAATAATTTCTACATCCCTTGGGTCAACAGCATATAATTATTCTGCTGGTGGACCAATTGTGCAAACGAGTATCAATTCTCTTATAATCACTCCAATCTCTCCATTTACAAAGTTTCCACGCTCGATAGTTTTAGATAATCAATCTGCAATTAAAATTACTATTTTTAAAAAACAAGATTTTTCAGTTCAATTTGACGGCACTGAAGTTATGGAAGGAAATGAATTAGAGGATGTTGTTTTTGACTATAAATTATCAACAAATGAATTAATGGTATTAGAACAAAGTGACAATCCTAAACTTGATCATTTCTTAAACCAAATACTTAGATAGTTCTTCACAATACAAATAAACCTGTTATTATTCCAACGTGACCAAATACATATTTGTCACCGGTGGTGTAGTCTCTGGTCTTGGAAAAGGGATTACTTCAGCGTCTCTTGGCAACTTACTCAAAGCTCGAGGTCTCTCAGTTGTTAATCAAAAATTAGACCCTTATATAAATGTTGATCCTGACACAATGAATCCTTTTCAACATGGGGAAGTATTTGTTACAGAGGATGGGGCAACCACTGATTTAGATTTAGGCCACTACGAAAGATTTACAGGTGTTAATTTAAGAAAAGATGCAAACGTTACTACTGGAAGCATCTATAGAAAAGTTATTGAAAGAGAGCGAAAGGGAGATTATCTAGGTGCAACAGTTCAAGTAATCCCTCATATTACTGATGAAATTAAACGAAGAATTAAGGGTATATCCAATGATGTTGATGTTCAGATAACAGAAATAGGTGGAACTGTTGGTGATATTGAGATCCTTCCTTTTCTTGAAGCAGCTAGGCAAATAAGAAAAGAGTTTGGACAAGAGAATGTAATGTTCGTTCATGTTACTTTGGTACCTTTTATAGGACCAAGTACAGAATTAAAAACTAAGCCTACACAACACTCCGTATCCATGCTTAGAAGCTACGGAATTAGTCCGGACATAATAGTTTTAAGATCCGAACAAGAATTGAATGACGAAATTAAAAGCAAGGTCTCTCTTTTTTGTGACGTTAGTCTTGAAAACGTTATTAACGCACCAGACCTTGATGACATATATGACGTACCCATAAAAATGTTTGAAGAGGGCCTTGACTCATCTGTTAACACACGTTTATCACTAAATTCTAATGAGCCAAATCTTACTCAATGGAAACAAATGCTTTCATTAAAAGAAGGTGTCCAAAAAAATATTAAAATCGCAATATTGGGAAAGTATTTTGGATTACCAGACAGTTATATGTCGGTCGTTGAGGCATTAAAACATGCCTGTTTACAAAATAAAGTCAATTTAGATCTTGTTTGGATAGATGCTGATAATTTTGAGTTAGATGATCTAAAAAAACTCAACGGTGTGGTTGTTCCAGGAGGTTTTGGATACAGAGGAATAGAAGGAAAAATACTAGCAATAGAATATTTAAGAAAAAATAAAATTCCATTTTTAGGAATATGCTTAGGATTACAGTGCGCGGTTATAGAATTTGCAAGAAATGTATGTGGGATTTCTGATGCAAACTCTACAGAATTTTCACAAACTACAAAAAATCCAGTTATAGATTTACTCCCTAATCAAAACTTAGAAAACGATGATGTTGGAGCATCTATGAGACTAGGTACTTACCCATGTAAAATACAGCCAAATACAAACGCAAATGAAATTTATAATAATGAAATAATTTATGAACGTCATAGACATAGGTATGAAGTAAATAATAAATTTAGAAAAAAACTTGAAGATAGCGGTTTAATATTCAGTGGATTATCTCCAGATGAGGATTTGGTTGAAATGATAGAGTTAAGAGATCACCCATACTTTGTAGCTTCACAGTTTCACCCTGAATTTAAATCAAGACCATGGGACCCTGCTCCGATGTTTAACTCCTTTATCACTGCTTCCAAAAACATAGAATTTGTTATTGAGAATGTCGAAGATGGACAAAAAGTTAAAGATTAACCAGTTAATTGAAACATATTCAGAATATTTAATTTATCAAAAAGGTCTTTCTCAAAATACCGTAGATTCTTATGTATCAGATTTAAAAAAGTTATCGAGTTATTTACATGACGCCGAGTTATCACAAGAAAGTATTGAAAATTATTTTTTAGACATATCTGAATTTAATTATTCTATATCAACAAAAAAAAGATTTTATTCAAGCATTAAAAATTTTCTTAAATACTTAGATGAGGTGGAGAATCTTTTGCAAATAAAAGTTAATGATTTACAACTTAAGCCAAATAGGAAACTTCCCGAAGTTTTGAGTGTTGATAATATTGAAAAAATGATTAATTATTACGACCATGATAGCTTTCTTCATTCAAGGAACAGAACAATAATTGATGTATTGTATTCAACAGGCTGTAGGGTGTCGGAGTTATGTAATATCAGCTTGTCTGATCTAGACCTTGTAGACTTTTATATTAAATTAAAAGGCAAGGGGTCAAAACAAAGAATTGTGCCTATAGGGAATGAATTAAAACAAAATTTATTGAATTATATAGAAATAAGAAATAATTATGTCAAGAGTAGGGGTGAAGCTTTGTTTCTATCTAAATCTAAAAACAAATTGGACAGAACTGCTGTATTTAGAATTATAAAGAATACAGCATTAAAAGTATCATTGGATAACAACATACACCCCCATACATTAAGACACAGCGCTGCTACCCATATGCTAGAAGGTGGTTGTGACTTAAGAACTGTCCAAGAATTTCTTGGGCACAGCTCTGTTTCAACGACGCAGATATATACTAAAGTTACAAAAGAATTTTTAGAAGAAGCATTTTTAGAAAGCCACCCTAGATCATGAACGAATTTATATTGAAAGCAAGAAGAGCAGTAAGGTTTTTGTTTTATAAAGATATACCGGTAGATAATCAAATACAAATATCGAAAATTCTTAACGATGTAGAACTTGAATCATTATTTTGGAAAATGTCAAAAGCAGATAGACATCACTCTCTAGAGGTCTTAAATAGAACTAAAAAACATACACAAAATGAACAATTATTGAAACTTGCACTTCTTCACGATATAGGAAAATCAGTGGCCGAATATAGCTGGCTTTTCAGAATATTTGCAGAATTAAAAATTGTAACTAATAGAAAAGCATACAATTATTTAAATCATGAAGACATTGGTTACGACTTGCTGAAACAAAATATTAACAATGATGAAATTAGTAAGTATTATTTTGATAATTTACTTACAACCAAGAATGAAATACTCGATAAGACAGATTTTTAATGGAATTAAGTTATTTAGTAGATAATCTAAAGACATTACTTGTTCGTTATACATCTGAAAATGTACAAATTGAAGAAAATTTACATGAACTATTTTCAAGTTTTGAAATAAAAAATCTAAATAACGAGATTGAAAACTATGCCGAATTTGTTTTATTAGCCTCTTCATTATTTGAATTAAAAGCAAAGAGAATGCTGCCACAGGATGAGGAAATAGAATGGCTTGAAGAAGTTGAAATACTTAAAGATAAGGATTTAGCATTTGCTAGGTTATTACAATTTAAAGCTTTTTCTGAAATAGGTATTGCTCTCGCTTCTAAAATTAAACATAATGAAAATGAGATAAAATCATTTAAATACTACCAAACTAAAAATCTTTTTCCTAAACCAGATGTAGAATATCAAATAAATAAAGAAAAATTTCAAAATGTCGCAATTGAAGTATTCCATCGTTATAAGACAATTGAGGGATTTAAACATATTGATAAAGATTTACCTGATTTACAAGAAGCAATTGATGATTTATTAAAAGTTGTTGATAAAAGATTAAATACTTCTTTTGAAAGTATTGTTAATGATTTAAATTCAGAAAAAGAAGCTATTGCCTTTTTCTTAGCACTTCTAGAAGCTGTAAGATGGGGTTTTATAAAAGCAAATCAAGATAATGAAAGTATTAAGATAGAAAAAAATTATGAACTATAAAAAAGTAATAACAGCAATTTTACTCGTATCAGATGGATCAATTAATCATACTTATTTTCAAGAAAACTTTGGTTTAACTAAAGATGATCTGATAAGAATATTTGATGATATCAATTCTGAATTAAATGAAAATGATTATGGTTTTTATATAAAGTATGATGATAATTCTTCAGATTTCGCAACACTTAGAACTATTTCATCAGAATTAGCAGAATTTAAGCCTCCTTCAATTTTAAGGG
>CEPW01084291.1_pt1 | contig 11399 bp, 7 predicted proteins | sample 356211 | NCBI WGS metagenome assembly CEPW01 (sample SAMEA2620021, study PRJEB7988) | marine metagenome | biome: marine biome (ENVO:00000447); feature: deep chlorophyll maximum layer (ENVO:xxxxxxxx); material: "saline water (ENVO:00002010), including plankton (ENVO:xxxxxxxx)" | depth 25 m
GTGCAGAAGAAGAAGAGAGAGATTTTTTTCGTTCCACTTAGTACTACTCCTTATTATTAAAGTCGTCCCATTTTGTCCCATATGGTACCAACATAGTGTGTTCTTCGAGAGAGAGAGAATTTTTGTGTGAAAAAGAGAGAGTTTTTTTTGCTTTTTTTTGACTATTACGGACTCCGAAAGAGAGAGAGAGAGAGAGAGAGAAAGAGACTCGAGAATAATAATCTTCTTTGTCTTCTTCGTCGACGCCTTTGAAACGCACTTTTGTTTGGTGGTCTTCCCTGAAAGGAGCTTTGAGTATTGCTGTGTCCTTTTTGCCGTCGCGAAACCACGTTGTTTACGTCGTTCTAAAAAAGACCACCACCTTTACCTCGTCGAGAAGGAGGAGGAGGAGAAGAGAAGAAGAAAGAGAGAAGTCTCTAATAAAATCGTCCTCTTTTCCCGAGAAAGGAGGATAGATTAGTACCCGCACGCGCGCACTCGGAGAACGGGGAACGAGGAGGAGAGCACCGCGCGCGTCGATGTGGTTGCAGTCGGATTCCGCGCGGTCTTCTTTGAACGCTTCAAACGGAGAAGCGGGGACGATGGCGTCGCCTGATGGTGAGGATAAAGAAGAAGAGATGAAGAGTGATGATGGTGCGACGAATCGCTTTGACGAGAACGCGAAGACGAACGCGCCGAGTTCACCTCTCATCAAAGGGAGAGGAACGAAAAGGTTTCCTGGACGGATATCGTCCTCGAGTGACATAGCGGGAATGGCAACCATAAAGCAACAGAATAGCGTGACGAATAGCAGTAACAACAACAACAACAACAAATCTTCGTCTCCGGCGAAAACGACCTCGGCGAACGCCAATGACTTGTTGTTGCGCTTCTTTGACTCGGAATTTTTCGACGAGTGGATCGCGATTTCCTATTTATGGAGAGCAAAGAACGAAAATATAGTCGAGTATTTGTGCAACAAGATGTTACTGTTCGACGACGAGCGAGCGGAGAGGTATTTGTCCCAGATTTTGACCTTGTTGACGCAACGGAAAATGCCAAAGTTGGAAAACGTGGTATGCGCGTATTGCTCGCGATCGGCGCGGTTGGCGAGTAAAACGATATGGTTGTTACGAGCGGCGATTGGGGACGTGAAGCATCCGAAACCGTTGACGAAGTTAAAGGTAAGGTGCTATAAAGCCGCGATTGAAAGTGGGACGTGGCGTTCACCGTTTGAGAAGTGGCCTAAGTTGCCTCACGAGAAAACGGAAGAGATGGAGGATGAGGATGAGGAGGATGAGATTTTTAATTTAGATATTAGTCGAGAAGGAAGTCATAACTTTCAAGGTGGAAGAGAGAGAAACATTTTATCGTCGCCGTCATCGTCGAGAAATAATATCATCACGTCGGGTTCAGAAGATGATGAGGAAGAAGACGACGATTCTGCATACGCGCATCAGCAGCAACATCATCAGCATAATAACAACAGCAAGAAAAAAAGTGACGTTCTTTTGAGCGTCCCGAATACGCCTAGCAAATCGGGGTGGTTGTTTGGACAGAAGAATGGCGAAGAGAAACCATTGAAAACGCCTCCGAGCTCGCCTCCGCTGAAACAAAAAGTGTTAGAGAAAGGCAAAGGGAGCAATAGCTCGAGCACGGGATTTCTCAGTCAACTCTTTAGTAAGCTCACAAGCTCATCGAAGTTGCACGACAAAAGCTATTCCTCGTCGCCTTCGAAAGCTAACAATCAATCTTCTGGAGGCGATTCTCAGGAAATTGAACGCGCCGCTTTGCAAAAAATCCGCGAACGCGAGAGAAAACGCCGCCAATCGACCTTCGATCAAACGTCCAATATCGCGGAGGATCTCTGCGGTCTTTCCAGTCAGTTGGCAAAGACCTTTCCGGTGGAATCGAGACAAAACGCATTACGAGTCGGCATCGAAGACGTGAACAAAAAGTTGGTCAACGTACCGTCGGGGACTGGGGTTATGTACCCGTTGGGTGCTATTGGAGAGTATCGAATCGTTCGAATTCCCGCGCAAGAAGCCATGTTGCTCAACTCGCGCGAGAAAGCGCCGTATTTGATTTGTTTTGAAGTCATTAGGCCAACCGCAGAGAACAACACTTCTGGAGGAGAAAATAGTTACAGCGAAAGCCTGAGAGCAGAGGATCGTGGTGATAGTATCAGCAGTAATAATTCGTTTTCGTCTCGTTCAAACTCGAGAAGGAATCCATTCGTACACGCGATTAATGTTGAAGATAATACTTCGGAGACGAACATGCAAGGACACGAACGCAAGAATTCCGCTTTGCTTTCTCTCGGCGAGTCTGGTGCTTTAGACATTCCAATGGGTGGCGGACGTCGCCACGGTCGTTCGGGATCGTATGATGCCTCGACGCTTCCGGTTCCTGACGAAGAGTTCCTCACGAGATCTTTGAGAGAACAGGAATCATTAGAGTTCGCGGCTTCGAAAATTGCCGAGCAAAGACTTTCCTTCGACAACCCGAGACCGGTTATGCAGATGCATAAAGATCAAGCGTTGTCGGTTCCACCGAGTGCAGAGACTACGCCGCAAAAGCAAAAACAGCAGGAGCAGCAGGAACAGCAGCAACACGAACAAAAACATGAGCAATCGTGGAACCCGAAATCTCTCGCTGGAGGTTTTTCCTCGTTTATTTCAAATTCGTTGTCACCGATGCTTTTGCCTGAAATCAAAGAAGGAGATTCTGGAGTTGCATCGCCGAACGAAGTTGGTTCGCCGGTTAAAGATGGGTGCGTGCCCACGGGTTTCAACAGCATTCGCAGCATAGATAAGATGACGAGTCATCACGATTTAGTTTCCAAGGCTATCGATAGCTCGTTTGCGAAAGTTTGGGACGAAACCACCGTGGTTGTTCGAGTGCATCTCGACATCGACGAAAACTTGGATTCCGTTCGCGTAGCGCTTGAAATTCCGCAGTTGAAGAAAGAGGAAGATTTATTGAAATTGCAGCAGCAACAACAACATAAGAAGTCTTCGTTTTTCGGCACGTCCTCGTCCAAGAAAGAACGGAACGTCGCGGACATTGTTGATCCGGCGAAACTTTCGGCGAAATCGCGACACGCGAGAACGCCTTCGGATGTTGGTTTAATCGAAATGGCCAGGCGCATGCGTCGTGGTTCAGACGACGCAAATTGGGCGCCAGAAGCTGAAGCGAGAGACGTGACAAGAAATCCTCGCGGAGGGTCAATCATGGAAGAACAGATGGCTCCGTTTTTGGGAACTATCGGTAGCGACGACGATAACGACAATGACGGATTCGAGGATGGCATTCACCCAGATCAATCCAAATTGGGAGCCGTGCCAATGTCACAAACTTCGTTACAGTTCCATAAGCGATCTGCCGGTGGTCTCGGCGAGCGATGGATCGATAAAGTCGAGCGCATCCGACGCGCATCGCCATTCGGGGACCAACCCGGTTGGTGTTTGAAACCAATCATTGTCAAAGCGGGAGATAACTGTCGTCAAGAGCTTCTCGCGATTCAGCTCGTGAGAACCTTCGCGGGTATTTACGCCGACGCTAATTTACCGTTGTGGATTAAAGATTACGAGGTTTTAACCACCTCGACAACGACGGCGTTTATCGAAGCTGTCACGGATGCGCCGAGTTTACACGCGGTGAAATCGAGAGCGCCTCGAGGCTCCACGCTAAAGCAACACTTCGAATCCATCTACAACGGGTACGGTTCACCTGAGTTTCGAATCGCTCAAAGAAATTTTGTGGAAAGTTTAGCCGGCTATTCCATCTTGACGTATTTGCTCCAAATCAAAGATCGTCACAATGGGAACATTCTCTTGAGAGAAGACGGCCGATTGATTCACATCGATTTCAACTTTATGCTCTCCACCTCCCCGGGCGGCATTAACTTTGAATCCTCTCCGTTCAAACTCACCAAGGAATACCTGGAACTCATGGACTCGGACGCAGACGGCGTCGCCTCAGAAGCATTCAACTACTACAAGGTCTTGTGCATCCAAGGCTACTTAGCCTGTCGCAAACACGCCGAACGTATCTTGCTCCTCGTCGAAATGATGGCGCACTCGGGATGTCCGTGCTTCAAAGGCGGCCCAAAAGTAGTTCAAAACTTACGAAAACGATTCAACCTCGGAAGAACGGAAGATCAAGTCGCGGAAATCATGTTAGCAATGATTTCCGATTCCATGGATGCGTGGAGTACTCGCCAATACGATTTCTTCCAGCGCGTTTCGAACGGCATCTTATAGACGCGCGCGCGCGTATAGTAGTATATTTAGATATCCTAACATAGTAGGTAGTAATAACACTCAGTATTAGTTGTCCTCGAATAGCGAAAGCAGTGCGGAAGGTATATTTCCCACCGCACATTCGTTCGTATTCAACGTCCGTGCTGCTACTCTCAACGATCGAAGAAGACGCGCTACGCCCTTTTCGCTGGTGGTTGTTTTTGACAGTTTTCCTCATTTTTTTTTTACACCGACCGCCACCGCACAATGGTAAATCCGTATTTGGTCGGTGCTCCGGCAGCGGGGGCGGGCGCGCTTTTGGTCGTCAAATCCGTGTTCAAGAACAGGGAGACCAAGAACAGTAAAAAAGGGGAGAAGGAGCAGAGAAGAGGCGCGGTGACCGATGACGAGGCGTCGTTCGCGTGCGAACGCGTGTGTGCGTCGGATCGATTGTTGAAACGAATGGGGGGGTTAGCAAAGGTGCGTCGTAAAAAACGAGCGATGAGAGAAAAGCGCGCGCGAATCTCGATCGTCCGATTCAATCCGCCACCCGGGGACGACGACGAAAGCGGAGAGAGAGAATGCAACAACAACAACAACAACAACAACAACAACAACAACAACGCGAGAAGAGAGTTTCGGGGAGGGATGGCATTTTTGAATTTTGATTCTTCTTTTTCCAAAACAACTTTTTGACACAAAAGGTCTCTATTTTTGTTTTACGTTTTAAATAGGAACCGACGGCGAACGCGTGCGTGACGGTATGCGGAATGTCCGCGACAGATTCGTGCGCCGAGGCGTGCGAACGGGTAATCTGCTCCAATCCACACTCCGTGCCAGCGTGGAACGATCAGTGTGCGAATAGGTGTAAATCGGAATGTTTGAGAGGTCGCGCGGCGTAGTTGAAAAAATCAAATCTTCTCGCGAAAGCTCGCGAGAGGACACTCGTAGGCATCACACGTGGAAGGTCTCGCTCGTTGTTTTAATCACAGAGACCTCTATCATTATTAGATATTATAACTGAACACCCTTTTTTCCGTCTCTCTCTTGTGTGCTGATGCTACTATTTCCACTACTACTACTACTACTACTACTACTACTACTACTATTACTACACGTCTCGTCTTTTATAACACGTCCTCTTCTAAATACTGATTTGGCGGTTCTTTCCCGTCCGGATAAAAGTCCTCCGGTTTCGCTCGATAGTGTTTCAACATGTTCTCTTCCAATTCGTGCACTTCCGTCCCGACTAAAATCAACGAGTGCAATGGCCCTCCGGCGTTTATTCGACACATCTCTTTCAGCGTGCAACTGATGAACCGCTCATCCTCTTGACCAACTCTCGCGGTCGCCACTACCATGGAATCTTCGTTATACACCCCTTCCTTCCTCACTTCGTTTTCCACGTATAACATTTGTCTCGCCGCAGTGCTCACACTCATAAACCTCGCCGGTTCATAAATCTTCTTCCCCGTACACAATGCCTCTACCGTCGGTTCTTTCACTCGAATGTCGAGCAACACGAGCGTGTGCAAACCGCCGTTTGATTTGTTCATCTTAATCGAATCGTAAAACGAGTCTGGTTTCCACGTTTTCGTAAAGAAACACAAAGAAACTGTTTTCCCGAAGTTATACAATTGCAAACCAGATCCCGCGCACGCGTTCATGATCGACGCGTTGTAATACGTCTTCACTTTGACATTTTTTTCGTGCGCTCGCAAGACTAAATCCGCGTGCGTCGTCGCTGCAAAACAGTCCCCGACGACGAGAAATGCCACGTCTTCTTCTTCCGCGCGTTTGAGCATCCCATCGACCCCGTCGGATTCCACGAACGCCCGGTCGCACACGGTGATTTCCCGCTCGTAAAACCTTTCCAGCGTCTCCGCGGAGCAGCACAACACGGACGTGTAGTTTTCCAAATAAATCCGACCGCATCGTCGTATCGCATCCAACGCGTTTACGGTGATATCCTTCTCGTTCCCGAGACCGAGGCCGATTAAGTGAAGCATTCTTTTTATTAGTAATGGTAGTAATGTTGTTGTTGTTGTTGTTGTTGTTGTTGTTTGTGGTGGTGGTGGTGTTTGTCTCCTCTCCTTTTTGTGGCCGCTTTTTGTGGCGCAAAACGTCCTCTTCTCTTTGGTGTGGGTGTTTCTGTTTCTGGCGGCTGTGGGGGTGTTGTTCGAGAGAGAAAAAGAGCTTTTCAATTATGAGACACTTCTTCTTTTCCTTCCTTTTTTACTCCCTCTTTGAGTGCAATATTTAGGGTATTAAAACTCGTGCATTCAAAACCCTAAACACGACACACTCTTTTCCCCCATCTATACGAGAGAAAAGAGACTCTTTTTTTTTCTCCTCTCTACAAGATTTCAGAGGAAGAAAGAGCGCTTTGCTTTTGTGTTCCCTACATACGAGAGTGGTAGTATTGGCCTTATATCGACTTTTCTTTTCTTCAAAGAAGAAGAGACTTTTGTCTAGTCGACTGTCTTTGACGATGCGACACCACCACCACACCTGGACGACGACTCAGACGACGATGAATCAGACGACGACGACGACTCAGACGACGGGTGGTGGTGGTGGTGGTTCGACGAGGAGGAGACTCGTTTTAAAAGTCGTCGTCGAAAAAGCAGCTGTTTTGAGAACGAAGAAGACCGCTTTGAGGGGTGGTGGTGGTGATGGCACGGGAACATTGATGAGGATGGGGAGGTCGACATCATCGTCGTCGTCCTTCGAGACGGAGGCCATCATCGCCGGCGGGAAGGAGACGACGACGACGACGACGAAGAAGAAGAAGAAGGGAAACGCCTTTGTGGACGACGACGAGGAAAAGAAGAGGACGACGACGACGACGAAAGCGACGAGACGAGCGGCGGTCGCGACGACTGGAGGGGCGATGCTGGCGTTGTCGTCCTTCTCTTCTCGGGGTGCAACCTTTACGCCGCCGCCGCCGCGTCTCGCAACGGTGGTGGCTGGGGAGGCAGAAGAAGCGAAAGAATCGATGATGGAACCTCGCGTGCAAAAGTACTTCGCTTCGGGACCTTTCGCCGTCCGGGAGTTACCTACGGTGAAACACGTGGGCGCTTCGGTCTACCCTTTGTGCACCGGCATCTCGTGTCAAGTCTCGGTGAAAGCGTTGGTGCCGTTTCCACCGCCCGTAAATCCAGACGAGCTGTTTCCTAAGAAGAACGGGAGCGGGAGTCGCCCGAGCGGTCAATCCGCGATGACGAAAGCGCCGTTCCCGTTGGCGATCGTTACGCCAGGATTTCTGGTGGGATCGGAGTCGTACGATTTCATCGCCCGGAGGCTATGTTCGTTCGGGTACATCGTTTTGAGATACGATAAAAGTGAAAGCTTGAACGAGACGCTAGACGACGTCGTGTCCGCGTCTTTGTTGGAAGATTTAATCACGTGGGCGAGTTACGGGAATGGAACTTTGTCGAACATTGCGAATTCCGAGGAGGTGTTGTTGATCGGGCATTCGAGAGGCGGGAAGATTAGCGCTTTGGAGAGTTTGTTCGATGAACGCGTGAAGTGTTTAGCGTTGGTAGATCCGGTGGATAACACGCAATACGCGCCGTTAGGGCCTGGGTTCCCGTCGGCAGTCATGGGGATGGAGAGTGATGATAAGGAGAAGAAAAAGTCCGGGCCACCGGCGACGTTAGTGATTGGTGGATTAAAGGGAGGAGAGTGTGCTCCCGTGGGTTCAAATTACGCGAATTTCTTTAAAGCGGCGCAAGTTGCGAAAAAGAAACATAAAGGAAAAAGTGAAGAACCGTGGGGTTACACGCTCGATTGTGGACACTTCGATTTCCTTGACGAAAAATCATTCATTCAATCGTCAGTGTGCGACGTAGGCAATTTGGACGACAAAGTGACGAAAGAAATTACCGCGGCGGCAATTGCGTTTCATGCGGACCAAACGTTTAGGAATAATAGTTTTAAAAATAGTAACGATAGAAATAGCGATAGTGGTAACGGTAGCAGCAGCAGCAACAACAACATTAGCAACGATAGAAAAGCATTCTTCGAGCATAGCAGGAAGATGTTCGGGGACGATAGCATAGTAGAACTGGTTTAACTCGTGTACAATTATTATGCCATCCAAATCAAAAGCCTAAATCTACGTCGGTAATCTTGTGATTCTTTCTAATCGCATAGGCTCTGTATGCTCCACCGGGCGTTACTTTCTTCCCGAAATTTGGAGGCGTCGGTAACACCGGAAGAGCAAAAGACATCGCCATCGCGAGCGCGCCTTTCATTCCTTTTTGTTCTTCTTTATTATTTTTCTCTTCCCTCGTCACATTCGCATCTTCATCTGCGTTACCTCTCAGACCCTCAATTCCTACCTGCTTTAAATAATTAAAATGTTCGTAAAAGTCCTCTAAAATCCTTTTTTCTCCTGGTAACTCGTCGGTCTTCTCTCTTTTCTCTCCTTTTTGCCATCGTCGGGCAATTTTCACCGCACCCACATCGTTTACGTATTCAAACCATAAACTTCCAATCTGTTCTAAATGTTTCGTCTCAAAATCCCACCTCACGAATGCCATCCTCACCCCGTTCTCCAACCGGTCCACCTGTATAGGCACAGGCAACGGCATCTCGCTCGAAAATGCAATCACCGAGCAAAACTGTTGCATCTCGTCTACGACGATTTCTTGCACGTCGATAGAACACACTTCGCTCAACACCGCGCCATCGTCGTCGTTCGAGGAGGATCCACACACGACGAGTTCGGCAAGCACTACTTCGTTCATAGGTCCAACCACGCCTTCTTTGTGCTCTTTAATTGATTTGCCGTCCCCGTAAGAAATGCCATTCGTTCTCCTTCGAAAAGCGGACATCAACACCGCGTCGGTGTGCTCTCTTTTTTCCTTGGTTAAAAGCACGTACGCTTTATTAATCTCCGAAGCTTTGTTGCCGCCGTCATCGTCGTCGTCTTTGAGCACGTCTGGATGAAATGTTTTCATTTTGTTCTTATACGCGAGTCGAATTTCGTCCTGCGTGGCAGTCGAGGATACCTCGAGCACGTCGTACGGCGACCACGTGCCTTTTTCCAACGCGTCCGAGTCAGCGAATGACATTCGATCGTTTCCCGCTTTCCAAGTTTTCTTCGTCGCGCGTCGAGCAGAAAAACGCACGACAGAGCGCGAGAGAGAAGAAGAAGAAGAAGAAGAAGAACAGAGTTTCTCGAAAGGAAGCGAGGAGCTGAGGATGGATGGCATGTTCGCTCTCTGTGATGTGACGAGACCACTTTTGGACGTGGTTGAAATTATGCGGCAGAGGAGGGATGAGTTCGTTATTAGAAAAAAAGAGAGATTTTGTGTTTTGGAAAAACAAAAAAAAATCACAGTTTTACCAACATAAAATAAGTATAGGTGGTACGGCAATACATATCGTCATTAGATTTGCAAAGATTTAGCAATCCTCCTGGCTAACGATAAGACCTCGAACGGTTTTAAGCCTTCGACGTCTTTTACGGTCATCGGACAGCTATCCGTGATCCAAAAGTTGGAAAATCCTTGTCCCCCGGCGCCTTCGCTGGTGAAGCGTTTCCAGCTTTTGTTCGGGAAGACGCCGTGGGTGACATACGCGGAGACTTTCGTGGCGCCGAGCTTTTGGAGTAACGCCTGACACTCGATTAACGTGCCACCTGATTGGACCAAATCATCCACGATGACGCAGTGTCGACCAGCTGGTTCGCCTTCTTTTAATTTTACGATTCGTTTTTCTTTTTGTCGAACTTTCGTGCAGACGACTGATTTGTACCCGGCGCGATCGAAGAACGAGTGGAAGCGTTTATACGCGCCTTCGTCTGGGTACGCTATGACGACGTTCTGTGCGTCTTCTAATTTTTGTAACCGCTTTAAGAGCATCGGGATACCGCTTTCGAAACACGGCAAGATGGCATCTCCAAAATAGAAACGTTCTTGTAACGCGTGAATATCAAAGATAACCGCACTGGTCGGTCCGCCGCGACTGGGAGGCGTTGACGAAAGCATTCGCGCTAAAGTCACCGCCGTCGCCACTTCACCTTCCACCGCGACTCTCTCCGCAGTCCCAGTTGGGAAGAAAGGCAACACCAACGTAAAACTCGCCACGAACATCTTCGGCAACGAGTAAATAATCGACAACTGCTCGAAAATTACCTCCGGGTTGTGAAAACTCGCCAAAAACGCCACGTGTCGATCTCGAATATCGTACGCGTCGTTGATGAACAAATCTGGAAACCCGTCGTTAAAGGACTCCCAGTTAATCGTGCCCAACTCCACCGAAAACTCCTCCAATTCCGCAATCTTCTTCGCCAGCGGTTCGTGCTCTTTCGAGTAAAACAAAACCGGGAACTTGTTCTTCTTCTTCCACTTCTCTCTCGGTTCGCGTTTGAAAAAAGTGCCAATCTTTTCATCGCTCGCGGTATTCGATGACGTACTCGCCGAACCGTTGCTCGCTTGTCTCAAATTCACCATCGATAACGGTTCCTTGTTGAACATTTGACTCTGCGTCCTCTCTTGTTCAGATAAAGCCTCTTCAAATCCTCTGTCTACAAATCCTACATTTTCTTCAATCTCCGCTTGTTGCGAAGAGGAAGAGTCTTCCATCGCGGACAACCGATTCTTCCCCCCGTAACTGCTCTCATTCGAAGAAGAATCGTTATTGTTTCCAAACGTCGACGACGAGTAATTAAAGCTCGGTAAACTCGCCGCGCGAATGGACGATGGATTAGTGCCTTTATTATTCCTTTCCTCTTTCAAATGGCGGCTTCGACGGCGCGCGTTCTTCAAACGCTTCGAGGCACGAGCGCCGGTTATCGGCGATGCAGGCGATGTCAACGCAAATGATAACGTCATGCGTGCTCTCGCGGGGATGCGCACCCGAAGTACGTCTCTCTGTCTCGACCGAAACGCGCGGAGCGTGAAATTGTGTGGCTTTTTGGATAAAATTTTTGCGTTTCAAAAAAGAAAAGAAAGAAAAGAAAGAGAGGAGGAAGGAAATCGAGGAAAAAAGAAAGCGATTCGTAACGACCGCATCAATTCGCAACGCGTTCTATAACGTCTCACTCACTCTCTCACTTCTACTTAGGTATATATGCGTGTGTGTGTGCGTGTGTGTGCGTTTTTCTTCTACACCTGGTCGCCGCCGCTTCCTGTGAGAGGTGCGGTGAGCTCGTTCGCGCTCGCG